>Ga0182027_10002039_pt1 | contig 33014 bp, 23 predicted proteins | sample 712E1DmetaG_FD_121300 | JGI IMG/M metagenome (GOLD analysis project Ga0182027, IMG submission 121300) | Permafrost microbial communities from Stordalen Mire, Sweden - 712E1D metaG (Illumina Assembly) | ecosystem: Environmental > Terrestrial > Soil > Wetlands > Permafrost | place: Sweden...
CCATTGGGCGATGCTTAGTCCCAGCCCGCAGCCTTCGACGGCGCGGTTGTGGCTGGCGTCGCCGCGAAAGAAGCGCTCGAAGACGCGGCCTTGCAGTTCGGGGGCCAGGCCCGCGCCAGTGTTGGTGATTTGCAGCTCGGCCGTGTCCCCGGCGCGCCGGAGGGAGATGGCGGCCGCACCCCCCGGTATGTTATACTTGACGGCGTTGTCGGTGAGATTCAGCAGCAACTGGCGCAGACGGTGGCGGTCGCCCTGGATGGTCATTTCCTCGCACGCGGGCAGGCTGACGCGGATGCCGGAGGGTTGCGCCAGGATGTTGGCGTCGGCGAAACTTTCCCGCACCAGTTCGTCCAGCCGGACCAGTTCGCGATGCAGCGCCACCTGGCCGGCGTCGGCCTTGGTCAGGAGGGTCAGTCCGTCCACAATTTTGGTGAGGCGGTCAATTTCATCAATCTGGCTCAAGAGGCGGGCGGACTGGGGCGGCGCGCCGTTTTTTTCCCCGGCGAGGGCGACCTCCAATTCGCCGCGCAGGATGGTGAGGGGAGTTTTGAGTTCGTGGGAAGCGTGGAGGGTGAATTCGCGCACGCGCTGGAAGGAGCCGTCGAGGCGGGCGGTCATGGCGTTGAAGACTTCGGTGAGCCGGTCCAGTTCGTCGCCGCTGCCGGAGCGGGGCAGTTGGTCGCGCAGGCAGCGTTCGTTGATGCGGCCGGCGGCCTGGGTGAGGGCGGCGACGGGGGCGAGGGCTTTGCGGGTGAGCCACCAACCGCCCCCCAGGGCGAGCAGGGCGGCCGGCAAGCCGCTCCAGAGAACGATGCCCGCGATTTGGGTGAAATCATTCGTATCGTCGGCCAATTCCGCGGCGTTTTCCTCCCCGCGCAAGGCCCGCTCGCGCGGCACGGCCACGAAACGGTAATAGGAAAAAGCGCCCATCGCCAGCAACGAAACGAACATGATGGCGGAGTACCAGAGAGTCAGTCGGGCGCGAATGGTCATAGATCCCCAATCCTGAGCGATGTGCTTGATCTGTTTATTAAAAGGGGAATGGAACGGAGGAAGGCAGTCCGTCGGCGGGACGCCGACGGATGCGACCGAGACGGTCGCGCTCCCCAAAAAACTGCCAAGGATTCGGTCATAGTGGCGGGTGGGGCCGGGTCATTTTTCCTCGCGCAACACATAACCGGCGCCGCGCACGGTATGGAGGAGCTTGTGCTCGAAGGCGGCGTCAATTTTTTCGCGCAGCCGCCGCACATAGACATCCACCAGATTGGTCCCCGGATCGAAATGATAATCCCAGACTTTTTCCAGGATGGTCATCCGCCCGCAAACGCGTCCGGCCGAGCGCATGAGGAATTCGAGCAGGCGGTATTCGCGCGCGGCCAGATCGAAATTGGTTTCGCCGCGTCTGGCCTGGCGCGTGACGGTGTCCAGGGTGAGGTCGGCCACGCGCAGGAGTTGCGGCTTGGGTTCATTGCCGCGGCGCACGAGCGCGCGCAACCGCGCCACCAATTCCGCCAGGACAAACGGCTTGGCCAGGTAATCGTCCGCCCCGAGGTTCAATCCCTCCACCCGGTCGTTGACTTCGCCGCGGGCGGAGAGGAGCAAGACCGGCGTGCGGTTGCGGCGCTGGCGCAACTGGCGCAAGACGCTCAAGCCGTCCAGCCCCGGCAGCATGATGTCCAGAACAATGGCGTCAAAGGAAACACCCGTCGCGGCCGCGAGGGCGGCCGGGCCGTGATGGCACACGTCCGCCGCGATATGTTCCGCCTCGAGCGCGGCGCGGATGAACGACGCTGTTTTCCTTTCATCTTCCACGACCAAAACACGCATGGGGGGACACTAGCGCAAAATTCCGGCCCGATGAAGCGGATAATTCACATGATAATTAACATGACAAAACTGTAATGAATCAAACCTTGAAGGCCCGGCGCCATCCCTTCACTTTCTCCGCGAAACAACAACCTGGAGGAATTTAACTTTTATGAAGAACACTCGATTTTGCGGTTTGTTTGCTCTGACACTTTCGCTGGCGGCGCCGAATCTGGTTGGCGCGGCGGACGGGCCTTACCATTTTCTGAGGGAAATTCCGGTGGGCGGCGCGAGTTCGTGGGATTACTGCTCGGTGGATGAGGCGGGACGGCGTCTTTTCGTCAGCCACGGCACCGAAGTGGTGGTGATAGACGTGGAGAGCGACAAGATCGTGGGGACGATCAGCAACACGCCGGGCGTGCATGGGGTTGCCATCGCGAGGGATCTGGGGTTTGGGGTCGTCAGCGATGGCCGTGAGAACAAAGCGGCCATTGTTGATTTGAAAACGCTGGCCATTATCACCAAATTGGACACCGGCGCGAATCCTGACGGCATGCTCTACGAACCAGGGCAACACGAGGCTTATTTGTTCAACGGACGCGGCACATCCGCCACGGTGATTGACCTCAAGGGGGCCAAAGTCGTCGCCACCATTCCCCTAGGCGGCAAGCCGGAATTTGGGACCGCCGACCCCGCGGCCGGGCGGGTTTATGACAATCTCGAAGACAAAAGCACGGTCGTGGTCATTGACACCAAGACCCACAACGTGGTAACCAACTGGCCGATTGCTCCGGGCGAGGAAGCCTCCGGCATGGCCATTGACACCGCCCACCACCGGCTCTTTCTCGGCTGCGGCAACAAGCTGATGGTGATGATGGACAGTTCCACCGGCAAAGTGGCCGGCTCTGTGCCCATCGGAGACGGGGTGGATGCCACCGCGTTTGATCCGGGCACGCAACTGGCGTTTGCCTCCTGCGGTCGCGACGGCGCGACGACCATCGCCCATGAGGATTCCCCCGACCAACTGACGGTGGTGCAGGTGCTCAAAACCGAAAGCGGGGCGCGCACGATGACGCTGGATCCCAGGAGCCACAAGATTTATCTGCCGGTGGGACAAAGAAACACGCCGAACAGCTTCAAAGTTCTGGTGTACGAAATGGGGAAGCCCTGAACGATATCCATTGTTGACACAAATCCAGAGTTTTTGTTTGACACTGCTTCTCTGCGGTCTTGCGGGCGGCTGCGCCCGCTTCGAGCCGCGGCCGCTTTTGCCCGCGCAGACGGCCTCCGCCCTGGAAAGCCGCGCCCTGGACGATCCGGGCCTGCGGAGTTTCCTGGAGAAAAATCTCGCGCGCGATTTGTCCGCCTGGCCGGCGCGCACGTGGGATTTTGAGATGCTGGCGCTGGCGGCCCTCTATTACCATCCGGATTTGGAAGTCGCCCGCGCGCAGTGGGAGGTGGCCCGGGCCGGAATCCAAACGGCCGGCGGACGGCCCAATCCCACCTTGAGCATAGCGCCGGGACTCAACTTCAACCACGTCAATGCCGCGCCGGGACTCAGCCCATGGATGCCCGCCGTCAATTTGGATGTGCCGCTGGAAACGGCCGGCAAGCGCGGCCATCGCATCCGGCAGGCGGAGCAGCTCTCCGAATCCGCGCGGCTGAACATCGCCGCCACGGCCTGGCAGGTGCGCGGGCGGGTGCGCTCCAGCCTGCTGGATTTTACCGCCGCGCGGCAGCGGGAGGCGTTGCTGCAAAATCAGGTTTCCATTCAGGAACAGATCGTCACGCTGCTCAATGAGCAAATCCAGGCCGGCGCGGCGGCGGGGTCGGAGGCGGTTTCGTTTCGCATCAATTTACAGAAGGCGCGGCTTGACCTGGCCGACCTCCAGCGCCAGCGCGCCGAGGCCCGGGCGCGGCTGGCGGAGGCCATCGGCGTCCCGGTCCGTGCGCTGGACGGGGTGGAGCTGGCATCGGATTTTGCGGAAGACGCGGCGGCGGCGGGCAGCCTGACCTCGGACGAAATCCGGCACGAGGCGCTGTTGGGCCGCCCGGATGTGCTGGCGGCGCTCTCCGATTACGCGGCCGCCCAGTCCGCCCTGCAACTGGAAATCGCCCGGCAATATCCCGACGTGCATCTCAGCCCGGGCTATCAGTTTGACCAGGGCGACAACAAATGGAGCCTTGGCCTTTCCTTCGATCTGCCCGTGCTCAATCAAAACCAGGGACCGATTGCCGAGGCCGGCGCGCGCCGCGCCGAAGCCGCCGCGCGCTTCAACGCGCTTCAGGCCCGAGTGCTGGCCGAGATTGACACCGCCGTGGAAAGTTTCCGGGCCACGGAACATGGACTGACCCTTTTGAGCGCGCTGGCGGAGGAGCAGGCAAAGTCCCGCGACGCGATCGAGGCGCAGGCCAAGGCCGGCGCCGCCGCCCCGCTCGAGGTGTGGAACGCCCGGCTGGAATTTGCCGCGGCCCAAGCGGGGCAGTTGGACGGCCGGGTGAAATTGCAGCAAGCCCTGGCCGCGCTCGAAGATGCCGTGCAGGTTCCCATTGCAGTGATGGCGCCTGCCGTTTTCGAGCGGCGTCCGGCGGCCAACCAGGAGAAAAAACCGTGAAGCGAGCGATTGTTTTACTCATCTTGATCGGGGCGGTGACAGGCGGCGGCCTTTTTTGGTTGAAGCATCATGGCGTCTCTCCGCCGCCAGCAGTTGACAAACCAGCCGAGGCGGAGGCCGGCGGCGCGCACGTCAGCCACGACGAACAAGGCAACTCCGTCGTCCGCATGAGCGACGAAGACCAAGGGGACGCGGGGATTGTGGTGGCCAATCCGGCGGCGGGAAAGTGGAGCCAGGAGGTCAAGGGCTATGGCCGGGTGCTGGATCCGGCTCCGCTGGCGGCGCTGTTCAACGAACTGGCTTCGGCGCAAGTCGCCTCCTCCGTCTCCTCCCGGGAATTTGAGCGCCAGAAGACGTTGAGCGCGCAGAACAACACTTCGGCGCGCGCCCTGCAAACCGCCGAAGCGGCGGCCCAGCACGATCAATTGGCCGCGCAATCGGCCCGCGACCGCCTGACGCTGGCCTGGGGCGCGGCGCTGGCCGGCCGCAACGACCTGGCCGCCCTGGTGCAATTGTTGACGGCGCGGCAAGCGGTGCTTCTGCGGGTTGACTTGCCCGGCGGCGAGGCGCTGGCCGCGCCACCGGCCGACGCGCGTGTGGTCACTTTGTCCGGAAAAACAGCGGAGGCAAAATTCCTCAGCCCGGCGGCGGAGGTGGACCCGCAGATTCAAGGCCAGGGCTTTATTTTTTCCGTGCAGCCCAACGCGGTTGCGCTGGCGCCGGGCCAGGCGGTGACCGTCTGGCTGCAAACCCCGGGCGCCCCGCTGGAAGGAGTCATCATCCCGCGCGACGCGGTGGTGCGGACGGAAGGGGCGGGCTGGATTTATGTGATGAACCAGGGCGGGGAATCCTTCACGCGCAGAAAAATTGCACTGGAGAGGCCCGCCGAGGGCGGCTGGTTCGTCACGGGAGAGATCAAGGCGGGGGATTATCTGGCGGTCACCGGCGCGCAAACGCTCCTCTCGGAAGAACTCAAGGCGGCGCTTTCGCCGGACTGACCGCGGCCATGCTCAACTGGATCGTTCATTTTTCATTGCGGTTTCGCGGCGTGGTGGTCGCGCTGGCCTGCGTGCTGACCGGCTACGGAATTTACACCGCCGCCCACGCCAAACTGGATGTGCTGCCCAATTTCGTCCCGCCGGAAGTGACGGTGGAAACGGAAGCGCCGGGACTCTCGCCCGAACAGGTCGAAGTGCTGGTGACCCGGCCGATTGAAAACACCATCAACGGCCTGGGCAACATGGCCGCGCTGCGCTCCGAATCCATTTCCGGTTTGTCCACCATTACGGCGGTTTTCAAGGACGGAACGGACATATTCATCGCGCGCCAGATGCTGAACGAGCGGCTGGTCTCAACGGCGGCCCAGTTGCCCGCCCAGGTCAAGGCGCCGGTGATGTCGCCCATGACCTCGGCCACGATGGACCTGCTGAAGATCGGGCTGGTCTCCACCAATCTCTCGCCGATGGAGTTGCGGACGCTGGCCGACTGGGTTGTCAAACCTAGAATGCTGTCCATCCCCGGCGTGGCGCGTTGCATTGTTTTTGGCGGCGAGGTCCGGCAATTCCAAATCCAGGTGCAGCCGGACCGCCTGATGGCCCACGGTCTGTCCATTTCTGACGTGTTGAACGCCGCCCGGCTCTCCAGCGGCGTGGTTGGGGCCGGCTTCGTGGAAAACGGCAACCAGCGCATCCTCATCCAGGCCGAAGGACAAACGGTGACGCCGGAAGCCCTGGGCGAAGTAGTGGTTTCGCAGAGCCAGGGCCAGAGCGTCCGGATTAGAGACGTGGCGGTGGTGGCCGAGGCCGGCGCGCCGAAATTTGGCGACACCCTCATCATGGGCCGGCCTGGGGTTTTCATGTCCATGGGCAGCCAATACGGGGCCAACACCATGGAAGTCACCCTGGCGGTGGAAGCCGCCTTGAAGGAAATGCAACCGCTCTTCGACCGGGAACAGGTGAAGTTGTATGACCGTCTCCATCGCCCCGCGACCTTCATCGAGAACTCGCTTCATAACATCAATCATTCCCTTTATCTGGGCGCGGCCATGGTGATGGTGGTGCTCTTTTTGTTTCTCGGCCATTTCCGCACCGCCTTCATCTCGCTGACGGCCATTCCCCTCTCGCTCCTCACCGCCATCATCCTTCTGGATAAATTCGGCGTGACGCTCAACACCATCACGGTGGGCGGCCTGGCGATAGCCATCGGCGCGGTGGTGGACGACGCAATTATTGACGTGGAGAATATATTCCGGCGGCTGCGCGAGAACCAGGCGCTGGGCCAGCCGCGTTCCACCTTCAAAGTGACGCTGGACGCCTGCATCGAAGTCTATAGCGCGGTGGTTTATGCCACCTTCATTGTGGCGCTGATCTTTTTGCCGGTGCTGACGATGACGGGGCTGGCGGGCAGTTTTTTTGCGCCGCTGGCCCTGAGCTACATTCTGGCCATCATGGCTTCGTTGGCGGTGGCGTTGACGGTCACCCCGGCCCTGTCGCTGCTGTTTTTTTCCAAGGGAGTCAAGAACACCCGTGATCCGCTGCTGCAACGCTGGGTGAAATCGGCTTACGGAAAGATTCTCGGCTTTGTTTCCCGCCGGCCGCGCACCCTGCTGGCCACCGGGGTGGTGCTGTGCGTCGGCAGCCTTTTTCTCCTGCCGAATTCTGGCGACCAATTATTGCCCGATTTTCGGGAAGGGCACTTTGTGCTTCAGATTCAGGCCATTCCCGGAACTTCCCTGCCGGAAATGTTGCGCATCGGTGGCGAGATCACCCAACAGCTCCTGGCCAAAAAAGAGATTGCCACGGCGGAGGTGCAGATCGGCCGCGCGGAACAAGGCGAGGACACCTGGGAACCGAACCGTTGCGAATTTCACGTCGAGTTGAAGAACGACATTCCGGGCAAGGTGCAGGCGAAGTTGATGGAGGAGCTTCGGGAAATGCTCGACAGTTTCCCCGGCATCCACGCCGAAGTGGTGACGTTCCTGGGCGACCGCATCAGCGAAACCATCACCGGCGAAACCACCCCGGTGGTCGTCAATGTCTATGGGGATGACCTGGACATGATAGACGACAAGGCCCGGGATGTCGCCCGCGTAATCCAGGCCCTGCCCGGCGGCAAGAATGCGCAGGTCAAATCGCCGCCCGGCGCTCCGCGCATGGCGGTGCGCCTGCGCACGGAGCGCTTGACGCAACTGGGTTTTCGGCCCGTGGAAGTCCTCGAAGCGGTCCAGACGGCCTACGAGGGGACGGTGGCGGCGCAAGTTCACGAGGGCAGCCGGGTGACGGATGTCAATGTGATCCTGGACCCGGCCGAGCGGCGGGAACCCGAGCAAATCGGCTCGCTCCTGCTCAAAAGCGCGGGGGGACTGGTCATGCCGTTGCGGGAGCTGGCCGACGTGTACTTGACAACGGGGCGCTATTCCATCCTGCACGACGGCGCCAGCCGGCGGCAGGTGGTCACCTGCACGCCGCCGGCAGACCGCGACCTCTCGTCCTTTGTGGAGGCCGCCAAAAAAGAGGTGGCCGCGAAGGTCAAATTTCCCAAGGGCGTCTATGCCGTTTTCGGCGGCAACGCGGAAGCGGCGGCGCAGGCGCAACAGGAATTGATCATTCATTCGGCGATTGCCGCCGCGGGCATTCTGCTGCTGCTGATCGTGGTGACGAGGAACTGGCGCAACCTGCTGTTGGTTCTGGCCAACGTCCCCTTCGCCCTGGTCGGCGGCGTGCTGGCGATTTGGGCGACCAGCAAGTTCGGCGAAGCGGGCGCCAACGCGCTGACCATCGGCTCGCTGGTGGGTTTTGTGACGCTGTTCGGGATCACGATGCGCAATTCCATCATGATGATTTCTCACTTTGAACATCTGGTCAACGAGGAGGGAGTGGCGTGGGGGCCGGCGGCGGCGATTCGCGGCGCGTCGGAGCGTGTCGTTCCCATTCTGATGACGGCGTTGGTGACGGCGCTGGGCTTGTTGCCGCTGGCGCTGGGCACGGGCGAAGCCGGCCAGGAAATCGAAGGGCCGATGGCGCTGGTGATTCTGGGCGGGCTGATCACCTCCACGACGCTGAATCTGCTGATCCTGCCGACGCTGGCGCTGCGCTACGGCAGGTTTGGCGGGCCGGTGAAGAATGAGGAATGACGGTGATCCGCCTTGGCCGTTCCTATAGTTGACAGTAAGGGTGACGTCCGCCGCTTTGCAAACCGGCGCTTACGGTTCGGCGATGATTTGGGCGCGTTCGGTGTGGTACTGAAGGGGCGTGATTTCGTCGGCCCGGTAGCGGCGCAGAAGATCGGCCAGCTTTTGTTCGCGGGTCATCGGCGCGTTGGCATCGGCCGCCGGGGCGGGGGCAACGGATGTCTTGGGCGCGACCGAAGGCGTGGCGCCGCCAACAATTGTTTTCTTCTTGGTGGAGGATTTCACCTGGGAGGCTTTTGCCTGTTGGGCGGCGGCTTCCTGAGCTTTCTTGCGGGCTTGGGCGTCGGCGGCCGCTTTTTTGCGGGTCTCCGCGTCGGCGGCGGCTTGGGCTTTCTTTTTGGCTTCCGCATCAGCAGCGGCTTTCTTCCTGGCTTCCGCGTCAGGGTTGGCCTGGGCTTTCTTTTGGGCGTCGGCATCCCTGGCAGCCTTCTTGCGGGCTTCCGCTTGCTCGGCAGCTTCCTTCTTCCTGGCTTTTGCGTCGGCCTCCGCCAGGGCTTTTTGGAGAGCCGCTTGTTGCTGCGCCATCTTTGCCTCGGACGGCGTGCTTGCTGTGGGCGCGTTGGACGGGGCAGGGGCGGGCTTGGCCGGAGTTGCTTGCGCCGCCGCCGCCGCTTTTGCATCCTGTGCTTGCTTCAAGTTGGCGGCGGCTTCCTCCTGTGAATGGCTGGCCTGGGCTTGTTGCTCGGCGGCATGACGCTTCTTTTCATCCTCCCTGGCCTGAATTTTTTGAGCGGTGACTTGCTCGGCTCTTTCCTTCCGGGCTTTTTTAGCAGCTTCCTTGGCAGCTTTTGCGTCGGCGGCAGCTCTCGCTTTTTCCGCATTCTGCCGCTTTTGTTCGGCAAGCAAAGCGGCTTTCTTTTCGTTTAGAAAATCACGCTGAAGTTTCTGGTTGTCGGCGGCCGTTGTGGCCGGCGAGGGTGCGGGCGCGGGCTGGGTGGCCACGGCGGGTAGGGGCGTGGGTTGGGCTGGTTTGGCCGCGTTTTTCTTCGCGTCCGCGGCGGCTTCCTGCTGGCGCAAAATTTCCAAGGCGCGGGCATCGGCATCAGAGGAGACGGGAGCCGGTGTGGCGACGGGTTGGATGGCCACGGCGGGCTGGGGCGCGGGTTGGGCTGGTTTGGCTGCTTTGTTCTTTGCGTCCGCAGCGGCTTCCTGCTGGCGCAAAATTTCCAAGGCGCGGGCGTCGGCATCGGAGGAGACGGGAGCCGGTGTGGCGACGGGCTGGCTGGCCACGGCGGGTTGGGGCGGGGGCTCGGCTGATTTGGGCGCTTTGCTCTTTGCGTCCGCAGCGGCTTCCTGCTGGCGCAAGATTTCCAAGGCGCGGGCATCGGCATCGGAGGCGACGGGAGCCGGTGTGGCGACGGGCTGGCTGGCCACGGCGGGTTGGGGCGCGGGTTGGGCTGGTTTGGCTGCTTTGTTCTTTGCGTCCGTGGCGGCTTCCTGCTGGCGCAAGACATCCAGCAAAGGATCCTGCGCGGAAGAGCCTGATTGGGTCTGCGCGTTTGCGAAGGTCAATCCTCCGGCAAGACCGGCGCAACAGGTCAAAATTAACAGGGTGATTTTTCTCATTTGCAGATTTGTAACAAATAATCCGGCGGGAATCAACCTCATTTACGCGGGCCCATTTCCCGGTCAAATTGGGCCTTCCACGCAGAGGGCCAGGCACAAAGAAGCAGGGAGCGCGCGATGATGGCGCGGACTTCCGGCCGGGGGACCTTGATGCGGCGGGTGGAATCGAGCACGTTTTCGCCGCGCAATTTGCCCAAGGTTCTCGCGCCAATCAATACGGGCCAGGCGCAGGCCAGACGCAGGCGGCATTGTCCGGCGGGCAGCGCGTTGGTGTAGTCCCAGCCGGCCCGCAGATGGGCCTCCGCCTGGGCCAGATAAGTCTGGTAAAGGGCGCGGAAGCGCGGCTCGTTGGCGGCGGAGAGCAGGTCTTGCGGGGTCAGACCCGCCGCCGCCAGGGCCTGGCGGGGGATGTAGCAACGGCCCTTGCGCAAGTCCGCCGGGATGTCGCGGAGAATATTCACCAGTTGCAGGCCCTTTCCAAAACGGAGGCCGTCGCGCAGCAGCGCCGCGTCGTCCACTTTGGCCCGCGGAAAAAGATGGGCGCGGCAGGTGCGCGTCCAGAATTCTCCCACGCAACCGGCGACGCGCCAGGTGTAATCGTCCAGTTCGGCATCGGTTTCGAGCGCGGCGAGTTCGGGGAAATGCACGGCACCGAATCGCTTCAGGTCCAATTCCTGCCCGCTGATGATGGTGTTTAAAACATCGCGGATGCGCTGGCAGTCATCGCCGGAAAAGCTGTCGAGGAGCCGCAAGGCCTTTTCGCAGCGTTCCAGCAGGGCGCGTTCCGCCGGCGAGGCCTGGTTTTGCGCCAGGGCGCCAAAGTCCAGGGCGGGGGAGGGTGCGCCCATGATGCGGCTTCGCAAATCCGCCAAGGCGCGCAAGCGCAATTCCAGCGGAACAAGATCGGTGTCGGCAATGGTGTCGGTGGTGCGCGCCAGCAGATAGGCCAGGCTGATTGGCGGGCGGACGGCGGCGGGGAGAATCCGCAAAGTCAAGTAAAACGACCGGGAGGTCGCTTTGAGCAGATCATCCATGGGCATGGCGGGGAGAGGCATACGCCCGGCAAAGACGCCGGGCGGGCGGGAAAGGCCAGATGGAGTCAATAATAACAACCATCGCCGGTTTGTTTTACTGAAGTTGTTTCCGCCAGCCGGCCAATTGCCTGGCGATTTCCCCGGTTCCCGGCGCGCCGGTGAAATTGCGTCTGGCCATCGCGCGTTTCAAATCCAGGACGGCGGGAGCGTCGCGGCCAAAAGATTTGTCGGCGGACTGCAATTCCGCGAGAGACAATTGGGCGAGCGGTTTGCCGGCTTTTTCAGCCAGGGCGACCACGGCGCCGACGACGTGGTGGGACTGGCGGAAGGGCATGCCTTTGCGCACCAAGTAATCGGCCAGATCGGTGGCGAGCAAGGCGGAGTCGGCTGCGGCGGCCTGGCAGGCGGCCCGGTTGACGATGGCGCTTTTGAGCATGGCCGCCATGAGCCGGACGCAGGCGCGCACGGTGTCGGCGGTCTCGAACATCGGTTCCTTGTCTTCCTGCAAATCGCGGTTGTAGGACATGGGCAGGCCTTTGAGCAGGGTGAGGAGCGAGACCAGATTTCCGATGACCCGCGCCGTTTTGCCGCGGGTCAGCTCGGCGATGTCCGGGTTTTTCTTCTGCGGCATGAGGGAGGAACCGGTGGTGAAAGCGTCGGCCAGGGTGATGAAATGGAATTCGGTGGTGGCCCAAAGAATCAAGTCTTCGGCCAGACGCGAAAGATGCACGGCCAGGAGCGCGGCTGCGGCGCAAAACTCCACCACAAAGTCGCGATCACTCACTGCGTCCATGGAATTCTGCGTCAGGCGCGGGAATCCGAGGAGCCGGGCCACCAGGGCGCGGTCCAGCGGCAGGGTCGAGCCGGCGATGGCGCCGCTGCCCAAGGGACAGACGTTGGCGCGGTCATAACAATCCTGCAGGCGGCCCTGGTCGCGTTGGAGCATTTCGACGTAGGCCAGCAGATGATGGGCGAAATAAACCGGCTGGGCGCGCTGCAAATGGGTGTAGCCGGGGATGAGGACATCGGAATTCTTCCCGGCAAGCCCGACCAGGGCCGCCTGCAACCCGCGGATTTCAAAGCGCAGAACGGTGATTTCCTCGCGGAGCCAAAGGCGCATGTCCAGGGCGATTTGATCGTTGCGGGAACGGCCGGTGTGCAATTTTGCGCCGGCGGGTACGCGGCGGGTGAGCGCGGCCTCGATGTTCATGTGAACGTCTTCCAGGTCCTCGCGCCATTGGAATTTGCCGGCGACGATTTCCCGGGCGACGGCCGCGAGGCCGCTTTCGATGGCGCGCAATTCCGCCGCGGTGAGCACGCCAATCTTTTTCAGCATGGCGGCATGGGCGAGCGAACCGAGGATGTCGTGTTCCCAGAGCCTCCAATCAAAGGAGACCGATTGGGTGAATCTGGCCGCGGCGGCGTCCGGGCCGCCGGCGAACCGGCCGCTGCGAGAGACTGGAGCAGGGCGTTTCATGTGACGGCGCGAATGTGGGCTGGATGGGGAGGAAAGTCAATGGGATGGTCGAGCCTCCTGCGCCGAGGCTTCGGAGGCCAAGGGGTCGAAAGTAAAGCGGAAGTGGAAGCAATTTCTTTGTCTTATTTTCCACCCGGCGTGCATGTATAAGTTGGATGATGAATGATGACCTGGAATTGTTGCGGGAATACGCCAGCCGCCAATCCGAGCAGGCGTTTGAAACGCTGGCCGCGCGCCACGTGAGCCTGGTCCATTCGGCGGCGTTGCGGCAGGTGCGCGATCCCAGTCTGGCCGAGGAAATCACGCAAACAGTATTTGTCATTCTGGCGCGCAAGGCGGGTTCGCTCAGTCCAAAAACGATTCTGCCGGGCTGGTTGTATCGGACGACGCGATACGTTGCCGCAGCGGCCTTGAAAATACAACGCCGGCGCGAACGCCGCGAACAGGAGGCGCAGATGCTGTCCACGACCCATGAAGCCCAGGCCGACGCGGTCTGGGAGCAACTCTCCCCGTTCCTGGATGAAGCGATGGCGCACCTGCGGGACAAAGACCGCGACGCGCTAGTGCTGCGCTACTTCCAGAACAAAAGTTTGCGGGACGTGGGCGCGGCATTGGGGTTGGATGAATACGCGGCGCAAAAGCGGGTCAGTCGCGCTCTGGAAAAATTGCGCGTCATTTTCGCCAAGCGCGGCCTGGCGATGACAACCACGGTCCTCCTCGGAGCCATTTCCGCCAATTCCGTGCAAGCGGCGCCCGTGGCGCTGGCAAAATCTGTGGCGGCGGTGGCAATTGGGAAAGGCGCGGCGTCAGGCGGTTTAACTTTAACCCTCATCAAAGGAGCATTGAAAATTATGGCATGGACAAAAATGAAAACAGCAATGGTTGTCGGTGCGGCCGTGGTTCTGGCCACCGGCACAACCACAACCCTGGTCATCCAACATCGGCACCACATTGTTGCCCGTTCGTCCTGGGCCTTTGCCGGATATGCCAGTCCTGAGTCCGCCTTCCAGTCCAGCGTATGGGCGATCGGCAAAGGCGACGGGCAAGCCTGGCTGGGGAGCCTCACCCCCGCCATGCAATGGGAAGTAAGGCAGAAAGCAGCCGGCGACGACGACAAAATCATCGGGGACGACACCAAGCGTGACTTTGCCTTGGTAACGGGTTATCGCATCCTGGATAAACAGGTTGTGTCGAAAGATGAAGTGGTGCTGGAAGTCTATGCGGAAGGACTGAACCAGACGACGAAAGCCTCCTTTCAACGAATCGGCAACGAATGGAAATATGGCGGCAAGCCGAAATAGCAATCCAGCCGGGATTTTCCCGGCGAAGCCTCAAAAACCCCCAACGCAATCCAATGAAAACGAAATCCCATCGTCGGACATTTCTCAAACAGGGCGCCGTGCTGGGCGGAGGACTCCTGCTGCTCGGCCCGAAAGCGCAACTCTCCGGGGCGGCAGGCGCTGAAACGAACCCGGCGGGTGGACCGATGTCTTCCGCCAATGAAACGATCAAAACCATCCGGAGTTTGAGAACCATTCATGGCAACTTCCTGGACAAGCCGCTGCCGGAACCGGCGCTGCAGACGATCCTGCAGGCCAGCGTCCGCGCGGCCAACGCCTCGAACATGCAGAGTTATTCCATCGTGGTGGTCAAGGACCGGAAGAAAATGAAGGAGGCATGCACGTACCAGGGAAGCTGCATGTTGCTCTACTGCGTGGATTTCAACCGCCTGAAGGCCAGCGCGGAACAACTGGGGTATTCCTACTTCCCCGACAACATGACGGCATTTGTCACCGCCAGCATCAATGCGGCCCTGGCGGTCCAGACTGCCGCGATCGCCGCCCGATCTCTGGGCATTGATTCCCTAATCACCAACGGCATTCATCGGGGCGACATGGAGCGGGTGTGGCGACTCCTGGACTTGCCGACGAATCATTGCTTCCCACTCATCGCGCTGGTCCTGGGGTATCCGACCGTGGAACCGGCGCACCCGAAGGGACGTTTGGACGGCCCCGGCGTCATTCATCAGGAGAAATACCACCGGCTGACCAAAGAGGAGGTGGAAGAGATCACGCGCCAATACGACGACCCGGAGCGGCACCTGGCCCTCAATGAGAACTGGAAGGCCGGAGGGCACCAGCACTATCTGGATTGGTACTTCAAGGAGTGGCTCGGCGATTCCAAACCGACGGAGCAGGAAACCCAGATGCTTCACCTTTTGAAACGCAGCGGTTTTATAGAACTCCAAAAGGCCTGACCGGTAATTTGGAATTGCCGGTTAAGCTTGCCGACTGATTAGCCGATAGTATGTCAGACAGCGCGGTTGGTTGGATTGTCCCCATGTCAGGACGCCGGGGGGGCGGATTTGATTCAATCCTTGCAGGTGGGGGGATATGAAACGCAATTTAAAATGAAGTCTTACAGTCAATTGCAAGAGGTCGCTCCCAATCCGGGCCTGGACGGCGGGCGGGCGGAGCCGGAAGCCATTAGGGAGGTTTCGCGGGAAGAGTTGGCGATCCAGCTTGAGGAACGAAACCAGGAACTGGCCAAGGCGCTTTGCCTGCTCCAGGCGACGGTGGAATCAACCACGGACGGAATAGTGGCGCTGGACTTGTCGGGCAAGTTGATATCGTACAACACAAAGTTCGCCGCGCTGTGGGGGTTTCCGGAGGAAGTTCTGGAACGACAGGACAACTCCGAGTTCGTGGCTTACGCGGCGCGGCAGGTCAAGGACCCGGAAAAGTTCATCGCGCGGACTCAGGAATCGCGGTTTATTCCGGAGGAGGAGGCGTTTGACATCGTCGAACTGAAGGATGGCCGTATTCTCGAGCGCCGCGTCATCCCGCAGCGGATTGACCACCAGTGCGTGGGCGTGGTGGTCAGTTGGCACGACATCACCCAGCGCGCGCGGGCCGAGCAGGCGTTGCACGACGCCCAGGCATTGTATCATTCGTTGGTGGATCAAATGCCCAGTGGCGTGTTCCGCAAAGACGCGCCGGGGCGCTACGTTTTCGTCAATTCGGCGTTTTGCCGGATCACGGGAATGGCGGCCGATCAAATTCTTGGCAAGACCGCCACCGAACTGATCGCGTGCATGAAGGCCGCCCAAGGAAAGCAAAGCCCGGTGTCTGACCAACTTGGGACGCAGGGTGTGTCCCACCATGAGTTGATCATGCGGACCGGGCGGGAAATCCAAGTGGAGGACGAATACGCCGAGCCGTCGGGCAAATCGCGATATTATCATGTGTTCAAATCGCCGGTATTTGGTTTTGGTGGAGAAGTCATTGGGTCGCAGGGGGTCCTTTTTGACGTCACGGAGCGCAAACAGGTGGAGGGGGAACTGGCCAGCGAACGCGATCTGCTGCGAACGTTGCTGGACAATTCGCCGGATCACATATATTTCAAAGACCTCCAGTCGCGTTTCCTCAGAATCAGCTTGGAACAGGCGCAATGGTTCGGGCTGAAGCACCCGGATGAGGCTTTGGGCAAGACCGATTTTGACTTCTTTGACGTGGTGCATGCCTCTCCCGCCTTTGCGGACGAACAGGAAATCATCCGCACGGGTGTGCCGCTGGTTGGCAGGGTTGAAAAGGAGGTGGCCAAGGATGGACGGGTGACCTGGGCTCTGACCAACAAGATGCCCCTGCGCAACAAAGCGGGCGAAATCATTGGCACGTTCGGCATCTCCAAGGACATCACGGCCATGAAGGAGTCGGAGGCCAAGCTGGAGCAGATCCACCGCCAGTTGCTGGAAACTTCCCGGCAGGCGGGGATGGCGGAAGTGGCGACGGGGGTGTTGCACAATGTGGGCAATGTCCTCAACAGCGTCAACGTCGCCGCGAGCATGCTGGCCGACCGCCTGCGGAAATCCAAGAGCGCGTCCGTCGGCCGCGTGGCCGCCATCATGAAGGAACATGCGCACGACCTCGGGGAGTTTATGACGAGCGATCCCAAAGGGCGCGTGCTGGCGTCATTTCTGGAGCAATTGGGCGAACACCTGGCCGCCGAGCAGGCGGCGGCGCTGGAAGAGTTGGCCGGTTTGGAAAAGAACATTGACCACATCAAGGACATCGTGGCCATGCAACAGAGTTACGCCAAGGTTTCGGGCATCACCCAAACCATCAAGGTCGTGGAACTGGTCGAGGATGCCTTGCACATGAATGAGAGCGCCCTGATCCGGCACGAGGTCAAGCTGGTCCGGGAATACGATCCGGCGTCCCCGGAGATTACAGTGGACAAGCACAAGGTCATGCAAGTCCTCATCAATCTGGTGCGCAACGCCAAATACGCGTGCGATGATTCCGGTTCGACGGAAAAGCGGATCGTGGCGCGCGTGGTCAGCGGGCGGGACCGAGTCAAAATATCCATCGCCGACAATGGCATCGGCATTCCGCCGGAGAACCTGACGCGCATCTTCAACCATGGTTTTACCACGCGGAAAAACGGGCACGGATTCGGGCTGCACAGCGGGGCGTTGGCGGCCAGGGAAATGGGAGGCGCCCTGTTGGCGCAGAGTGACGGGCTTGGCAAAGGCGCCAGTTTTACCCTTGAACTGCCCCTGCAACCCCCGGCGACCACCTTGTGAAAATAAAGTTCCGGGTTTATCAGGCACGCGGAAACGGGCTGGCGCAGCGCGGGGATTGACTCGGGGATCGTGAGCTGCCTTCCGCGCGGCCCGGAGCCTTTGGAACACCCGTGCGACAGGCTCCAGCGCCTGCCCGCCATGAAAGAAAGCGACGCGCCGACGCTCCCGCCCCGTTGCTGGAAAGCGACGCCAGGCTGGATTCCGTTCGGAGATGGATTCCACCGAAATGAAACCCCGTTTCATCCTGATACCCCAATGGGAGATGGCGACTGATTTTCACCCGCACTTTTGCGGCCATTTTTGCCAAAAACGGGAACCAGAGAACCGACCCGAAATCAGCGCCCCATGAGGATGGCCCGTTCGGCAAGCCGCGCCTGTGCAAAAGCGCGGACATTTGAACGCTTGATCGCCATGGATCGTGCATACAGGTGATCAGAGCCATCGGGGACGAAGAAAACTCACCGTCTTTTGTCTTTTTGAAAGCTTAAATTGCGGGCTTTCATAAGCCAGCGCCATCAGGCTGGCCCTGACGCGCAAACGGACGGGCTGGTGAATGACTGGATTGAGCCGGGGTCAGGAACTGGCAGGGCGAGATCTCCGCACCTCTGGCGCGCGCGTCACTCAGAGGTTCCAACTTCGAGCCGTGAAATCGAAAACAGGCTCGACAAAGTCCCGCCCTGCCGGGACTCGGAATTGTAAAAAACCGGCCCGGCAAAGGAGCCTCCGGCGCAGAAACCGCGCCTGCGGAACGCGCTATTTCAAGGTGAAGGTCCCGATTTTCACCGTGCCGTTGTCCTTGGTTCTGGTGATCGTGCCGGAGGCGGCGGTGGCGAAGGTCAACTGGAAATACTCCGTTTGATCGGTGGTCAACATGCCCACCGTTGGGCTGTACGGCGCATAAGTACAAGTCCCACTGTTCGTCCCGGAACTGCTCCTCGCGATGTAGTTGCCGTAGTCAAGAGATAATGAGCCGGAATTGGTGGGGAACACGACATGGATTGTGTTGGATGACAGCGCGGCGGGCGCAAGGTTGGCCGCTTGAGAGAGAACAGTCACAGTGCCGTATCCCCCCTCGTCGAGGTTGGTAAAAGTTGCGCTGGTGCTGTTCTTGAAAGTCAGGAGGTTGGTCTGCGTCCCGTATTGGCTGGCTGAAGGTGGGGAAATGGAGTTATGCACCAATTGCGCGGTATTCGTGCCAAGCCGGGTGTAGGTGTAGTCGCCCACGCTATTATTATTGGTCGAGGTCGAGGTCTGGCCGAAAGTGGCTTGGCCAAAGGTCACGGTGGAGGCGGTCTTGTTGTGCGGCATCCATTCTGTCGATAATCCGGCCAGAAATTCCGGCGCCACATAGACTGTTTTGCTTGTCCCTCTGGTGATGGTGAACGTGCCGAAACTAAAATAAGGCCCTCTGCCCGCGCCATCGTAGATGGTGGAGAAATAAGTGCCGTTGCTGCTCGAGGTGAACAGCAATATGTTGTAGTGGGTCCCCAAGCCGCCGTTGAAGATCTCGCAATCCATCGCGGCCAGCGGGCCGTAGAGGGCGGAAGTGTAGGAGCCGCTGCTGTCTGTGGCCGTAAAGGTTCCATTGCCGAAGGTCGTGGTATGGGTGGCGCCGGTGGTGGAATCCACAGCGACAACCGTCGCGCCCGCGGGGGAATGGAGTTCCAAGTCCGGCCCAGGCGACAGAGTAATGGTTCCCGTGGTTCCGTCAGTGGTATTGCTAAAGGTTCCACAGGACGGGCTGGTGAAGGTGAGATGGATCATGTTGGTTTTGTCGGTCTTGTTCGGGGGCTCGATGAAGCTGGGGACCAATTGTGCGGTCTCCGGACCGGTTTGGGTGTAAGTATAGTTCGCCACGCCAGGCCCTGCATTGGGGTCCGTCTCAAACAGGACAAAAGTAGCCTCCCCAAAATTGATTTCAACCGGAGGATTGGTATCCTTCGTGAACTGTGCCACCAACCCCGCCAGCGACATGGGCGCCTGGCCGGCGGCCTCGTTGATGATGGTGATGGAATTGGTCTTGGAAGGGGGACCGAAGTTGCCGCGCGCGAAGGCATAGAACAAATTCGTGCCGGGTGACAAGATCACGCTGGCGGACCAATTGGCATAATTGTTGGTGGTCGCGGCCAGCAATGCAGCCTGGCTGTCCGGATTGCCGTTGAGCGCGTAGAAGACACACGCCACGCCGGAATTGTCTTTGGCCGTGCCCGTGATCGTCAAAAGCGAAGTGTTCACTTTCACGCCAGTTTTGGGCGAGGTGATGGCGAGGGTGGGAGCTTGAATGTCCGAGAATTCGGCGGTCAAGGTCTCATTGCCCTCCGCCGGGAAGGTGTAGGAGGCATTGGTCCGGTTCCCCACCGCGCCGTTCACGCTCCACCCTATGAACTTGAATCCGGGTTTGGCTGCGGCGGTGACGGTCACCTTGGTTCCGCACCCTTTTGAGCCGCCGCCGCTGGTCGTGCCGCCGTAAGTGGGGTTGCTCAGCGTCTGGATGGTGTCCTGAATCTGTGTGAAATGGGCCACCAAGGCTTCAGGCGACGCCACCGTAAAAGTGTAAGTTGGCGAAGTGCTGGCCACCCGTGTGCCTTTTTCCCAGTTGGCAAAATTGTAGCAAGAGTTGGTCGCGTTGGCCGTAAGGATCACGCTCGCGCCATTGGTGAACACGCCGCCGCCGCTGGTCGTTCCGGCGTTGGGGGGGCAGGAACTGGTGGTGACGGCATAACCGAAGTTGGCTACCAGCGTCTGGTTGTTGGTTCCCGCCTTGAAAGTGTACGGCGAACTGGAGCTGACGTTGGTGCCGTCCAGTGTCCAGAACAGAAAGCCGTAACCCGCATTGGTCTTGGCGGTCAAAGTGACACTTTGTCCATTGGTCTTCGACCCGCCGCCCAAGACGGTGCCAGCGCCTTTTGGTGAAACGGCCGCCGTAATCGTGAATGTCGGCACTTTCTCCTTTGTGTTGGCCGAGAGGGCGTCGTCCGCGGATTGGGCGCGCACCTGGGGCGCCAGCAGCCATGAAGATAACAAGAGGGCGGTCAGAAACGATGGTTTCAGTTTCATATAATGAATCATATTTAATTAAAGTTTTGCCACATGTACTAGTTCGTTCAGCAGGAGGGAAGAGAAAATGCGGTCCATTTTCGCCGCGCCAGAATCGGGAGGGGCAACTTTCGTGAAAGTTTTTGAAAGAAAATGATTGCTTTGAAGCACAAACACGCTATAATCGCTCATATTCGATCAAAAGTCGTCATGCCGGGAATGGACCCGAAAGCGCTGGCGCCGCAACGGTGGGAGAGCCTGCGCGCGCTGATCCGCGCCAGCGGGGTCAGCCGGGTGGAGGACCTGTGCCAGCAGCTCAAGGTTTCGGCGGCGACGGTGCGGCGGGACCTGGACGAGTTGGAGCGGAGCGGGGCGATCCGGCGGGTGCATGGCGGGGCGGTGAGCGTGGAGAGCCGCTTGGAGGAGTCGGTGTTCGAGGACAAGACGGCGCTGGCGGTGCGGGAGAAGCGGCGGATTGCCGAGGCGGCGCTGAAGTTCATCGAGCCGGAAGACACGATTTATCTGGACGGCGGCAGCACCGTGCTGGAACTGGCGCGGCTGCTGCGCGAACGGACGAACTTGACGGTGGTGACCAATTCGCTCTACGCCGCCCACGAGCTGGCGGGGCGCGGGCCGAGACTGCTGGTCATTGGGGGGGAGTTGCGCCGGTTGAGCCAGACGATGGTGGGGCCGTTGACGCGGCTGATGTTGGAGGAACTGCACCTGGACAAGGCGTTCATGGGGACGATCGGGTTTGGCTTGAAGGAAGGGCTGACGACCACCGACCCAAGCGAGGCGTTCACCAAAAAAGCCGTCATGGGCCGGGCGCGGCAGGTGATTGTGCTGGCCGACAGCAGCAAGGCGGGCAAGGTGTCCTTCGCCAGCGCCGGGCGCTGGGAAAACGTCCACGTGCTGATCACCGACAAACCGGTGGGTTTTGCAAAGGGTTTAGTCAACAAAGGAATTCAAATTGTCCGAGCTTAAAAGCAGAAAGCAAGCGATGAAGAAATCACCGATCTATCTGAGCGATTCGCGTCCGAAATTCACGCCGTTTGAAATTGATTGCGGAAGAATCCCCGCCTATCGCTACAACAGCAGCCTCAAGGCCGAAATCAAAGCCGGGACAATCAACGCGAAAGAAGCGGTGGCGATTCTGGAAGACATGCTTGTCATCCGGGAGATGGAGGAGATGATCGTCAAGCTGCGGTCCGGCGCGTACGAGCCGATCCGGGAATTCAACTATCGCGGCCCGACGCACGTCTCGGTGGGCCAGGAAGGCACCGCCGCCGGCGCGTGCTGCGCCCTGCAATTGCCCGACAACATCACCAGCACCCATCGCGGCCACGGCGAAAGCCTGGCCAAGGGAACCGTTGCCATCCGGCAGATGACGGAGGAGCAGTTGCGCCAGCGGGCGCCGAACTGCAAATCCACCCAGCACGAGGAGTTGGTGCAGGCGGCGCTGGAAGAACACGTCTATCGCACGATTTGCGAACTGTTCGGCAAGGACGACGGCTACTGCCGCGGTCGCGGCGGTTCGATGCACATCGCCGACTTCAGCGTGGGCCACCTTGGCGCCAACGCCATCGTCGGCGGCGGGGTGCCCATCGCCACGGGCGCGGCCCTGGCCAACCGCTACTTGGAGCGCGGGAACGTGGTTTGTTGTTTTGCCGGGGACGGCGCCTACGCCAACGGGGTGGTTTTGGAATCGCTGAATTTCGCCGCGCAGGCCCAGTTCACCAACCATCTGGCCTCCGGCCACAAGGGGGGCCTGCCGATCATTTTCCTGGTTTGCAACAACCATTACGGCATGACGCATCGCAGCGACGACGAGGTGATGGGCGTGGAGCACATCGCCCGCCGCCCGGCCGGGTTCGCCGACAACAACATGCGCTCCGAGATCGTCAACGGCATGAACGTGCTGGGGGTGCGGGACGCGGTGTTGCGCGCGGCCAGATTATGCCGCGGCGGCAAAGGCCCGGTGTTCCTGGATGTGAATTGCTACCGCTACTGGGGCCACTCGCTAAGCGATCCGCGCAACGAATACCGCACCAAGGAGGAGGAGGCGTCCTGGAAGGCAATTGATCCGATTGAGAGCTTTAAGAAGGAATTGCTGGACGCCAAGGCGCTGGACGCCAAGGGCCTGGCCGCGGTGGAAAAGCGGGTGATGGATCGCAACGCCAGCGCCGCGAGGCGCGCCGCCGCCGCCGCCGATCCCGACGCCAAGGACGTGCTCAAGTTCATGTACACCGACACCAAGTGCGAGACCGTCCCGGCGGAGTTTGCGAAGGTGGAACTCTGCGGCCCGCTGCCGGAAATCAAGCGCGTCAACGGGGAATTGAGCTACAAGGACGCGCTCAAAGAGGCGCTCGTCCAGGAAATGGCGCGGGACAAGCGCGTGGTGTTTTATGGCGAGGACGTGGCGGATTACGGCGGGGCGTTCAAGGTGACCAAAGGATTGCTCGAAGCGTTCGGGCGCGACCGGGTGTTCAACACGCCCATCAGCGAAGCGTGCATTTGCGGCACCGGCTGCGGCGCGGCGATGAACGGATTGCGGCCGGTGGTCGAATTGATGTACTTCGACTTCGCGCTGATGTCGTCCGACCAGATCAGCAACCAGGCGGCGAAATGGCATTACATGAGCGGCGCGCAGACGGAAGTGCCGCTGGTCATCCGCGCCTCGGCGGGAGCGGGCAAAGGCTACGGCGGCCAGCATTCGCAGACGCTGGAATCCATTTTTTGCCACATCCCCGGCTTGTATGTGGTTTATCCCGCAACTCCCCACGATGCCAAGGGCATGCTCAAATCGGCGATTCGCGACAACAACCCGGTCCTGTTTGTCGAGTCGCAGGCGCTCTACGCCATGAAAGGGCCGGTGCCCGAAGGCGAATACCTCGTTCCGCTCGGCGTGGCCGAGATTAGGCGCGAAGGCAGCGACATCACGTTCGTGGCCTGGGGGCCGCTGGTGCATGACTGCCTCAAGGCGGCGGAGACGTTGCAGGCGGAGAGAAACGTCAGCGCCGAGGTCATTGATCTGCGCAGCCTGGTGCCGCTGGACATGGAGACGGTGTTGCGCTCGGTGCAAAAGACCGGGCGTTGCGTAGTCGCCAGCCAGGCGATTCATATCGGCAGTTACACGGGCGAAATCGCCTCCACCATTGCGGACGCGGCGTTTGATTATCTGGACGCGCCGGTCAAGCGCGTCGGCGCGAAAAACGGCATCGCGCCGCAGTCGCACATTCTGGAAGCGGCGTTTTTGCCGGACGCGAAGGACATCCTGGCCGCCGCCAACTCCATCCTGTAAGGCACGACATGGCTACCCCAATCATCATGCCCAAGTTCGGGCAAATGACCGAAGAGAGCGCCATCGTCGAATGGCTCAAGAAGGAAGGCGACAAGGTGGCCAAGGGTGACATCTTGTTCACCGTCGAGACCGACAAGTCGGTCATGGAAGTGGAGAGTTTTGAGGCCGGCACGTTGCTCAAGATCGTCGTGTCGCCGCGCGTCAACGTTCCCGTGCAGAGCACGGTCGGTTTTCTCGGCCAGCCCGGCGAAGCCATTCCCACAGTGGCCGCCGCGTCCGCGCCAAAGCTGCCAGAAGCCCGGCGCGCTGTCCCCGGCGCGCCGCCGCCGCAACCAATTATCCCGGCCCGGTCCGCTGCCGTCCCCGCGGCGGTGCCCATTCCTCCATCCGTCCAACCGTCCCTCGCTCCCGCCCGGTTCCGCATCAGTCCGCGCGCGGCGGCATTGGCCAGGCAGTGCGTGATTGACCCCGCGCCGATCAAAGGCTCCGGCCCGCTGGGCCGCGTGGTCGAGCGCGACGTGCGGCAATATCTGGAGTCGCGCGGCTACAAAAATCTCCGCGTCACTCCCACGGCGAAGGAACTCGCCGCCAGGGAAGGGGTGGATTTGCTGGGCGTTGTTGCGGGCGACGGCGGACGCATCACCCTGGCCGAGGTGCGGCGCGCCCTGGCCGAGAAACCGCAAGCCATGAGCAAGATGCGGCAGATCATTGCCCAGCGGTTGGCGCAGAGCTTTCGCGACACGCCGCATTTTTACGTCACGGTCTCGGCGGATATGACGGACCTGATCGCGTATCGCGCCCAGCTCAAGGCCGCCGGCGCGCCTTACACGGTGACGGATTTCATTTCCCAATCTGTCGTGCTCTGCCTGCAGGAGTTCGCGGCGGTCAACAGCAGCACGGACGGCAAGACCACGCGCTGGCACAGCCAGGTCAACCTCGGACTGGCGGTGTCCATCCCCGGCGGGTTGGTGGTGCCGGTGATCCGCGACGCCGGGCGACTGTCCCTGCTGGAAATCAGCGCCGCCTCCCGGCAGCTTGCCGACAAAGCCCGCGCCGGCAAACTTACCCCCGACGAAATGAGCGGCGGCACGTTCACCATCTCCAACATGGGCATGCTCGACATCGAGAATTTCTCCGCCATCATCAACCCGGGCGAAGGCGCCATTCTCGCCGTCGCCAGCACGATGAAACAAGCGGTGGTGCGCGAGGACAAGATCGTCATCCGCCAGATCATGAAGATGACGCTCTCGGCGGACCACCGGCTCATGGACGGCGCGCTGGGCGCCCAATTTATCAACGCAGTGAAAGCCAAACTTGAGGATATTGAATTATGGAAACGTTTGACGTCGTAGTCATCGGCGCCGGCCCGGGCGGCTATCCCGCAGCCATCCGCGCGGCCCAGCTTGGCGCGTCGGTCGCCATCGTGGAGAAGGAACAACTGGGCGGCACCTGCCTGAACTGGGGTTGCATCCCCACCAAGGCGTTGATCGCGGCCGGCGATCTGTTTCGCCGAATCCAGCACGCCGGGGCTTTCGGCATCACCGTCACCGGCGCGACGGCGGATTATGCCGCGATGATCGCAAACAAAGACAAGATTGTCAGCCAGCTCCGGGGCGGCATCAAACAACTGCTTGCCGCCAACGGGGTGAGGACGTTCGCCGGCGTGGCCTCGTTCCAGGACCGCAACACCATCGCGATCAGCGACGGCACGGTCCTCGGCGCGAAGAAGGTCATCCTGGCGACGGGTTCGACGTCGGCCCTGCCCGGCTTCCTGCCCAGGCATGAGCGCGTGGTGGAAAGCCGTGGTTTCCTGGACCTGACCAAGCTGCCCGGGAGCATGCTGGTGCTCGGCGGCGGATTCATCGGTTGCGAACTGGCCGGCATGGCGGCCCAGTTTGGGGTGAAGGTGACGATGGTGGAATTGCTCGAAGACATTTTGCTGCTGCTGGATCCGGATGTGCGGCGCGAAGTGCGTGGCCAGATGGAGAAAGCCCTCGGCATCCGCGTCCTCACCGGCAAAGCTCTGGAAAACATCAAGGCCGACGGCAAAGGCGTCACCGGCAAATTCGGCGAGGAATTACTGCAAGCCGATTTGCTCCTGAGCGCCGTTGGCCGCAAGCCGGTCACCGAGGGTTTGCATCTGGAAAACGCCGGCCTGAAGACCAGCGAGCGCGGCTTCATTGAGACGGACGACTGCTGCCGCACCAAAGCCGCCCATATCTTTGCCATCGGGGACGTGACGGGGAAGATTCAACTGGCGCACTACGCCACCGCGCAGGGCCTGGCGGCGGCGGAGAATGCCGTCCATCCAAAATCCCGCGCGCACGACACGCTTGTGCCCAATGTCATCTTCACTTCGCCCGAAGTGGGCACGGTTGGCCTGAGCGAGGACGACGCCCAAAAGCAGAACCGCGCGGTCCGGACGGGCAAGTTCCGCTTCGCCGGCCTGGGCAAGGCGCTGGCGGCGGGGGAAACCGTGGGCTTCGTGAAGTGGATCGCCGACGCGGCCACGGATCAATTATTGGGCGCGGCGGCGGTTGGCCCGCTCGCCACGGAGTTGATTGCCGAGGCCACCGCGGCCATCCGCTCCGAACTGACGGTGCGGGAACTGGGCCGCACCATCCACGCGCATCCGACGTTCAACGAAGCCTGGATGGAGGCGGCGCACGCGGTGCATGGGGAGGGGATTCACGCGCCGCCGAAGCGCAAGCGGTAAGCCGGCGGCAAGCCGGCGGCAAGCTGGCGGCAAGCTGGCGGCAAGCTGGCGGGGTGTGGCGCAAACTCATTTGCGCAAACTCATTCAAAATTCATTTTTTGTCCTAATCTTTTTTCTGGACACGCGCGCAGATCCATGATTAAACTACCCACATTCCCTCCTTTCAATGTGGGTAGTTTACATATTAGAAAAGGACGCCTCTGTACAAAAATGACGCCTCTGTAGATCGGACAATCATCAGCCAGTCAGAGGTGCATCCTCCGGGCCAATGCACACCCCTCCCAGCGTCATTTAAAATTCATTTTTTGTCCTAATCTTTTTTCTCGACACGCGCGCAGACCCATGATTAAACTACCCACATTCCTTCCTTTCAATGTGGGTAGTTTACATTTTAGAAAAGGACGCCTCTGTACAAAAATGGCGCCTCTGCGGATCGGGCAATCGTCAGCCAGTCAGAGGTGCACCCTGAGGGCCAATGCACGCCCCTCACAGCGCCCAGTTGGGCTCGATCTCCGCGTCGAGGGAGGTGGGGAGGGCGCCGGCAAGGAGTTTGCGCTCGGCCAGGATGCCGATCATGGCGGCGTTGTCGGTGGAGAATTTTTTTTCGGCCAGGCGCAGGACCATTCCCTCAAGCTGGCAGTCCCGGGCCAGTTGCCGGCGCAGGGCGCTGTTGCACGCCACGCCGCCGGAGGCGGTCACGCAGCGCACGCCCAGCCGGCGCGCCGCCCGGAGGGTCTTGGCCGTGAGAACGTCAACAATAGCGGCCTGGACGCTGGCGCAGAGATCGCGCGTCCGGGCCGGGTCCTCCAGCAACGAGGGGTTCTTTTCCAGAAAGTAGCGGACGGAGGTTTTCAAGCCGGAGAAGCTGAAATCATCGCCCGGATCGTTCAACATCGGGCGCGGAAAATGCCAGGCCTGGGCGTTGCCCCGCGCGGCCAGCCGGTCCACCTCCGGCCCGGCCGGATAGCCCAGACCCATCAGCTTGCCCACCTTGTCAAAACATTCGCCCGCCGCGTCGTCCACCGTCGAGCCGAGCACGCGATGCTGAAACTCGCCTTTGACATGGACCAGCAGGGTGTGCCCGCCGCTGACGATTAGGGAAACCGAGGGCTGGAATTGCGCGAAATCGGCCTGGGGCGGCTCGGCGGAAATCCACGGGGAATAAAGGTGCGCTTCATGATGGTGGATGCCCAGAAAGGGCTTGCCCAAACTGAAGGCCAGGGCCTGGGCGGCCTTCAAACCCACCAGCAGCGCGCCGGGCAATCCGGGGCCTTGCGTGGCCGCCACCGCGTCGAGTTCCGCCGCCTTCAGCCCGGCCTGGCGCAAGGCCTGGCGCGCGACCGGCAGGAGGTTGCGCAGATGTTCGCGCGTGGCCAGTTCGGGAACCACGCCGCCGTACTCGGCGTGCAGGCCGGTTTGGGTGGCGATGACGTTGGAAAGCACAGAGCCGCCGCGAACCACCGCCGCGCTGGTTTCGTCGCACGAAGTCTCGAGAGCGAACAAGTTCAAAATGCCGGCGGCGCGCGGGCGGGCGCTATTTGACGGCGGCCACTTTGGTGGCCGGCGAATTGCGTTGCGCGTAAAGCAGGACGCCTTTGAGCAGGTCCACCGCCCGCTCCAGTTGCCGGTCATGCGTATTCTGGACTCGTTCGCGGTCCTTCTCGGCCAGGGTCTCCACCGCGCCCACTTGGTGTTTCAAGCGCAGGTCCGCCTCCTCCTCCGGCGTTTGCGGCACGGAAATGTCCGGGGTGATGCCGCGCTCGTGGATGACCTTGTGGCTGGGGGTGTAATACTTGGCGGTGGTCAGCTTCAAGGCCGAGCCGTCGGCCAGGGGCAGAATGCTTTGCACCGACCCTTTGCCGAAGGTCTGCTCGCCCACGACAATGGCGTGGGTCAGGGGCTGCAAATCCTGCAGGCAGCCCGCCACAATTTCCGCCGCGCTGGCGCTGCCCGCGTTGACCAGCACGACCATCGGCAGATCAACCCGCTTGCCGCGGCCGCGGGCGTGATACTCGTAGAGGGGCGTGGGGCCGCGGCCCTCGGTGGACACAATCAACTGGTTGCGGGGCAGGAATTGTTCACAGACATGCTCGGCCTGATCGAGCAAGCCGCCGCCATTGTTGCGCAAATCCAGGATCAGCGCCTTCATCCCCTGCTTGTTCAGAATTTCCAGCGCCGACTGCAGATCGTCCGAGGTTTTCTCCCCGAAGGCGTTGATGCGAATGAAACCAATGCCGTTTTCGCCCAGCGGATATTCCTGTTTGTCATGGAGGTCCTGGACGGTGGGAATCTTCACGATGGCGCGCTCCAAATCGTATTTTTTGGTCTGGCCATTGGAGGGGCGGTGGATGGTGATGGAGACCTTGGTGCCCGGTTCGCCGCGGAGCAGGCCGACGGCGTCTTCCAGGCCCATTTTCTCCGTGCTCTTGTCGTTGATCTTGATGATCTCGTCGTTGGGCAGAATGCCCGCGCGGTAGCCGGGGGTGTTGTCCAGCGGCGTCACCACCGTGAGCAATTTGTCCTTGCCTATCTCCACCAGGATGCCGATGCCGCCAAACTCGCCTTCGGTGTCCTTCTTCAAGTCGTCAAACCGGCGCGCCTCCATGAATTCGCTGTGCGGATCCAGGGAGCCGAGCATGCCTTTGAGCGCGGCGTGGATCAGCTCCTGGTAGGTGAGCTTGTTGCCGTCCACGTATTCGTTGCGCACCTTTTCCATCACGTCGGCCAGGAGCTTGTAATTCTCGTAGGGGTTGTCCTTGGCCGGGGCCGCCTGGGCGGAGTAGAAATAAATGCGCGCGCCGATCAGCAGGTTGGCGCCCAAAAGGCCCAGCAAAAAGCAGTAAAGAACGCGGCGTTTCATAAGCGGTTTGTTCATGGTCACTTTTTTAATCGTCTTATCATACGCCGCATCGGCGACCTTGGCAAGGCGGCTTCGCGAGTTTCAAGCGCGCTTGAATTCCCGTCCGCCCCGAAGTTCAAGATTGAGCATCCAATCCATTTCCGCTATTAACCGGGCTGTGACATCCGCCATCATTGTTGCCGCCGGCAAAAGCTCCCGGATGGGACCGCAGACGGACAAGATGTTCCTGCCCGTGGCGGGACGTCCGCTGGTCGCCCATGCCTGGCAGCGCTTCGATTCGGCCGCTTGCATCGCCGAAATCATTCTAGTCGTGCGCGACGGGACGCAGGGCGCCTATTCCGATCTGGCCGCCGAATTCGGCTTTCACAAACCGTTCCGCCTCGTTCCCGGCGGCAAAGAGCGCCAGGATTCGGTCTGGAACGGGCTGGAACACCTCGCGCCGGACGCTGAAATTGTGGCCATTCAGGATGCCGCCCGCCCCTGCACCACCGAGGCTTTGCTCGAGGCGACCATTGCCGCCGCCCGCCAGGAAGGCGCCGCCGTCGCCGCCCAACCCGTTGCCGACACGATCAAACACTCCGACGACGGCCGTTTCATCGCGCGGCACTTGGACCGGTCGCGGCTTTGGGCCGTGCAAACCCCGCAGACCTTTCGGGTGGAGGTCATTCGCCGCGCCCTGGCAAAAGTTCGCGAGAAGGGATTGCAGGTGACCGACGACACCGCCGCCTGCGAATGGATCGGCCAGCCGGTTAAACTGGTCTGCGGCGCCGAGCCAAATCCCAAAGTCACCCGTCCCGAAGATGTGCCCTACGTGGAACTGCTTCTGAGAAATCTGGCCGCCCCGAGGCTTGGTTCAATCGGTTGAAATCCTTCAAGCGAAATGAACTGACCGGTGTTATGATGCTGACATCGGCCGGGCCAGCGTCAGCCTCGTTCCGTGCTTGAATCAGTGGTTGCGGCGGCGCGCCATTTGTGCAGCACGGCGAGGAAGATGCCATCGAGGCGGCGGCTGAATACCCCCACAAAAGAATCTTTGCGGCCGGAGGAAATCCAAAGCGCCCACAGAAGCAACACCACCGAAATCGCCTGGTTTTGCCAACCGTAGAGCTGCCATTGCCCTTTCCAAATCCACATCGGATGCAGACTGAACGGCGCGAAATAAAAAATGGGCCACAAATCCTCGGGCGCAGGACCCCGCGACCCGATCAGGTCGCACAACAAGTGCAGATGAAAGACAACCAGCGCCAAAATCGCCACCCGCCCACGCCGCCGCGCCAAGCAAGCCAGCAGCGCCGCCGTCAAAAACGCCGCGGGCGCGCCGTGCCAAAGGTAGTGGTGGTATTGCTGGTAATAGCGGTAAGTGGGTTCGGTGTGCGTCCACCAGCCCTTCACAATATCCGCCACCAGCCCCAGGCCGTCCGCGTCGGGCAAAATCCCCGCCAGGGCGACGAGCCGGCAATCGTGGGGATTGTCCGTGGTTTTCACCGCGACGATCCAACTGGCCAGCAAATGCGTTCCCGGAGACATTGGCCTGGATGATCGCTCTTTTTATCCCGGAATAAACCTTATTTGCTCCCCGTCTTCCGGATGCGATTGGCGGCCAGGCGCCGGGCCAGGCGGATGGCGGCCCGCATGCTCGATGGGTCGGCTTTGCCCTGGCCGGCAATGTCGTAGGCGGTGCCGTGATCGGGCGAGGTGCGGATGAAGGGCAAGCCCAGCGTCCAGTTCACGCCATTCTCGAAGGCCACCATTTTCAAGGGGATCAATCCCTGATCGTGATACATGGCCACGACCGCGTCGTAATCGCCGCGGTAGGCGTAATAAAAAAGCGTGTCGCCGGAGAGCGGGCCGATGACGTCGAGATTTTTTTTGCGCGCGGCTTCGACAGCGGGTTTGATGATGGTGATTTCTTCATCGCCCAATTTCCCCCCTTCGCCCGCGTGGGGGTTGAGGCCGCAAACGGCGATGCGGTGGCGCGGCAGGTCCAGATCGCCGCAGGCTTCCGCCGCCAGTTCGATGGCGCGTTGCACGGCCTCGGCGCGCAATTGTGCGGCGACCAGCTTGATGGGAACATGGGTGGTGGCCAGAGCCACGCGCAACCAGCGGTTGCGATCGTCCTGCCCCAGCAACATCATGGCGGTGCGTTCGGTGCCGGCCAGTTGGGAGAGAAACTCCGTCTGGCCGATGAACGGCTGGCCGGTGCGCAGCACGGCCTCCTTGCTCAGGGGCGCGGTGACCAGCGCGTCCATTTCGTGGCGCAAGCAGCGCTTGGCCCCGTCGGTCAGGCAGGCCAGGGCGGCGCGGGCGGCGGGGGGGGAACCGGGCGCCAGGCCGGCGGCGAGCGGTTCGCTCAAGGGGCTGTGCAGAAAAAAGCGGCCCGTCGAGGCGGCGGCGGCGGACAAGCGCGCCAGCGGCAGGTTCAGCCCCAGGGCCTGGTTGAGCCGCAACGTGGACTCCTCGTCGCCGATCAACAAATAACGGGTTTGGTCGGCGCCCGCCTCGGCGGCGAGGGCCTTGAGCGCGACTTCAGGGCCGACGCCCGTGACATCACCGAGTGAAATGGCAATCCAGCCGGTCATTTGCGCAAGGGGTGAGGGTTGCGGGAATGGGGAAGGGCAGGGGAGCCGGCCCGTTCCATCCCGCAACTTCTGTCAATTAAAATGATTCGATGTGCGATTTGGCCTTCAGACGGTTGATCCACTGCTGGACCAGGCGCTTGGTTTCCTTGTCCTTGAGCGTCTGCTCGATTCCGGCCTGGACTTCGGACAGCGCGCTGACGTGGGCCGGGCGGACTTCCTCCACCATCAGGAGGTAGCAGGTGGAGGCGCCGGTCCGTTCGTTGGGCAGTTCCACCACCTGGCTGTGCTGTCCGGCCTTGAGGGAAAAAGCCACGTCCGTCAGCGCCGCGACGAAATCCTTCCGCTCCACCCAGCCGCGGTCGCCACCCGCGGCGCGGGAAGGGCTGGAGCTATAAACTGCGGCCATTTCGGCGAACGGCACGCCGCCGTCAATTTTGCGGAGAATCTCTTCGGCCACCTCCCGGGCCGTGCCGGGCGGGCTGCCCGGCGGCTGGGGAATGGCAATCATGCGCAGTTTCACCTGGTCGTCCACTTTGAATTCGTCCTTGTGATCGTTGTAGTAGGTTTGAATTTTGAGCGGGGAAATGATCATCTTTTTGATGCCCGGATTATAGTGGGACATGTAATTGATGATGAACGCCTCGCGTTCCTCCTTGCGGAAGGCTTCGAAGGTCCGGCCTTCGGCGTAAAGCGTTTTGATCAAGCGCGCCCGGTCGCCGTAGTATTTGTCCTTGATGATGCGGTTGATCTGGTCCTCCACCGCGCTTTCCAACACATTGGTGGCGTAACCGGCCTTGTCAAAATCGTCCAGGATCAGCTTGCCTTGGATCAACGACTCCACGGCGTTGTCCTGCAACTCTCGCGCCTTGCTCTTGAAGGTTTCCGGGTCGGGGTAGAGCTGGACGAGGGTCTGGATGGGCGTGGCCACGGCATCCTGCACCTGGAGGAAGGTGATGATGGAGTCGTTCACGACCACGGCGATGCCGTCCAGCGCATCCGCCCACGCGGCGGAAGCGGCGGCCAAAAACGCGCCGGCCACGATCCCGCGCAACAATCTAATGGGTTTCATCGTCGAGGCGGGAGTGTAAGCAAAGCGTTCGCGGAGTTCAAGAGGCAAAGTGGATGGACATCGATTTCGCAAGGTGGTCGGGATTTCTGGTTGGAGCAGACATCCGATTTTTTAGCCGGGCGGCAGCACTGCGTCTGGCGTTCCGGCCTCCTTGGATTTAGGACAAAGCATCGCTTTAAGG
>Ga0182027_10002040_pt1 | contig 33005 bp, 29 predicted proteins | sample 712E1DmetaG_FD_121300 | JGI IMG/M metagenome (GOLD analysis project Ga0182027, IMG submission 121300) | Permafrost microbial communities from Stordalen Mire, Sweden - 712E1D metaG (Illumina Assembly) | ecosystem: Environmental > Terrestrial > Soil > Wetlands > Permafrost | place: Sweden...
GGGACCACGCTCAGACACTGGTGCCGGATCTCGAACCACGGGGCCTGCTCGTAGGCGGTGCAGTCGTCGCGGTATTCGGACCAGGTGGAGCAGTTATCGGCATGGGCGCTCCACTGGATATTGGGAACCTGGGCCCCGGCCGTCGGGCAGATGGCAATCACAATTTGTTGGTCCAGTGTGGACAGCTGGGTGTGGATGGTGGCGCAGCCCGCCCCGCTCGTGTCGAAGGTGACGGTGGGCACGTCTTGGGTCGGGGGGAACGTATCGAGCAGCCACCAGCCTCCCACGTCGCCACTGCCCCCGCAGTTCTTGTGCCATGCCCCCTCGGGACCGGTGTCCAGGGACAGGAGTTGGATGTTTCCGGTGGCCGGGTCGGTCACCATTTTGACGTAGATATAGTGGTCGACACAGTGCGCCCGAGTGCCGCTCTGGTCGAGCGGCCGGCAGCCGGTCACCTCCTCGTAATACTGGTGGCAGGCCTGCTCCTCGTAATTCCGGGTGATGTCGCAGTCGTGCGGCTCCTGCACGGGCCCGGGCTGGGTGCAGTACTGGAAGTTCGCGCACGAATTTGGGGCCACGTCCTGGTTGGCGGGCGCCCGGATGCGCAGACTCTTGAGGAGATCGGAACTCTGACTGAAGTACCAGGCGTTGGGATTGGTGGCCCAGCCCTGGACTATGTTGAGCGTGGCGTCGTTGCTGGCGGTCGCGTCGGTGCCGAGCGGGTCGGCGTCGTTCTTGCCCGTCGGCTGCTGCTTGTAGTACTTGTTGCCCATCCCCTGGTTCAGGGCGTCCTGGGAGAAGTTGGGGACCTGGTCCACCTGCCCCTGGGTCGGGCGCTGCATTCCGGGCAGGAGCGACTGGCCGAGCTGGGTGCCGGCGTCGGAGGCTTGGGCGAGGAGCACCGGCGGGCGGAACCGCTCCGTCAGCCGCTGGAGCAGGAGGGGACGCAGGGGGTTGTCCATCTCGAGGCCGGTGAGGGGTCGGAAGAGTGTGGACCGCGGCGCGCGCCGCAGCGGGGCGGACGGGTCGGGGGCGGTCGCCTGGAGCGGCGGCTCGCAGATCAGGAGCACGAGCAACACCGCCAGGACCGTCGCCGAGGCGAGCCGCGTTAGGTAATGGCGGAGCTGGGTCACAGACACGGGAACCCCCCTGGATGACTGTCCTGCCAGGTTGCTGGGGCGCTCGACCGCCCGCCCCTGTTATCGGTCCGAGTTGGGTCGGGGGAAAGGACAGATTTCTGCAAGAGCAGCGGGTCCCGCGGGATGTCTTGGGCTGCGCGGGAATCTTCCCGCTGCCCGCGATGTGCGGTCAAAAGAGGGGGATGACCCGGCTGGTGACCTCCGCCGCGGTCACGACCCCCCAGTATTTGGAGTCAAAGGACCGTTCATGGGTGCCCAGGACGAACAGGGTCCCGGCCGGGAGGACACAGCTAGTAGCGCCCGTCACGGGGGTCGGCGGTGTCTGGCAGAATCCGTTGGCGTCCGGGACCGGGTGGTAGAGCCAGGCGGGCCGGCCCATCCGGTCCGTCTCCCGCGCGGTGCCGATACGCTCGCCGTTGATCGTGAAGGTGCGCCCCTCGACTCCGAGCCGGTCGCCGGGGATACCGGCGACGATCTTGGTGAAGGGCGTCCCGGGGGCGTAGTACGGCCGGAGATCCCGGGTGCGGAACTCCACGTAGTCCCCGTGGGCCCAGGCGGCCGGCACGGCGGCGGTCCGGCCCAGCGTGAAGGGGACCGACTGCTCGGAACGGGCCTGGACAACCAGGTGGATGGGGGAGACCCAGCACAGGGCGGCCACCAGCGCGCTCGGCATGCCCACCAGGAGCCCCAGGCGGTTCCAGAACCGGGTTCGGCTGCGGGGGTCAGCGGCCGCCATTGGATTTCCGTCCGGGAACCGGCTGGTTGCCGCTTCCCGTGATGTCCTTCAAGAACACCGGTGTCACATCCTCGAGTTCTTTGCCGATGACCGCCTCCCGCACCAGGATCAGCAGGTCGGGGTCGTCGGCCTGGAGCTTCTCGACTACCGCGTCGAAGCGCTCCGGCCAGCGCCGCGTGAACCCGTCGTCCCGCTTGGCCGCCTCGGCCACCGCCTCGATGATCTTGGCCGTGTCGATCACGGCGAAGCGTGGAGGCGGAATCGGTTTGGCGTGCAGCATGAGGGCAATCAGTCCCCCGACGATCCCCGAGGCGAGGCAGAGAAGGACGGCCAGGAGGGGGAGAAGCACCCCGGTCTGTCCGACACGGGCGCGCGTCGTGGGCTCAAGCGACGGCGTGGTCTCGGCCGCGGGTGTGGCGGTGGTCTCCTGTGGCATCCGTGGTCTCCTTGGCGCGTGTGGCGCCCGCCGGGGTTTGTTACTCGAGCGCCACCCGCAGGCTTTCGGGGAGCTCGCCTTCGAACTCGTCGTTGTCGGCAAACACCTTCATCGCCTCGAGCAGGGTCAGTCCGTCTCGCTTCTGGAGTTCCGTGATTCGGGCCACCTCGTTGGGCTCGGTCGTGAACAGGGCATAGCTGATCGGGTCGATGATGTGGCGGAAGACGCCGCCGGTGTGCTGCTGCTGAACGTACACCTCGGAGTACTTGCGCTTCACCGTGGTCAGTGAGCGGATCATCTGGGTCTCGTACGGGGTGAGCGCGAGCCGGGGGTCCTTGAGTGCCTCGCCCCTATGTCCGAAAATGAAGCGGGTGTCGCAATTGGCCAAGACCGTCTGCCCGGCTTCGGTCTCAACGAGATCGACCAGGCTTTGCGTGACAATCTGGATCGAGAGGTTATATTTTCTCGCTCGTCTTACCAGCTCCTTGACGAAGTTGGCCGCCTGTGCGGATTGCAGGAAGGACCAGGCCTCGTCGATGAGGACGAGTTTCTGGACCTTCCGGTCGCCTCGTTCCATGGCTGCCTGGATCGCCAGGATGAGTGCCAGGAAGATGACGCTCTGGAGCTTGGGCTTGGTTGAGAGTTCTTCCAGTTCCAGGAGCAGGAGCTTGCTGTCCATCACGTTGATGGTCGCGGGGCCGTCGAAGAACTGGGAGTATTCCCCCTTGGCATATGGCCAGAGCATCTCGGCCAGGTCGCGCTTGCGGGGGTCGGTCTCCCGGCTCAGGCGTTCGGCGATGTGGCCGATCACGGTCTTGTTGCCGTGTTCGGCGAAGGCATCTTCCATCGCCTTGCCCAGGGCGACCTCTTCGATGTCCTCGATCTGCCGGGAGGGGGAGGCCATCTGGGAGAGCAAGGCCTTGAGCCCGGAGGTCCGGTTCTTGAACTCCTCGACGTCGGCGATCAGGCTGAAGGGGTTGAGGTTGACCGGGTTTTCGGTCGAGAACATCAGGTAGTCGCCGTTCAGGTTCTTGACCAGTCGTTCATACGATCGGCCCTTATCGACAATCCAGGCAGCGCCCCCGGTGCCCACCAGGTTCAGGACCAGGTCGCAGCTCAGGACCGACTTGCCCGAGCCGCTGACCCCGGCCACGACCGAGTTGGCGTTGATCAGATTCTTGGCGAAGAGGTCGACTCCCGCGATCTGGCCTCGACGCGAGACCAGCAGCAGGATCGGTTTGCCAGAGCCTTTCCAGTCTCCGGCGATGGGGGAGAGCGAGGCACAGTTGCTCGACAGGATCGTGCGGGCGCGTGCCAGGTCGCGTTGCAAGTACTCGGCGTTGCTGGAGAGGGCCAGTGGCAGGGACTCTCGCATAATGTTGAGCGAGGCTGGCCCATCGGCTTGGGGAATGAACCCCATGCTCCGCCAGAGCGCTTCCGAGGCGGCGGCCGCGTAGCGAGCTTCGCTCTCGTTCGGGGACCAGACCAGGAGATGGAGATAGCTCGAGAGGGGAATCAGTCCTTGTTCGAGGCCGTGCATGGCCACCTGGTAGTGTTGGGACTTGATCCCTAGCCGGGGGATGATTCGCGCCATCGGTCCCACGGACTGCTGGGAGACGATCGCGAACTTGCGATGGAGCGCCCGGTTGGTGTCGACCCGGTCGTAGGCCACGGCGTTGAGGGTTAGCATGTACGAGGATGGGATCTGCTGGGTTGTATTGACCAGATCGCCACATACCCTGGCCATCTGGTCGATGGTGAACTCGTTGGGGAGTTGGAGTGGGGTGATCGATCGGTAGTGCCAGCCGTCGATCTGGAATCCATCGATCGCGGGAACCACCCGGGTGTCGGCCATCACCATCTGTTTCCGGAGCTCCCGGTCCTGCTCGTAATCGGCGAAGAGCTGGAACGGGTGCGCGGGATTCAGGATCGGGAACAGGAGATTGAAGAGTCGGGTCGGGGGCACCCGCAGCGGGGCGAGGTTTGCCTGGGTCAACAATTGCTCAGCATTCACCGCCAATTGGTGAACCGCGGGCAGGGCCGCCATGATGGTCTCGCGCTGAGTGGCGGGCATCCGGCCGAGCAGGCTCTTGCCCGTGCGGGCGGCCTTCTGCCACCAGGCGAGGCTAATCGGATTGACCGGAACCGAAAAGCTCACCAGCACGACGTGGTCCCGAAGGGGGGCGGTCTGGATGGACTGATGTCCGCTCATCAAGAGGCGGGCCAGCCGCTGCATCCGGCGGGTGGCAAATGCCACGTGCTCGGCGCCCCGCCGCTCACTCCGGTAATGGAGAAGCCGTGGGATGGCCTCGGTCTGGAGTCCCAGTGTAGAGATCTGTAAACTCGTCCCTGGAGGCCACATGAGCTCGAAGAAATTTTTCAGATTGTTGGCCTGAGATTCGCCGGGCCCGGGGTGGGGGAGACACTCGAAGATTACGCCCCAGGCCAGGTTGGTGGGATCGGCGTCCTTGGAGACGAGGTAGACCTGTTCCTCCTCGTCGTAGGCGAGGTAGGGGAGATAGCTGCTGAAGCTCGGAACCTGCTCCAGGGCAAAGTGCTGGAGCCGGACGGGAAGCGACATCGGTACCTCGTGGGGGACAACGGGGTCTTAGTAGCCCGGCACCGCGAAACCGCCGGAGTTACTGTTCGGAAGACCGCTCTGGGGGGATGGCGGGAGGCCGGGGATCGAGAATCCGCCTCCCTGGCCGAGCGGGCTGCGTCCGCGGGGGTTCTGGTTGCCGAAGGTCCCCTGGTTGCCCAGGCCACCGCCTCGGTTTCCTCCGCTCGGACTGGTCGTCTCCGCGGGCGGGACCGGCGGACCCATCTGCATACCGTCGTCTCCGATGGTCGGGACGGGCGGGACCAGGAATTCTGGTTCGGGGCGGACGATCGGCGGCCCCGGCATCACGACGATCCGCATGAGGGTCGCCTCGTGCCGTCGGCCAGAGCTGTCGACATACGGGGCCAGCCATACCGTGCGAACCGGGGCCTGCCAGGCATCCCCTTCGGTCGGGGTGGGGCTCTGATACCGCAAGAGATCCGGCGGGGGCGGCAGACCGGGTTTGGACAGCGCGCGCAGGTACGCAGCCGAGGCGGGTTCGCAGGGCCGGTTGCCCGACTGTGCTACGGGACACTGGTAGGAGTCGTCGTACACCGAGAGGAGTCGTGCGCACCCGGTGCTGGCAACGGCAAGGAGCAAGACAAGGAACAGGGTGGTACGCATGGGTGATTCTCCTATTCGATGATGCCGGCGGTGTTGTCCACTGGGGCGCTGCTCCGCCATCGGAGGGCGATCCCTTTCAGAACCATGATGTCGACCGGGGTTCCGGCCTGGATCTCGATCACCGGATGGATCTGCTGGGCTAGATCGAGATAATATTTGCTGAGCAATTCCATAGATTTGCCAACGCCAGCCAGGCCAGCCGCGGTGAGCACTTGCTGGGGGGGCGGCATGGCAAAGGCGCTGGCGGCGTTCGTGGCGGTTGTCGTCCCGCCGAGTTGAAAGGGTGCATAGGAGATGTTGGGCTTGAAGGCATCGGAAAGTCCCGACACGAACCCGGCCGTCAGGGCGCGGGCGATGATTGCACCTTCTTTCTGGACGACACGGCCGCGGATGGCAAGTTTGCCGTCGGGGCCGATTACTGCAGCCTTGAAGTCCCCGTCGATCGTCACGAGGCCGCCGCCCCGCCGGAGCAAACACGCCATGCCCTCGGTTCGGATGCTCACTCGCTCTGCCGCCAAATCCCCGACCGCTGCCCCGATCAACGTACAGCCAATCACGTCCATGCTCATTCCGTTGGGGAGGATGGCGGTGTCGGTGAGTCGGATCAGGACCGGGTAGGGCTGGCTGTTGCCCTGGCCGGTTGCGGCATCCACCCCGCTGAGCAGGACGCCCGGGATGATCGACCCCGACGGGAGCCAGCCCACCTTTTCGGCTTGGAGCGTATTGGCTCCCCGTTGCCCTTGGGCATTGCGCGGGGTGATTGCCCGGATCTTGCCGGTATCGCTGCCCAGCGCGCTCGCCGCTGAGGCCCGGGGCCCTCCGCTCTCGCCCGGTCGGCCGAAGGGGCTCGAAGGGGTGGAGGGGGTGCCCAGGCCGGGCAATCCCTCTGGAGCGCCGTCCGCGCCGGCAGCGGGTCCGTCCGGCCGCTTGGTGCTGGGGGGCGGGAGCGGGGCGCCGGGGATCGTGAGTGGGCCCTTGCCCTCGCTGGGGCCGACCAGTTGCGGGCTCCGTCCGCCACGGCCGGTGGACTGGGGTTGGCCATCCGCGCCCGGGAGGGGTGGCAGGATGTCTTTTAGGGCAGGAGGCGGGCTCGCCGTGCCGCCGTCCGCGCGCGTGCGGCTCCGGCCGGGAGCTGGCGCGTCGGCTTTGGCGTCGGCCTTGGTTTGCCGGGCCTGCTCGCGCTCGTCTCGTTCCTTCATGTTGCGAACCTCGCGCTGCAAGGTCTCGATCTCGCGGTTGAGCTGTTCCACCCGGCCGCCTTCCTTGGCGCGCCAATCGTTGGCTTCGTCGCGCGGGCGGAGCAGGACGTGCTGCTTAGCATTGGCCCGTTGATCTTCTTGCTTGGCCTTGCGGATGTCCAGGTAGTAGAGCATGCCCCCCAGGGCCACGACCACGACCAGGAGAATGGCCACTATCTTGCCGACGGCTTGGCCCCGGAGCGCGCCGGGGGTGATGGGGGCGCCGGGGTTGGACGGTGTAGTGGTCATCGGGACGCCTCCGGGGGATCCAGTGTGTCGCTGTCGACGACCACAATCACGCGCCCCCACGCGCCGGGTTGTAGGGTTTCCGGATCGGTCGAGACCGCCCGGGCCACCGGGAAGAGCTTGGCCAGGTCCGTCGGGTGTGTCGGGTGAGGCAGGGCGCCGATGTTGGCCACCGCGTATTCCTGGATTGACAGCTGATGTCCGCGGTACTGGAGTGTCAGGTACCACGCTAGGGCGCCGGTGGTGGCCAGCGCCTTGTTCACCCGCTCGATCCGATACCCCTCTGGCGCCTTGCGCCGGAAGCCTGCCGTGACGAGGTCGGACAGGGTACTCTGGTAGCTCGACGTCACATGTGTCTCTGGTTTGCTGGTCTTCATGCGGACGGTCTGGGCGCCGAGGGTCTTGTCCGGCACCAGGCGGAGCATGTACTGTCCGCCCGCGGTGAGGACCAGGACGTCCGCGGGCCGGGCCGCCCGGAAACTCACGATCGCCGTGCGATTCTCCAGCACGATGTCGAGGACCTCGGAGGCTGTGTAGGCCGAGGTGATTTGATCGGAAAAGAGCAGCCGGTTCAGGGCGCCAGAGGAGAGGGGAATGGTCGCAACGCCATCCTCGGAGGCGACCACCGTCCGGCTGGTCAGCTCCTTACTGGCGTCCTTGTCGGTGTCCAGGTCGGCCGAGGGCTTCAGGGGCGCGGTCGGGCGCTGCACCCCTTTGATGCCCGGCTTGGACGGACCGAACCCCTGCGGCGCAGCACCGGGGAGCTTGCCCCCTCCGGCCGGGGCCATCGGGGCGGGCGCCACGACCGGCTGTTTGGCGAAGGGGCTCGCGGAAGCGGGGGCCGGAGTGTCCGGGGTGGGGACGATCGGGGACACCACGACCTCCTCGTCAGCCGCCACGGGCGGCAGACCCTGCGCGGCTGTCACGACCGGGGGGTTACTCCACAGCGTTAGGATTGCTAGTATCGCGACGGCGCTTGAGATCTTCATCGCTGACATAATTCATGTCCTTGATCAGAAGAGAGTAGTTGGTGACGGTGATCTGGAGCTCCACCGCCATGTCCTTGGAGGTGATCAGCTTGCCTCCCGTCCAGCGCATGAGAGTGCCGTAAATCCTTAATTTTGCTGGCCCATAGTGGTCGATGGACTGGGCGTAGAACGCCTGGGAAATCGCATTACTCTTCACCCAGGCCGCATCGCCTTTCAGGCCGGTTTCCAGTTTGCCTCGCGCTTCGGGTGTGAGAAAGCGCAGAAAAGCGTGCACCGTGTATTCGGCGGAGTCCGGGGACATGGTCATGGCGTTGGTGATGAGAAAGGCCGCCATCTGCTCCACGTACTCCTTGGAGGCCGAGCTCGGGCCGATCCAGTATTCACGCCGGAAGTCGGGCGGCGCGACATGGACGATGGTATTGTTCCGGGCCAGGATCAGGACGGCGATGGTCAGGACCAGCACCGTGAGCTGCAGGATACGGCTGATCCAGAGCGACTGGTCGAGTAGCTCGATGTATTTTCCGACACGCATGAAAGACCTCGTGGACGGTGATCGCTGGTTGAAAGGATCCCTTAGCCCCAGAACTCTCGGTAGGCGGAGGGGATAGTGAGCCGAGCGAGTGGGATGCCATGCCACCAGGCGGCATGTAAGATCCATCCGTGTCCTCGTTCAGCCTTCATCTTGGCCATGGCTTTGGCCGCGGCCAGGGCGATCGGCACGGCCAGGATCAGAATCTCGTACATGATCCCGATTCCCAAAGCCGCTGTGATTACAATAACTTCGTCCAACTCCCACCAAAGAAGTTGCGCTTGTGCGTTTAAGTATCGAGGAATACGGACTTCGAAGTTGCCGGCCATGGCTACTCCGATGCCAGGGCGGGCTCAGCCGCCGGGGCCGCGTCACGCGGTTTGCTCTGGAGCTGGAGGTTCCAGTCGCGGATGAACAGCAGGTATTCTTGCTTGGTCTTGTCCAGCTGCTTCAGGATGACCAGCAGCAGCCGCTGATCCCGCTTTCCGTGCTCGACGAAGTGGACGACTTGGCGATGGATGTGGCTTGGGGTATCGTGGGGCAGGCTGGCCGCCACGGTGCTGTTGGTTGGCAGCCCCGCGTCCTGGATATAGTTGTCGATAGTCCGCCGGTCCGCATTCACGATCTTGGTCATGTACAAGCTGGGCGCGCCGACCGTCGCGAAGAAGTCGATATTGCTTTGCTGATCTACCGTGAGGGCCATCGAAATTCCTCCGTGGGCTATTGGGCCTTCCGGCCGTTCTTGCCGTGCTTGCCGGCGGGCGCGGCCGCAGGTTTGGCTGCTGGCGTGCTGGCGGTTTTGGCGGCGGTCTTCGTTACCGGCGTGGCGGCGCGCGTGGCCGTTGGCTTCGTCGCGCGCGCGGTCTCGATGGCGGCGAGGGCGGTGGCGGGGATCTCGTGCCCGTTGCCGTTGGTCGGATCCTTTGCAGTGGCTCCCGGCAGCGCCGCGACCACACTCAACGCTTCGATCTTCGGGAAGGCACGGGCCAGGTGCAGGTTGAGTGACTTGGTGCAGGTGAGCAGGTTGAGGGTCGCCCGCTTCACGTAGGGAACCAGGTGGGACGGCAGGGTGATCTGCTCCTCGTCGCAGAGCCGCAGGCAGGTTTCCGTCATCCCGGCGAAGAAGCGCATCATCCTGGAGAAGACCATGCACTCGGCCGGGTGCCCGGCGGCCGAGTCAATTATTTGGCAGGTCGGGCAGTTCTTGCAGTCAGTCTTCATGTTGGAGGTCGCGGTGGGCGATTTCTGGGGGGCCTTGGCTTCCGCCTGCATGGCCTCAAAGATGGTCTGCTGGACCTCGTCGTCCTTGTTGGCCGCGTCGGTGACGGCATCGGGGGTGATGGTGAATTCTTCGCCGGTTTTCGCCGCTGGTGTCGCGGGTGTGCGTGCTTCCACGGGCTTGGCGGGCCTGTTCGTCTTAGGGGCCGGCGTTTCTTCGGGCATCTCGGTGCCGGCCGTGACCGCGTCGGCCAGTTGGATCTTCAGGGTCTCCATGATCTTGGGCTGCATGGCGATCGGGATCCGGAAGAAGCGTTCGGCAACCGTGTAGGGGAGGTTGTTGGCCTGGTACCACTCGAAGACTTTCGGCTCGAGGCCGGCCCGGGCCCGCTCCAGTTGAAATGCGGCCTGGATCACGGCGTTGCCTTCGACGATTTCGGTGATCAGGGCCTGAGTCGCCGGCTCGTCGTCCGGAATGGCGGCCAAAACCTTGGGTTGGTGGATGCGTGGGACCTGGGCGAGGACCTCGGCGGCATCGAAGGGGAGCCGTTCCTTGTCCCACCACTCCTTTACTGCTTCGGGGCAGAGCCGATCAATGGTCGGCTGCTGGGTCTTGGCTTCCTGGCGGAGCTCCTCGTCGGCGATGATCTTGCGGATGTTCTCGAGGGTGGGATCGAGGCCGCGGGCCTCGATTTGCTCCCGGATGCGGCCCTGCAACGGCTTCGGGATGGTGATGATCTCATCGGCGGCGACGACGTTGAGGCCCATGGCGTGCCACCACTCGAAGATCGTGCGCGACATCTGATGGAAGTATTTGCCGTCGGCCCGGGTGGTACTATCGGAGCGGTGCAGCATCTCCTTGATCAGCACGTCGAAACGCGGGGATTTCTCCGGGGGCAGGACGGCGTTCGGGGTCTTGGGCAGGCTTCGTCCGGGCTTCTTGCTGTCTGGGAAGAGGGTCTCGTAGCTCTCGCGGAGCATCCCCAGCCAGTAGATGCGCTCGGGCGCGTCCATCTCCTGCCGGGCGTTGTTCTCGGTGTAGGCGATCAGCTGGAATTTGAAGCGGATCAGCTGGTCGTTCCACTGCTGGTCGGTGACCTCCAAGATGGTGGCGTTGAGAACTGGGATCAGTTCTTTCTCGCTCTCTTTGTTGACCAGCTTGGCGGCGGCGACGCGGCGATTGCCGCAGATCACGCCGTAGGCGCGGAAGAGGGTCTCTTTGGCCCTGGGCGGGAGCTTGACGACCACGATGTTTTGCAGCTGCCCCAAGGACACGTCCACCTGGCCCGGGCTCTTGTGGTGGATCAGGAAGGCCTTCCGGGTCGGGTCGATCTCATCGTTCCCCTCGACGCCCCGCGAGGTGAGCAGGGACCGTCCGAGTGCCCGCAGCCCGTCCTGCACCCAGGCCGGGTCCAGGTTCTCCTCTTGCTTGACACGCATGTTGAGAAACGGGAGCTCGCAGCATTCGCGAACAGGGACGGGACCATAGCTACTTGGCAAGTGGGGGAGCATTGCTGGAACTGGATGCGTCTCGGATAGGGTCGTCATCGTCTGCTCGCTCCTTTGCAGATCTGCCCGTTGAGGTCCGTGGCAGCCGGGGAGGCCACCGGTTCTCGCTCCAGGCCGTGGGGGCTGGCCCGTTCTCGTCAGACGGAGGGTAGCGAAATTTTATCGGCTGCCAATTGCAGAAAATTGCTGTCTGACGTTGTATCGGTAGTTTGGCGATCGGCGGCCACAAAATATCGTGCCGGGATGAGAAGATAGGAGTGGAGAGCTGGGGAAAAAATTCTCGAGGGATCTGGGTCTGGTGTTCGGCAGTTTGGGGATGCCTTGGGTTGTGTCGCAGGCCTGGGATGTGGGCGACCTAGCGGCAGTCGGCAGAGACCTCTGGTCGCGGGTGGCGCTGCGGGGTATCCACCATGCTGTGATGGAGGTATTCGATTGTGCGCTGCAGGGAGGCGAGGACCTGCTGCAAGGGAAGGGGCCCCTTGCCGTCGTCGAGGTCGACCCAGATCAGGTCCCCTCGCCGGGTGCCGCGCCGGTCTTCGATCACGATCTTCATCTTCCGGATCCTTCCAATGCTCGCGTGGTAACGGGAGAGACTCGAGGCCCGGACACCGTCGCTTTCAGGCGACGGAGGAGGGCCGAATTGCATGCTCGGTTCGTGGCAGTGCCAGGGAATACCGATACCCGTCTCCCCGCTGGAGCAGCACGCACCATCGGGCGGCGATCCCCTGGATAGTTGCCGCCCCTGTCTGGATGTTGAAGCTTCCGGTACTTCGGACAGCCACGCGGCCGGTCCAGGTGCCGCGATGTGCCCCTGTTTCGACGATCGCTCGCACGTGATCCCCGGTCCGGAACCCCTGGACCATCTTGGTCCTCGGCAGGTACCCGCGCGGAAACCCATCCTTCGTGACCCGTGTCCGCTGGTGGGACCCACGCCCGAGGCAATCGACCCGTTGAATGGGCCGGTCCCATCCCAGCACCTGGTCGACGGTCCCTGCGCAGGCGGCATCCCAGGCATCCCGTTTTGGAATTCCCATCCGGGTCCGGTTCCACTTCGTCCGGCCCCCGGTCGTGGCCTCAACGGGCACTCCCGTCCGGGTGAGCATCTCCCAGATCGCCCACCGGGTCGCGTTCACGGCGGCCGCATCCCGCAAGGGCTGCTGGGCCTGCCGGAGGATCCGGTCCCGGCGGACGGGATCGTCGGCCAGGTAGACCTCGACAGTCTGATTCCCCTTCGCCGCATTGCAGGACTCACAAGCCAGCGCAAGGTTGCTGACCTGGTCCGATCCTCCGGATCCCGTGGGGGTCAGGTGTTCGACCTGCAGGGGCCGGTCCGTGTGATCGCAGTACACGCAGGTCCGGCCCCACTTCTCGAGGAGGTACTCCCGCACCTCGTACCCGGCCAGCGTCCCTTGCTGGTATTCAACGCCACTGATCTCCGGCGTGACCATCTGTTGCATGTCGAATCGGACCCGTTCGACCGTCAGGGCTACGATCGGGGCCAAAGCCCGGTATCGTTTCACCCAGGTCTGGGTGGTGAGCACCCGATGTTGGAGAGACGGGGCAAGCCATCCGTCATCTCGCCGGCGATTGAGGAACCGGGGCGCCCGGTGCCGCAGCTTGCGTGATCGGCGTCCCCGCCGGTACCCGGCCCGTTGCTGGAGGGCCTTCCGGATGGGGGCCCCGCGGTGATGGACCTCGGCCAGATGGAGAACATGGTGGGTCTCTCCCTCCTCCCGCACGATCGCCAGGCCGGTAACCTTGCTACCCGGATCGAGCTTGAGGCGGAGCGGTTGCAGCACGGACGTGGCCACCGTTCGGTCCACCAGCCGGATGGTGAACGGGACCAGCCGGTGCACGCGAGCTCTCCCCCGCTCCAGGAGCAGGCGCGCCCGCTTCTCGCTGCACGGCATCAGAGGATGTTTGGACCGATCAAGCACAAAGACGGCCATGGGAGTTCCTGTGTTGTTCGAAATCTTCGCCTTACGGCGCAGGTACCGGAGCCCCGGAGGGCTCGCTTCTCTCGACGAGGTTGGCGACCGGTGATGGGTGCTCGCGCCCGTTTCGTGTCTGACCCGACGTGTCTGCAGCGCGCGCTTCCAGGGTCCGAAACTGAGAAGGCATTCCGGAGTGGGTCTTGGGCCTATCGCCAACGGAGTCCGATGCACTGGACTAGGTCTGGTAAACCTGGGCTTTCACATCAGATCCTCCTGAGGGGAAAGCCCTCCGCGGAAGCGGAGGGTCGTTTACGCGATCTTTCGGTCCTCCTGGCCCGCCACGGGCAGGTGCTGGCAGCGCATACAGAGCACGGCACCGTGATGGAGGCGGCTGTAGGTGGCGACACGCTCGGTCACCCCGACACCACAGCGGCAGATCAAGGAACCGCTCGGGGTGGGAGCGGGGACCTTGGTGGTGTCGGGAGGGGGAGTACCCGGCCGATGGGCCTTGGGCGTGGGACTGCCGGTCGGTCGGGACGGGGCTGCCGTCGGGCGCTCGACTCGGGGTGTCGGAACTGCGGACGCTTTGGACGCCGCGCCTGTTGCCGGGGGGGCGGGTGTTGCGAGAGAGGGTTCGCTTCGGTGGCTCTCCTCTCGCTTGGCGCTCTCGGTGGGCCGGGGGGCCGTCGTGACAGGTCCTGTCACGGCGGGGGGCGCTGCCGGGGGAGTCGAGGGGGCTGCCGGTGCCGCCGGGACGGTTGGTTTTGGCTCAGCCGGGGCGAGTGGGACCTCGACAACGTCCTCGTTCTGCGACTCCGACTGGTCGAGCGCCGGGAGGCTTTCCAGTAGGGCGGTATAGGGGAGCGGCTCGAGCCCGGATTCCTGCCGGATTTGGTTAGTTGCGGCCAGGTCCCCCTCGAAGACCAACTCCAGGAGGTACTGGATCTTGGACTCGCCCTCGACGCAGAAGCGGACCGGTCGGCGGCTGAGGGTGAACGGGATGTGGACCAGCCGGCCGAACAGGGTCTTGTATTCCTCTAGGGCGCTCCGGATCTGTTCGAGATTGATGATGCTCGAGGTGACGACCTCGACCTGCGACGCGGGCTGGACGTCGGGGAGGATGCAGCGGAGTCGGGCCTTCAGTTCGCAGGTGACGCCCTTGTGCGGACAGGGGCAGGGCACCTCGACGGGCAGGAATGGGCTTCCGGGGTTGGTGAGTGTCGCCTGTTGGTCGGCGGCAATCGCTTTCCACATGCGCTGGGCCGTGGCATTATTTCCCTGACACACCCTGATCAAGCCGTCCCATTCTTCGAGTTGGTTGGGCATCACTGCGTTGGGATCGTTGCTGCCCAAGGCAATCCGGACCTGCCAGGGCTTCTCGCCATACTTGGCTTGGAACTTGTCGCGGAGGTTCTTGTATCGGGTGTCGAGCCGGAACCAGTTGACATTTTTGATCTCGGGGCCGTCGCTGGTTTCCCGCACGGTGCCCAGGCGGAGCTTGGCGATCATCGGGAGGGTCCCTGTGAGGTTCAGAGTGGTCAGACACGGTTTTTGGGTGGGTTCCATGAAGGCCTCCGGTGGATCCGCTGCCGATCCTGCGGGGTCCCCTCCCGGGTGGGAGGGGACCGCCAGATGTTTATACCATACGGGAGGTGAGGTGCAAGTCGGATGGTCTTTCACAGACCGTCTAACGCCTACTCGCCCGTCGCTTCGATCTCTTCGGGTTCCTCGACATCCTGGCCAGCGTCCTGCCGTCGTGAGACCTTGAGGACCTCGATGGTCTTTTCCACCGTGGCGGACTGGCGGACGTCGGGGGCCAGCAGGCTGGGGTCGACCACTTTCTTGGTCTGAATCCGGACCTTGGCCTGGTGGCTGCCGGCCACCCCGACCTTGGCATTCGACCCTTCCAGCACGCCGAGCACCAGGGGGCGCAGTCGCTTCAGGATCTTTTCTGCCTTCGCCTTGCTGCCCTGGGCCGCGTAGAACTCCGCCAGGGGATTGGCCATCTCGGGGAGGACGACTTCTGGCTCCCGGGCAACCACCTCTTCCGCATATCCTTCCCAGCAGAGACCACTGTAGTTGCAGTAGGTGCAGCGCCAGGAGTCGCCGAGGCGGTACGGCCTCGGGGGGAAGGCCTGCTGTGCGGCGTAGGCCTCGACCGCGGCGAACTTATCGTAGGCCGAGGTTAGAATGCCCTGGAGCTCGGTGTTCGGTGTGGAGCTGGCCCCGTTGCTTGCGATCATCTCGAGGATCACCGCGGTATCGGTCTTGGGGTCGTAGGAAAACCGGATCTCCGCATACGCCGCGGTGTCCTTGCAGCGGACGAGGAGAATGCACTGGGTGATCGCGGGGTTGATGAGTTGATCGCCAGAAATATACGCGCATCCTTGGGCAACATAGTCCAGCGGCAGCTCGCCCTTCAGGATCTCTTGGAAGGCGTGGTGGCTCACTGCCTTGTGTTCATAGTGGTAGGGTGGGACGTCGCCGATCGTGACCCAGCCGTCGATGTGCCCGTGCAGGATCTCGCGGCCGATCAGGCGGTGGGGATGGCAGCGCGTGCACGTCCAGGGCTGGCACGGGATCACGACGTCTTTCGGCAGGGGCACGTCGACCCCCATCTGGATGTTGCTGAGGACGATCCCTGATTTGAAGATCCACTTGGCTGTCGCGTCTTCGTGCATGTTACCGTCATCGAAGATCATGATGGTCCGGCCGGCCAGGGGCTTCGAGGGGGCACTCAGCCGGTGGTAGACCATCTGCCGGATACAGCGGCCCGGCATCCCCTCGAACATGGGGCTGCAGCTGCTCGGTCGGGGATGGTACGTCGATTCCCCGGGCCGGGTTTCCTGGGCGATCTTGTGGATGATTTCGGCGATCATGGCAACCTCGTCAGTCTCTGAGTATCGGCAGTTTGCCGGGTGTCGGGGAGGGCCTCTTTTTGTACCGGATGCGGAACATTGGGGACAGGCTGTATTCTATTCCGGTACCCGGCAGGCGGGTGGCTCGTGGGGAATCTGGGGGGTGATAGGCAGGTGGCGGCGTTGGCGTGCTGAGACCGAGTCGTTCAGCAGGGGTGGTGACGGCGAGCGGGCTAACATCTATGACGGATTTCCTGGCCGCTGTCCGGCCAGAGGATTGCTCTGACTGGACAGCGGCCCGATCTCGTCTACTTCTTCTTCTTCGGCGCGGCCTTCTTGATAGGCTTCTTGGCTGGCATCAAGCATCACCCACTTTCTGGTTTGGTGCGGGTTTCGTGCAGGGAGCCGGCGGTGGACTCTGGTGTTCGCCTGGCGTTTCCTCCGGCTCTCCTGTGAATTTGGTGGGGCATCCAGGAATTCCATTTCCGATTCCGGGCGGCCGGGCATTCTGGGGTTGGCATCGGGAGATGGAATGGCGGGCTTAGGTTTGCTCCGCTTTTCAGAGTGCCGCCTCTTCGATCTGGTCGAAGTTCCAGCACTCCCCGGGGCCTTCCCCATCCTCGTCTGGGAGATCCGTCCGGGCGAGTTCGATGGCCTGGACCGGGATCGCCAGGGCTTTGGCGAGTCGTTCGGCCACTTCTTTGGCGGAGAAGGTCTCGTTGGTGGCGCCCTTCTGAATCTCCCTCCGGCTACCGCCGGGGGGTTCTGGGCCCGGATCCCGCAGGTCTCTTCGGCTCTCGGCGGTGGCCTACAGCATCCGAAGGCTTCCCACGGGCAAGGGCCCTTTGCCGTGCGACCCGTTCTGGCGTCGGGAGCCCCGGCGCGGTGGCGAGCACGCTCGCCACGCTCACAGGTTCAGTGCGCCTCCATCCCGCACGGCCGAGCAGCGATTGCGCAGTCGGCCAGGCTGTCTGAGCCCGGCGCGGATGAAGGACGTCCGTCTCCGCCACGGAAGCGAGGAACGCGGAGTAGAGATCCCGCTGCACGACCCCCGACCCGTCCCCGAGCACGTGCCAGCGTTCTCGAAGGGGAATCTTCGTATACGTGTGGGTCAGATGGTCGTACTGCGACAACTTGAGCCGCTGGGTGTTGAGATCCCGGAATGCGCCGCCGGCTCTTGCGGCCTTGCGGCGGATTCGAGACATCAACACCCCGACACCCCGGACCTTGGTGGACCGGCCGAAGCATTTCTGGAAGGCGGTGTAGCTCAGGGTTTCACTCTGGATCAGCGTGCCCAGCGCCAGGATCCGGTTGGCCAGAGTGCCGTGACTCCGCTCTCGGCGCTCCGCCAGGACCCGTTCGGTGTCTGCCACGGCATGCCGGAGCCGTAGCCGCTCGGCCTGGTTGGGTTCTTTCCGGAACAAGCCGACCCGGAAGCGAGAGGCAACGTACGTCCCTGCATAATGATGGGTCTCAACGAATTTTCGTCCATCGCTATCGAGAATGACCTCGACCCGGTGGCGGTCGGGGTTGATCAGTTCCCCGGCAGGGCGGTCGCTGTCGCGGTGGTGGCGCCAGCGTTGGCAGACAAGGGGGAGGAGTGGTTGGATCAGCGTCGTAGATGTCATGATGTCATGGGGTGTCCGCAGTGGCCGCTTAGGCGTGGCCGATACGTGTGAAGCCTGTCCAGGGCGAGAGCGGGGGTGCCGTGTGGGACAGCGCGGGGAGGTCATCGGCCTCGGTGAAATCCATCGGGTCGAGGTGGTCGGCGACGAAGCGGAAGGCGGCGGCCCATGCAGCCCGCTGCTCGGTGGACAGCGTGGCGATGGCGGCAGCGCGGACACTTTCGTCGGCGAACGTGGTCATGACCGTGTTGATGGCTTCGCCGAACGCGTCCGGGTCGATCGTGGAGTCGGAGGTGCGCGGGGACATGGGCGGCTCCTTACAGGCTGTGGGCGGAGTATTGAGTGGGAACCTCGTGGCCGATGGCGAAGTCGTCGGCCCCCAGGTGGCGTTTCTTCATCGTCCGGCGAAGCGCATTGAGCCCCAGGTTGTGCAATTGGGACGCGCGGGACTCGGACATATCGAGGCTGGCGGCAATCTCCTTGAGCGACCGCTCCGCGAAGTAGTGCTGTTCCATCACGGTCCAAACCGCGGGATTGGTCAGCTTGGCGACGGTGTCCCGCAACACCTGGTTCCGCTGAGCGGTCATCACGCTGGTCTCGGGGGAGACGGTGCCGTCCGGCACGGTGTCCATCAGCGAGTCAAAGAAGGTCTCGTGGTCCTTATCGGGGAAGGTGAAGTTGATCACCTGGGTCCCGATCTGGGCGTCGAGCACCATCTGATGGTAGGCCTCCAGGCTCAGGTTCAGCTCGGCGGCGACCTCCGCGCTGTCCGGCTGGCGCAGGAGCGTCTGCTGGAGGCGGTGGACCGCCCGCTCGATCTTCTTGGCCTTCGCCCGGCCCACGCGGGTGACGGTGTCCTGGTCGCGGATGTTGTCCAGGATCGCTCCATGAATCCTGGCCCGGGCATGGGTCTCGAAGCTGGCTGCCGCGTGGTGGTCGTAGGACTCGATCGCTTGCAGGAGTCCAGGGACCCCCCAGCCCTCCAGCTCCCGGATGTCGATGTGTGCCGGGAGCTGGAAGCGGAGCCGGCCCGCCGTGCGCCGCAGGAGATCGATCGCTTGCGCGGCGATCTGGTCCTTGATCGTGGCGTCTCCAGCTTTTTTGTACAGGTGGTGGAGGGCACGCAATGTTTGGCGGAGCGCGAGGCTCTGCTGGATGAAGCGGGGCTTTTCCTTCTTCGTGCGGCGGGCCCGCGGGCGGGATTCCTCCGGCACCGCGGCTGGCGGGGGATAGGTGGCTGCGGCAGGGAACGGGAAGGCTTGCTGGAGTTCCGGCATGGTGGCTCCTTCCGGGGGCACCGGTACGTCGGCGTCCTGGTGATGGTCCATTGAGGTGTCCTGATGAGGGCGGTGGATGCGCGGCGCCCGGGGCGTCCGGGCTCGGTTCAGAAGGGGTAGGTTGGAATCCTATTCCGGTGTCGGGTCTGAGAGAGGGTGGTGGGGTATCTCGGGTTTTGCTGGAGGATTTCGGCTGATCTTGAATGTGTGCAAGCTATTGCTTCTGTTCGTAATTCCAGCGTTCTATATCTCGCGGCGCGTAGCCGAAATCCTTGTAGCCGCTGAAGACGGAGAGGCCGTACAGGATGCCGACCACGAGGCCGGCCAGTACGATGGCGATGACGGAGACGATGGTAAATCGCTCGAGCCGGAAGGAGAAGCGCCGGCGGCGTGAGGCGGGGCGGAGTCGAACGACATACCCGGACTCTGCCAGCCGGACACCCTGGGTGGGGGTAGGGGCATCTTCGTGGCGTAGGTGGCGGATCACGAGCCAGAGAAAGAGCAGGCTGGCGAGGCCGAACAGGATCGGATCAGCGAATTCCCACATGGCATGTCTCCGGGTGTGGGCAGCTAGCCCGGTGACGCAGGGCGGCTGCGATGAAGGCCTGGAAGAGGGGATGGGCAGCGGTCGGCTTGCTCTGGAATTCCGGGTGGAACTGGACCCCGATGAACCAGGGGTGGTCGGGGAGCTCGATGGCCTCGACCAGATCGCCATCGGGCGAGAGGCCGCTGAATCGGAGCCCCTGGGTGTCCAGGGCCGTCCGGTAGGCGTTGTTGACCTCGTAGCGATGGCGGTGCCGCTCGCGGATCTCCGGGCGGCTGTAGGCCTCGGCCATCCGGGAGCCCGGTGTAATCCGGCAGGGGTAGCCTCCGCGGCGCAGGGTCCCGCCGAGGTCGGTGACTCCGGCTTGATTCGGGAGGAGGTGGATCACCGGGTCGGAAGTATCCTCACGGAACTCGGTGCTGTGGGCGGTTGCCAGCCCACAGACGTGGCGGGCGTATTCCACGGTCATAAGCTGCAGCCCGAGACAAATTCCGAAGGTCGGCAGATGTCGTTCGCGAGCATACCGGATGGCTTGGATCTTCCCTTCCGTCCCGCGGATCCCAAATCCCCCGGGAATCAGGACGCCGTCGACGCCAGAGAGACAGGTGGTGGCGCCCTCCCGTTCCAGGGTCTCGGCCTCGATGGCGCGGATCTCCACCTGGGTGTCGTTTGCGATTCCCCCGTGGGCCAGGGCCTCGTTGAGGCTCTTGTACGCGTCGCGGACTTCGAGGTACTTCCCCACGACCGCGATGGTGACCGTATGCGTGGGGTGGGTGGCGGCTCGCACCGTTGTCCGCCACTCGTCGAGGCAGGGCTCCCCGCTGGGAAGGTCGAGCGCGTGGACGATCAGTCGGTCGAGGCCGGCCGCGTGGAAGACCAGGGGGACCTCATAGATGCAGTCGACGTCTCTGGCGCTGATTACGGCGTTCTCGCCGACGTTGGTGAAGAGCGCGATCTTCTTTTTCATCTCCTTGGGGAGGTCTCGATCCGATCGGCACAGGAGGATGTCGGGCTGGATGCCGAGTTCGAGGAGCTCCTTGACGGAGTGCTGGGTGGGCTTTGATTTGAGCTCCCCGGCGGCCGTCAGATAGGGCACGTAGGTGAGATGCGCATACAGGCAGTTCTCGCGGCCCACTTCCACCCGGAGTTGCCGGATGGCCTCGAGGAAGGTCAGGCCTTCGATGTCGCCGACCGTTCCCCCTAATTCGACCAGGGTGACCGGCGCGTCTTGCGCGATCGCGAGGATCCGCCGCTTGATCTCGTCGGTCACATGAGGGATCATCTGGACGGTGCCGCCGTGGTAGTCGCCGCTCCGTTCTTTCGCGATCACGCTGGAGTAGATCTGGCCGGCGGTGATGTTGTTGCGGGCGGAGAGGCTCGCGTGCGAGAACCGTTCGTAATGCCCGAGATCCAGATCCGTCTCCGCGCCGTCGTCGGTGACGAAGACTTCTCCGTGCTGGAGGGGGCTCATGGTCCCCGGGTCCACGTTGAGGTAGGGGTCGCATTTCAGGAAGGTGACGGGGATCCCGCGGGCCTCGATCAGGGCGCCGATCGCGGCCGAGGCCAGCCCCTTGCCCAGGGAGGACAGCACGCCGCCGGTGATGAAGATGAGTTTTGGGTCGCTCACAGGGTCCTCCTTCGTCGGGCGGATTCTTGCAGACCCCAGGGTGTCGGCAAGCGCAACAAATTGCCTGGGGGTCATCTATGTCGGGGGAGCCTGGAATCTGATTGCCGGCCCATGACGGACTCCTGCTGGCGCTGTCCGGTCAGGCCGCGTCCCCCATCAGGGTCTTGAGCTTGTCGAGGGCCGTTTTGGCCTCGGTCCGCGTCATCCCGGGCCGCGCGAGGTCATGGGGCCGGAGCCGCCGGAGTTGCCACTCATCGGCCGGTTCCTTGGCCCAGGCGTCGATCGCGTCGGAGGCCGCTTTCTTGGACATCCCAGTCTCCCAGCGTCCGAGCTTCTTGAGCAGCGCTTCTTGCTTGGCCGTGGCCGGCATGGCCTCCGGGGGATGTTCGAGCTGGTATATCTTCCGTTCCTCGATGATCTGGCTGGCTTGGCCACAGCTGAGGCCGGGCTGCCACCGGTTGATCCGGCGCAGGTAGGCCTCTTGCCCTGTGCTGGCTGGATTGTTGCGCCATTTCGCGTCCTGACGCTTGAGGTGATACTGCCGTTCGTTGTGTGTTTTGAGATAGTCCTCGGCGGCTTTGAAGGCTTCGGCCAGGGTCGGGTGTTGGGCGATCTTGACTCCGACCGGCATGCGGAAGATTTCCCAGTGGCCGAGCAGGTTTTGTATGCAATGGAGATAATTCGCGTCGGCCGCGTCTATGAGATATTTTGTCTCGCTAATCTTGTACCACGCCAGCCGGGAGAATTTTTGGACCTCGAGACTCAGCGGAACGATCTCGATCGGCGTGACCTCGATCGCCGCGTTGGCGGCCCGTCGGAGGAGCTCCTCGGCGCTGATCCGCCCGTCGATGGTGAGCGAGGGGTGCCGCGCCAGTTCATCCTCGATCTGCTGGGCTGTTCGTCGGACGTCCTCGCCGTTGAAGACCACCTGCGGGTCGAGTCCGAAGAGGGTTGCGATATTCTGAAGTTGATGGCGGGAGCAGGCGTCGACCATGTCGATGACGAGACAGTCGTCCTTGTCTTGGGCGAGCCGTGTGCCGCGGCCGATGATCTGCGCGTACAGAAGTGGGCTCGAGGTGGGCCGCGCGAACAGGATGCACGACAGCGGGGGGTGGTCGAAGCCCTCGGTCAAGATGGTAATGTTTACCAGGACGTCGAGCTTTCCGGACTTGAACTGGGCAATCCGGCTATTGCGTTCCTGGGTGGTGAGGTTGTCGGCCACGTAGCTTGATCGGACTCCGCCGGCCTTGAACAGCCGGTCGAGGGCCTTGGCGTGTTCGACCGTGGTTGCGAACACGAGGGTGGGGCGATGGTTGGTGTTGTAGCGGCGATAGGCTTCGACGGCGAGTGCGTTTCGCGCCGGGGTGTTCACGCACTTGCCGAGCTCGGAGACATTGAAGTCTCCGTCTTCCCCGTAGAACTTGACGGCATCCAGGCTGGTCTGGGTGGCGACGGAATAGGCTCGCACGGGGGCGCACCAGCCCTCAAAAATCATTTCCCCAAGGTTGCGAGAATAGGCGATCGACTGGAAGATGGTCTGGAGCCCGACCCGGTCGCCGCGCTTCGGGGTAGCGGTGAACCCGACGACCGGCGGCCCCCCTGGCTCGAAAACTTTGAACCGTTGCAGCACCTTCTTCCAGCTGGGGGCGGCGCAGTGGTGGACCTCGTCGACCAGAATTGCCCGAAACGGGATCTCGAGGAGCCGGTCCAGTCGCTTCGGGCTCATCGTCAGGGTTGGGATCGACGCGAGGATGATCTCTTCGTCTCCTCGCAGATTTCGCGCGCCCTGCTCGATACCGACAAGGGCGTGGCCGTTCTTGGCGAGCGTGCGTTGGGCCTGATCGAGCAGCTCGGACCGGTGGGCGAGGACCAGGGTCGGGGTCCCCAGGCGGTGGACCAGCATCGGGAAGAGGACGGTCTTCCCGGTTCCCGTCGGCAAGACCACGATCGTTCTGCGGATGCCGTCCGCCAGTTCTTTGAGAACCGCCTCGATGGCGTCGACCTGATAGTAGCGGGGGTGGAAGCCGTTCTGGGCAAGGAGACCGTGTGTCCGGCCTCCGGGCGGACCTTCGGCGGCAACGCGAGCCATGGCGGTGGACATGCGGGTGTCCTCAGGCGTCGACGGGTTGGTGGATGGGCAGCGCCGCGGCGAGCTCGGCGATCGGGATCACGACGGTCTGGTCTCCGCAGGCCGGGCAGTAGCGGTCCTCGGCGTCGAGCGTCGCGGCGCAGTGTGGACAGAACATGGTGCCCTCCAGACGGGCCGGGGCCCGGTTAGACGATCGCGTGGCCCGGGTGGGGGATGATCCGGTCGGCGAAGTGGGCCGGCGATTCCCGGAAGCCGATGCGGGGGCCCACGATGTGTCCGACCACCGTCACGGCCATCCCGACCGCGATCCCCTTCAGCCGGCGCTCGATCTCGGACTTGCTGCCGCCCACCATGCGCAGGTCGAGTTCCCGATCCTGGCTGAGCTGGACGCTGAAGTAGGCGATGCAGCCGGCGCGGTTTTCGGCGAGATCCGGCATGGTGCGCAGGAACCCGACCGCCGTGAAGGTGCCCAGGCCGGCGCTGGCCCAGTGGATCTGGGTGGCAGAGAGAGCTCGGGCCCCATCCGGGCGGGTGGGTGCGGCAGCGGACGCACCTGCGGGCGCGGCTGGTGCGGCGATTCCTGGACCTCCGGCCTTGTGGTGGTGCTGGTGCTTCCGGGGTGGGTTGGGTGCCGGCGCGGGGGCCCCGGCGGGGTGGGCCTGCTCGGGACCTGGCACGGGGGCTCCGGGGCTGGGGTGTTCAGCGACGGGCGCGGTGGACGTGGTCATGGGCGGCTCCTTCGGCCGGGCGGCCGGCAAAGGAAACGCCCAGGGGCAGAAGGCCCCTGGGCGTTTCGTGGGTTGTTGACGTTATGCAGCGGCAAATGCGGGAGCGGCCGATTCCACCGACTGCTCCGGGATGGTGCGCGTCTGGCTGGCCGTGCGAGCGGCCTCCTTGGCCTCCCACTCGACCTTCTTCTCGTTGTACGCTGCCCAGAACTGCTTCCGGGCGAACGCGGGCCAGGTCTTCGAGTCGGCGAACACCTTCGCCCCGAGCCTCCGGAACTTCCCGAAGCTGTTGGCGCTCTCCATGTCGCGGAGGGCCAGCTTCAGGCCGTGGTGCTCGTGCGCGAAATGCCCCTCGCGGGCCTTCAGCATGGTCCAGAGGATGGTCCAGGCGAAGCGCGTGCGGGAGCGTGGGGCGTTCTTTTCTTGCGTCCACAGTTCCTTCTTCAGCGCCGCGATCTCCTGCGGCTTCGCGGTGGTGATGGCGGCGTACAGCTGGTCGCCGTCGAGCTCGTCGGTCTCGGTGTCGCCGCGGCCGATCCGGTGGTAGGCGATGGTCTCGAAGTGGCCATCTGTCACCGGTTCTTCGAGGTCGCCGTCGAGCGACAACTCTTCTTCCTCGTCCACGGAACCCGAGAGCACGAGGTCCGGGTCGTCAGCATCGTCCAGGGCGGCCTCGTACTGCTCGGCCGTTTCGATCATGCCGCCGTCGGCCGCTTCCAGCGTGAGCTGGTCGCGATCGGCGCGGCCCAGGTCGGCATCGTAGAACGGGACCGACCGGTCGGTTTCCGCCGGACCGTGTTCGGCGAGTTCCGCGATGTGCTCGGAAACCTGCCACTGACTGCGGGGCTGTTCGCGCAACTCCACGAGGTAGTCGCTCAGAAACTCGGCGACGCGCCCGCGGAGGCCGGTGGGCCAGCCGCAGTTGAAGATGATGTCTCCGGCGAATGCCCGGAGCTGCATGCGCAACGCGAAGGGATGCAGTCCAGGAGTGTGTCCCAATCGGTCCTGCTTGCACTGCTCCGGCATGGTGATGCGCCGGACTTGGGCGGCGTAGCTCTCGACGGCCTTCTCGTCCAACTCGAGGACTTCGAAGTAGAACTTGAGCTCGTCCGCCATGATCTCGTCGACGCCGAAGCGCCGCGCGATCTCTTCCCGCCGCAGGTAGCGCGGGGTGGTGTCGGCGTGTGCCGGGTGGGGCAGCATCAACACGCTGCCGGAGGTCTTGGCGGTCTCGAGAAGGTGTGACCACCAGCGCGGCATCTCGTGAAGCGACTGCCGCTGGGTGCCGGTCTGCAGGCCGGCGCTGAACATGCGGAGCCATGCCGAAGGATCCGACGCGGCCGGCCCGAAGGGCCGGGGGTTGTCCCGGTAGCTCAGCGCCGCGGAAAAGCAGTAGCGCGCGTGGGCTTCCAGGGTGGTCCGCTCGGCTTTGGTCCAGTTGCCCCTGGGGAGTTCCAGGTTGGCGTGCGGCCCGGTCAAAATCGGGTCGTCGTCGTCGGCCGGGGCCAGGGCGGTCTTGAGTGCCTGGCGCTTGATCCAGGCCATGCCTTCTTCCAGGGCCTTGCTCAGGCGGGCGGCCTTGAACGGGGGGTCGTCGTCCCCGATTACCTGGACCGAGAAGCCCAGGATGTCGTCGGGGTAGTCCGCGGGGAAGTTCAACTCGCGGGAAGCGAACAACGCCGTTCCGAGGTGCCGCTGGGCGTAGGCGGTGAGGAAGGACGCCTCGGCCTTCGTCCACTTGCCTTGCGGCAGGGGGTACGGGAGGCCGTTCGTGGTGGAGGCGGTGAGGACCTCCAGGTTGGCCTCCGACAGCATCCGGATCTCCAGGGCCTGCTCGCGGATGGCGGCGCAGGCGGCTTGGAGCGGGACTGTCAGGCGGATGGTGGTGCGGGCGGGGGATCCGGCGGTCGTGGCGTTCGTGGTCTGCGACGTGCCCTTCGTGGTTGCTCCCATGATGCCCTCCTTCGGGATACAATTGTCCCTCGTTCAGGTACGAGGGATGAAAATGAAACCCCGCACCTGAGCGGGAGGCTCCATCAGGAGCCTACGAATGGCGCGCAGCACGAGCGGCGCGCAGGCGTAGTGCCGAGTTGGGGCGCGGTGTCGGGGTTACCAGCCGCATCCCCTTGAGGACATCCAAGAGGGCGAGGCTGAGACCACCGAGACCGGTGCAGGTGAATCCGAAGCCGAGCAGGACCGCAAGGGTTTGCTCGAGGCCGGAACTCACACTGATGGCCACCAAACTCAACACATATGCCACTGCCGAACCGACGATGACTGGAATCTTCATGGTTCCCTCCTTGCCACCTCTCGCGCATGCGGAGAGGGGCCAAACAGCGACCGGTGTCCGCAGCATGAGATGGGCAGTGGAGGCAACCCACAATCGCGTCGATTTGACGCAGAGGCGGTGCCACTGCATTTGTCAAAGAACTCCAGCTTCCGACGCTCGAGAGCGTATGCTACGTCCAAGGGACGAGCGGAGGCTGGTGAAGATGGGCTTACGGTATCGGGTGGGGGAAATCGTGCAAGGGCAGGAAATTGTGGGGGGTCAGGCGGCGAGGGACGAGCCGGGGGCGAGGACCGTGTGGGTCGAGGGCAGTGCGGAGGGTACGGAGGGTGCGGAGGGTATGGAGGATGGGAGGGGGGCGGCGAGTTCGGCGAGTTCGGCGATCTTCGCGGGGAGGGCCTTGGTGAAGAAGAGGTTGATCGACTTGGGGAGCCGGTGCTCGACTTTCAGCCAGAAGTCGTTGAAGTCCTTCCGGTCGCCGAGGTAATTCTCTTTCGGGCAATAGACCAACTTGCCGGCCAGCTTGGCGCCGATCTCGGCGATCTCGAGCTGACGGCTCCGCCCTGCCTCGTCGTCGTCCGCGGCGAGGAGGATGATCTGTGCCCCCATCTCCTTCCACCAGGTGTCGCGGATCGATAGGCCCATGATGGCCGAGGACGGCTGGCCGGCGGCGAGGACGGTGAGGGCGTCGAAGACCCCTTCCACCAATACCACGCCGTTGCTGGCGAGCGACGGGGCGTGGAAGATACCCTTGGGGCCTGGCAGAAAGTCGTGCCGGAGGGCTTTGTCGCAGTTCACGATGCTTCGGCCATACAGGTTGATCAGTGTCCCATCGGGCGTGGTGAGTGGCACGATGACCCGGGGCTGGCGGTTTCCCCGCCAGTTGAGCCAGTCGCCCCGCGGCGCGAACCCCACGCCGACGCTGAGCGCCAGGTCGAGCGGGATGCCGCGGGTCTCGACCACGTACGCCTGGGCCACCGGGTTGGTCCGGAACTCGGCCTGCGCCTTGACCAGGAACGTGTGGACGTCGGGTGGGGCCGGAGCGATCGGGGTGTCATCGAGCCGGGGGATGACGGTCGGCCGGACCGGGGCGGGCTTGCTCACTGCCCCGTAGGCTGGGGTGATCCCGGCGTATTCGGCCATGGCGATGATCGCGTCGGCTTGCGGGACCCCGTAGTAGTACTTGTAGATGTCGATCACTGACCCCCAGGCCCCGCAGCCTTTGCACACCCAGCTCCTCTGGGTGTGGTGGACCGCAGCCGACGGGTTCTTGTCGCCGTGCTTGTGTGCGGAGGCATTCGGGCATCGGAAAGAGAGGTGGCGGATCCGCAGGTCCTGTAGGGTCCGGATAAAGTCGACCAAGGGCACTCGGTTCTTGATCTCTTCGCAGAGTTTCTCGTTGCTCACGGGTCCGGTGTACGGGTGCATAGTGGTTCCAGGGTAGGCGCAGGGTCGGTTCCTGCAAGGGCAGGAAGGTGTTCCGTCCTAGGTCGCGTCAGGGCGGAAGGGGGTGTCGTCCTCTGGAAGCCCCGGCCAGAGGATCGGGGTGTTCTGGATGAAGAGATCGAGGGTCATACATTCGGCCGGTTCTTCCTCGAGGGCGAAGGCCAGGATCTCGTCCGTGTCAAGCAGGGTCTGGAACCGGTGCCGGATGTCCATCACCCCGTCGGGGGTGAGCAACAGGCGCTGGCAGGACAGGTTGATCTCGCCGCTCTTCCAGACCCAGTTCAAGAGATAGATGCGGGTCTCCTGGTCGAGGCAGGCCACGGTCTCGGTGGTCTTCGGCGGGGCGGGCTGATCTCGCGCCAGGAGCGCTTCCACGGTGTCGGGCACGGGACTCGTGGGGGGAAACAGCGGGATCACCTTGTGGGTGGACATGGGGCACCTCCTCCAGTGTCGCAGGGAAACATGCGAGAAGGGTGTCCAGGAATTCAATTGGTTTGGGTTCGCGGGTCCGAGGGTCAGGAGGTCTGGGCGGCGGGGACGGGCAGGACCTTGGTGATGGCCTCGGCCAGACGGTCCAGGGTGACCGGCTTGGCCACGTAGCCCGTGCATCCGGCGGCCAACGCTTCGGCTTCGTCTCCGGAGAGGGCGTTGGCGGTCATCGCGATGATCGGGACCTGGCGGCTGCGGGTCGCTTCCCAGGCCCGGATGGTCCGGGCGGCTGTGAGGCCATCCATGATCGGCATCTGGACGTCTAGGAAGACCACATCGAAGTCCCGCGCCTGGACGGCGGCCACGGCACTCTCTCCATCCTCCACGCACTCTATGCGGCATCCCAGCCGCTCGAGGAGGGTGACGGCCACCTGTTGATTGACCGGATTGTCCTCGGCGAGCAGGACCTGGAGGTCGAGGCGCGCGTTCGTCGCCGGCGGGGGCGTCTTTCGCTTGAGATAGGCGGTGAGGCTGCCGGCCGCTGGTGGCAGGAGCGCAGCCACCTGGGCGAGCAAGTCGGCCCGCCGGACGGGCTTCATCAGGACGGCGGCGATCGGGGTGCCCGGGCCGGTGGGCTGGTCGATCGGGCCGATGGCCGAGAGGAGCACCGTGCGGGTCCGCTGGAGGGCGGGGTCCTGGGCGATCTGATCGGCGAGTCCGAGGCCGCCCGTCTGGGGAAGACGGAGGTCGAGGAGGGCTACCCGGATCGGGTGCGGGTCCGAGGCGGCGGCCCGGAGGATTGCCAGCGCTTCAGCGTCATCCTTGGCCAGGACCGGCTCCAGTCCTCCCGCCACCAGGTGCCGGGCAAGGACGAGCCGGCTCACGCCGTGGGCGCTGGCGAGCAAGATGCGCTGCCCGGTCGGTGTCGCGGGCGGGGTCGAGATCTCCGCCGACACGGTCGACCGGATCGTGAACCAGAAGGTGGTCCCGGCGCCGACGGTGGATTCCACGCCGATCGAGCCGCCCATCAGGGTGGCCAGGTGCTTGGTGATGGCGAGGCCGAGGCCCGTCCCGCCGAATTCCCGGGTGACGCTGGTATCGCCCTGCTCGAACGGGGTGAAGAGCCGGGCCTGCTGGGTAGGTGAGATCCCGCGGCCCGTGTCCTTGACGTTGAAGCAGACGGCGACCTCCGTGCTCGTCCGCTCGATGAGCTGGGCATAGAGCAACACCTCGCCGGCCTGCGTGAATTTTATCGAATTTGAGCCCAGATTCAACAAACACTGCCGCAGGCGCGCCGGGTCGCCGATCATGGTCAGGGGGACGTCCGGGGCCGTATCCGCCACCAGCTCGAGGCTTTTCTCGCGGGCCTTCGGGCCGAGGATCTCGGCCGCTTCTTCCAGCACGGTCGCGGGACTGAAGGGAATCCGCTCGATCTCGAGCTTCCCAGCTTCGACCTTCGAAATATCCAGGATGTCCGAGAGCAACGAGAGCAGCGTGGCCGCAGAGAGATTCACGGTCTCCGTCCAGGAACGTTCCTCGTCGGTGAGACTGGGGCTCCTCCCGAGTAAATCGACTAAGGCGATGATCCCATTTAATGGGGTCCGGATCTCGTGGCTCATGTTCGCCAGGAATTCTGACTTGGCCCGGCTGGCGGCCTCGGCGGCCTCGCGGAGCTGGGCGCTCTCGATCCCGGTGGCCACCTCGGCGGCCACGATCTGGAGCTCGTTGATCTCCTCGTCGGTGTAGATCCTGGGGGTGAAGGTGGCGAAACTGAGCACGCCGAACACGCCGCGTTCGCCCCGGATCGGAAGTCCCAAAAAGGTTTGGACCCCGTGCGCCTGGTCTTCGGCGGCCAGGGCGTTTCGCGGGTCGTCGGCCGTGTTCGGGCAGTAGAGCGGCTGTCCGCTCTCCAGCACGCTGCCGGAGAGGGATCGGGTGATCGGCAGGTTGTCCCCGGGTTTCGTCGATTGCTGCCCACGGACGGCCACGACCTGGAACCGGCCGGTGCGCTTGTCGCGGAGCGCGATCTTGACGTGTTCGCAGCCGCTGATGTCGCTGGCGGCGGCCAGGACGCGCTGGAGGATCTCCTGGAGCGTGCGGCCGCGATGGGCGGCGGAGACCGAGAGGTGGAGGAGTGCTCGCTTGATCGGAGTGATGTCCGTGAGGCCGACCAGGATGTGGCCGGTCGGGCCGACGCTGCGGAGGCGTTGAAAGGACATCTCGATGAATCGGAGGCCCTCGGGGGTTTCGACCTGGGCGTTGGCCCGGGCGTTTTCGGCCGGATTGAGAACGAACCAGCCCAGCCCCTGGGCCAGCCAGGGGAGGCTCAAGACCCCGTCCCGGTTCGTCCGGATTTCTGGATGCCGCTCGGAGAGCTTCCCGAGGAAGGTTTCCGCGGCATAGTTGACCGCCACGACCCGGTGCGCGCCCGAGAGAAGCAGGTGCGGGTCGGCCAGCTGCCGGAACAGTTGCTGGAAGAGGGCAGCGTCGCTGTCGAGGTTGAGCGGCACGCGGGTCTCCATGCGACGAGTGGGCCAGGGGACGGCTTGGACCGTTCCGATTGGATCTCTCAGGATAGTATCGGCGGTCTCGTGCTCCCCGGCCAGTGGTTTCTGGAGGCCTAGGATTCGGTCCCGGTCCGGGCCACCACCATGACAGGTCCTGTCACGCCGGTCCGGGGTGGCTCGCCCGTCCGGTGGAGCTCGATCCGCGGGGCAAAACGGGCCTTGATCCGGGCTGCCGGATCGCGGGGGAGCGTGATTGCCTCTCGCCGGGGCGCCGGACGCTGGGTGAACGGTGGATCGGGCGCCGGCACGGTCAGGGGTCGCGCGGAGGGGGTCGGGTGCGGCGCAGGGCGCGGGGTGGGGCGGGGCACCGGCGGCGGGACGGATGGCCTGGTGACGGGCAGGTGCGCGAGGTATCCGACCGTGCGGATCATCCGGCGAGCCTCGGGGATCCAGGCCTCCGCCTCCGTGGGTGTCCACACCCCGGCGGGCCCTCCGCCGGCCCGGGTGAGGCGGGCGTGGACCTGGAGGTCCTCGGGGCGGCCGTCCTGCTCGGTGGTCAGCCAGCCCAGGGGTTCCAGGACGCGCTCGAGGCGCCGAAAGCCCGCGCTCTCGGTCTGGGGCTGGTAGTCGATGAGGATGGCCAGGCCGTGCTGGCCGGGAATCGGATGGAAACGGATCAGCATGAGGTCTCCTTAGGATACGACGGGAAAGAGGCTTTTCTGGAGTGGGGGAGACTTTGGCGCGGGGCCCAGGCCGGGCGCCTCCGGCCGGTCGGGCCAGACCGCGCCCGGTGGTGCCGGGAACCGGCCGGTCTCCACGCGAGCCCGGAAGGCTTCGATCGACTCGTGGAAGTAGGCCACCCGCTCCTTGAAATTTCGGCCGACGTTGCACGAATCGGCGGACGTGAACGGGAACTCGCCCCGGCGGAGCTCGTTGAGACCTCTGAGCATGTGGATTCTTGGGCGAGCGGTGCACCCCTCGGCTACCACAGCCTCGACCATGGCGAAGGCCGCCTCGGTGCGCTCCCGCCAGCAGGGGCTCCCGACGCTCCGGTAGGGGCCGCAGGCCCCCCAGGCGATCCAGGTGAAGCCCATCTCCACCAGATCGCGGAGCTGCGCCAGGTCCTCGGTGTAGTGCCACACCGGCATGGCCCGTTCCACGGCGTGTGGCACGACGCAGCAGGCCTCGCTGACCGCTGTGCGGTTCTCCGTTGCCGAGCCTTCGATCACGTCCGGGATCACCAGGACCGTCTGGGGGACGCGGACCAGGATCGGCAGGGCCCAGCAGTAGAAGCGATCCCGCCAGTCCGGCCCCATGGCGTGTCTGCTCTTCCAGGCGGAATATGCGCCGTTGTCGAGCAGGAGGATCGATTTCGGGCCGAGCAGGTCGATGGCCAGGTGCAGTTGGTGAGGGGTGGCGTGGCTCACGCAGAAGGAGGCGCCGGCCAGCTTCCGGAGCTCGGAGGCCGGGGTGATCGGGAGGCCGTGGATCGCCTGCGGGACACCCGGTCCGGTGTAGAGCCGGCGAGCGCGATCTGCGCTCAGGGCCCAGTCCAGGTTGCGAAGGAAGTGCGGCGCGTTGCAGCGACCCTCGGGGGTCGTGAAGGCTCCGGTGCCGAGTCCGGTCTGTTCAACGATTAGGGCGAAGGCGGCAGCGAACCAGGGGCCTGCCAGGCACCGGATCTTCTCTTCCGGGGAGTACCCGCGTTCGCCCATGACCTCGAGTACGACCCGAAGATCCGTGGGGTTCGCGATCGGGATGGTCTGCAGGAGCTGGCGAAGATCGTCTGGGCGGTCGATCCGGGCCGGCTGCGAGCAGGACTGGCGAAGGGGGCTGGGCATACGCGGGACTCGCTTTCGGTTCAGAGACCGAGGAGATCCCCGGGGACCGGGCGTTTTCCTCGGCGACCCGTGACCTGATTCAGGCGTCCTCGTCGGCCGGCACCGGGCCCAAGCTGGCCAGGAGGGCATTGAGTGCCGTGCGGGCGTCTCCGTATCGCTGGATCCGCTCCGGGCAGAGGGGGGCCTGATGGGGAACGAGGTCGGTTTCGCGGCTCAGGGCGTGCCGCAGCTCGAGGAGGGTGTCCTGGAGCCGGTGAGTTTCGGCAGCGCCGTGCCATGCTGGCGCATCGAACGTGAAGACGTCCGGGTCCAGAACCTGAATCCGATCCGTTGCGGCAATGTTGGCGGGACGGGATTCTTCTCGCTCCGTGCGGTAGGCCCGCATCATCGCCGCCAGCGCGCGGCGGGCGCCAGCGAGGTCGGTGGCGTTGAAGAATCGGCCGCAGTACGGCATGCACCCATCGTGGCGGTCCGTCCCGTAGGCCTCGCGGGTGAAGGGCGGGGCCTCGGCGACGGAGAGGGTCAGGGTTGAGCGTCCCCAGCTGCTCCC
>Ga0182027_10002041_pt1 | contig 32986 bp, 27 predicted proteins | sample 712E1DmetaG_FD_121300 | JGI IMG/M metagenome (GOLD analysis project Ga0182027, IMG submission 121300) | Permafrost microbial communities from Stordalen Mire, Sweden - 712E1D metaG (Illumina Assembly) | ecosystem: Environmental > Terrestrial > Soil > Wetlands > Permafrost | place: Sweden...
AGTACCCCCATTGCGATCATGTTTTCTTGCCTCCTTTAGAGGCAAGTTTACCAGATTTTCCTGTTTGCTGACTGGTACACTTTTCATGTCCGCAAGTGGTACATTATTACATGTCCGTTAACACTTTTTGATGTTAAATTGAAAGTTTTCTAAAACCCTATTATCTGTTGGCATGATTTTTAGATTGTCTATTTTAACAAGGAGAAAAGAATGAATACAGCCACCTTTAGGAAGTCCCCGTTATTCCGTTTTATTGCGTTGACGGTTTTAGTCGCCTTTGTTGGGCTGCTTCCGGCTCAACCAAGCTACGCGCAGGTGTCCATTGTGATGACGCCTCCGGGCCAGATGATCCATGTCACCAACCATTTTGAGCCTCCTCAGATGGTGGGCCTTAAGATTGATCTTAAGGACCCGTTTAGTTTCAACTTCATTATGGATCAGGGCGAAACCCCTATGCCCAGCGATGTTCAGAAGGAGGAATTTAATAAGATTATTAAATACTTCCTGGTGTCCCTGGCTATGCCTAATAAGGACATGTGGGTCAACCTTTCTCCTTATGAATCCAATCGTATTATCCCTGAAATTTTCGGGCAAACGGAAATGGGCCGCGATCTTTTAGCGCAGGACTATGTTCTCAAACAGTTCACAGCTTCCTTGATGTATCCGGAAAATGGCTTAGGCAAGGAGTTTTGGACCAGGGTTTATTCCCAGGCCCAAGCCCGTTTTGGTACCACTAATATTAACGTTAATACCTTTAATAAAGTGTGGATTGTGGCGGATAAGGCCGACATTTATCAAAAAGACGACACCGCGTTTTTAGTGAAGAGTCATTTGAAGGTCATGTTGGAGCAGGATTTCATGGCCATTGAAAAGAATAAGGAACAGTTCGGCAATGCCCGGGCCCTTCAAGATCAGTCCAAGGATGCCAGGACCAAGATGGCTTCAGACATTGTCCGTCAAATCATTATCCCTGCCATTGAGAAGGAAGTCAACGACGGCAAGAGCTTTGCCGCGGTCCGTCAAGCCTATAGCGCGGAAATTATGGCCACATGGTTTAAAAAGACCCTCAGAGAGAGTCTTTTAGGCCAAGTTTTCGCCGACAAATCCAAGATTGCGGGGCAGAAGGTCAGCGACCCGCAGGCCAGGGAGAAAATTTATCAGCAGTATTTAAGAGCGTACAAGAAGGGTGTATTTAACTATATAAGGGAAGACGCAACCCCGGATGGACAGACTATTCCAAGAAAATATTTCTCAGGTGGGGCATTCCCGGTAGCCATCGATTTGGTTAAACCAGTTTCTGCCAATAATCCGGAAGTTAGGGCTTTTGGTGAACAAGTCAATAAAGCTATGATGGGCGGAGCATTAAGATTTGCCCTAGTGGGTGCCTTTTTAGCAGTAGTTGGAGTTGGTAGTGCTCAGGCGCGGCCTAGGGTGTTCCAGAACCCCTTTCACCCCACACAAGCAACACAAAATGTGGAAGCTGGGTTAAAAGCCAGAGAAAATGCGGAGAAACAGGATCTAAAGGGTGCAGGCAAGGGCCTTGAACAAACTACCGTTGGCCTAGCAAGAACTGTGGGAAATATAGGTAGAATGGGCTTGGATTTGATTCATCCTACTAAACGTGGTCATGGGAAGGTCGCTCAAGTGGCGCCAACCACCGGTGGGCCAGATCCAGTTCAATTGCAAAAAGATTTGGCAACCGCTCGGCAGTTGGCGCAAGATGCCGAGCAGGCCAGATTGGACGCAGTGAAGGCTCAGGCTCAGGCGGAAGCAGCATTAAAAGACCTTCAAGGGAAGACAGGTACGCTTTCAAATGAAGAAAAGGAGCAATTAAGGACAGGCCTCCAGGCAGCTAATGATAAACTTACGAAAGCAGAGGCGGCCGCCAAGACAGCTCAGGATAAGTATAATAAGCTGAGGGAAGACCTTGAAGCTTTTAAGAGTAAAACCACTGAAAAACTTACTGGTTTGCAGAATGATGTAACAGATCGGGATAGTACAATTAGGGACCTGAGGACTAAATTGGCAAACTCAACATCACCGGCTGAAAGAATAGGGTTACAGAAGCAAATAGACCAACTTACAACTCAACAGACCAAAGACAACACGACAATATCAGACCTGCAAAGCCAGTTGCAGACTCTTAAAGATCAAATTAAGCAGCTTAATACCGACTGGGCTAATAGATTAAGCGCTAGTCAACAGAACTTTCAAGAATTTCGCGAGCGCAATACAAAGATTTTTGAAGCAATTGGCCTCGGCCTTGCCGCATTGCTTGCCGCGTTCGCTACCTGGAAAGTGAAGGCTAAGAACAGCTTTGCTCGTTCTGTCACCGAAGCCGCGAGAGCCTACGATAGATTGACGGCTAGTGTTAAAGAAATTCAAGCCAGTAAAGTAATAACGGAGGCCAATAAGGCGATGGTTTCACAGATGGTTTCACAGATATGGCAACGTATAAAGCAAGGGTTGGGGATTGGGCAGGCAAATGCCAAAGTCATAAAGGACATTCGAAATCGGATCAAGGACCTTCAGGGACAGATAGCTGAAATAAGGAAAGGAGTATCGCAGGGACATCCTTATGGAGAACCGGTTATAAAGGGATTGAACGAGGCAATAACGGCCTATGAAAACATGATCAAGGCGTTACAAGCACTGGAGAACAGTCCAGTGGCTGGTAATGTCGCTCCTTCAGTTGCTGCATCTGCCGCGCCAGCTGCTGAAACTCCGGCTGCTGAAAAAACGCCAGCTGTTGAAACTCCGGCTGCTGAAAAAACGCCACCCGCTGAAACGCCAGCTGTGGTTCTTCCAGAGGGTTTTTCTACTGAGAATGCATTGTCGGAATTGGGTGCTTTAGAGCAAGAAGTTGCTAACTATCCCAATGCCCTTCAAGCGTTACAGGATGCGGTTAAAGAAGCCACGGATAAATTAAAAACTGCAGAGACTAATAAAGAGCCTGAAGCTGTTCTTAATGATTTATTCAACGCAATGCGCAAGGCTGAGGCTGACCGTGATCAGCTTAAGACAAGGTCCCTTGGTTTACCACAATTGATTCAAGATAAAAGGAATCAGATCAAAGATGCTTATCCTGCGCAACGTAAACAAGCTGAGGCCAAGGATACTGATGTTCAGGCGGCCAGAACAGCATTGACTACGGCACAGCAAGATCAGGAGACTGTAGCCAACGGGCCAGAAACGGCACAGACAAATCTTGCCAAAATCATTGCACAACTGGAAGCTGCCTACAATAATCGTAATCCGCAAGCAGTTATGGGGATAACTGGGGTAGTTGGAGAAGATAATACTCCATTAGGGATTACATTAGGCAATTCTGATAATCAAGGTAAAATTGTCGATTATTTGGATAAGGAAAGGAAGAAAGCTGAGAAGACGTTAAGTGACGCTAGAGATATATTTAATGCCGCTAAGGAGAAATCAAGGCAAGCTCAGGAAAACCTGCGGAGAGTCGAAGAAAATTCTAACAGGGTAGCAGCGTTAGATGCCTTGACCCCAAGAGTCAATCGGGTCATTGTAGATGCAAACAAAGAGGCACTTGGGGCTATTTCGCAAAGTCATCAAGAAGAAGTACAGGCTTTGCAGGAAAAGAAGAAAGCCATGGGACAATCTTTGATTAACGAGTTCGAACAGATCAAAGAAAAACAAAACAATGGTTCCATCGGGAATGAAGGAGAGGCTGATTCCCAAAGGGATTATTTTACAGCCAAAGCGATATTAGATGCGATGGGCGAGGCTTATAACGAGAATACTCTTAGGGATAAAGCCTATGAAGTTTTTCAGGCCCGTGATGCGAGTGTTAGAGAAGGGGTTGGTTTTAATCATCTTGATCATTATAACAATGCCATTCGAGAATCAGCTGCCCAAAAAAGAATGGACATATTGCAATCCGAATTCGATTTAATTAAAGCCTATGGCCTGGGAGAAGCAGATAATCCGGCAATCGCTCGTCTTGCTGAGTTAGTCAATGGAAGACAGCAACCTGCACCGGCAGCACAGGCTAAGAAGGAGGACCTCGGTGGTATCAACTTAAGTGATGAACATCAGGTCATTAATATCAAGGTCGACGGCGCGGGCATGCCTCTGCCGCCTCGGTATCAAGACCAAGCCATGTTGAATTTGAATGGTTTAACGTCCATTATTCGCAGGATTACGCCTATAACACCGGAGAATGTCCCGGCGCTGTACGAATTGATTAAGTAAGGTCAAGAATTCCATTTTTGTAATACTAAAACCCTGACGGGAGCAATCCTGTCAGGGCTTTTTCATAAGAATATTTAATTTAACAATTCAGCCTACATAAGATATACTTTAAGGATATGAAAGAGCCAAAGCTGAGTGATATTCAAGCCGGTGGTCCATGGCCTTTGGGGGCTCATGCGCATGAGGGAGGCGTCAACTTTGCGTTCTTCAGCCGGCATGCTACGCGTGTCCAGCTGGAGTTGTTTGACCATCCCGAAGATGCCGTGCCCGCAAGAGCGATTGATCTGGACCCGGTCCGCAATCGCACGGGAGACGTTTGGCACGTCTGGATTAAGGGGATTCGCCATGGCCAGTTGTATGCCTGTCGCATGGACGGCCCGTATAACCCTCAAGAGGGCCAGCGGTTTAATTTCAACAAACTTCTCGTGGACCCTTTTGCGACGGCTATTTCCCAGCCGCCTATGTGGGATTTTATTCCGGCCTTGGGGTACAATCCGTCTATTCCCGACGGAGATTTAGTCCCCTCAATAGTTGACAATGCCGTAAGCATGCCCAAATGTATATTTATTCAGGATCATTTTGACTGGAGCAAGGATACCTTACCTCGCCATCCGTGGTCCAAGACAGTTATTTATGAAACACACGTGCGCGGCCTCACCATCAATGGCAATTCCCAGGTGAAATATCCCGGCACCTATCGAGGCTTGGTAGAAAAGATCCCTTATTTCAAAGAATTGGGAGTGACGGCCCTGGAGCTCTTGCCCGTGCAGGAGTTTAATGAGCATCAGTCCAGGCGTACCCATCCGCAGACGCGCCAACCGCTCAATAATTATTGGGGATACGACCCCGTGGTTTTCGCGGCCCCCAAAGCTTCCTATAGCAGTGCGGGAGGGTTGGGCCAACAAATCCAGGAATTCAGGGAAATGGTGGGGAGTCTTCACAAAGCCGGAATTGAAGTGATTTTAGACATAGTGTTTAATCACACGGCGGAGGGAGATGAGCCGGGGCCCACACTGTCTTGGCGGGGGATGGATAATACGATTTTCTATATGTTGGAAAATGACAAACGTTTTTATAAAAATTATACCGGTTGCGGCAACACCTTTAATGCCAATCATCCGGTGGCAGAGGAGTATATATTGACCGCGTTGCGTTATTGGGCCCAGGCTATGCATGTGGACGGCTTTCGTTTTGACTTAGCCTCGACGCTCGCTCGGGACACCAACGGCAATCTTTTAGTCAATGCGCCTATTCTTGAAAAAATTGCCAAGGACCCGGTTTTGAAAGATGTAAAAATTATTGCTGAGCCGTGGGATGCCGCCGGCGCGTATCAGGTGGGCAGTTTTTCCGACCGGCGCTGGGTGGAGTGGAACGACCGCTTTCGCGATGAAGTCCGGCGTTTCTGGCGCGGGGACGAGGGGATGCTGGGGAGGATGGCCAGCCGCATCTGCGGTAGTGCCGATATCTTCGCCCATTCGGGCAAAGGCCCGCAGAATGGCATTAATTTTATTACCTGTCATGATGGTTTTACGTTAAATGACCTGGTGAGTTACCGCTATAAGCATAATGAAGCCAACGGGCAGTATAATCACGATGGGGCCAATGAGAATTTCAGCGATAACTATGGCACGGAAGGAGATACGACGGACATCGACATCGAAGCTGTCAGGAAGCGTCAGATTAAGAATTTTCTGCTGACGTTGTTTATTGCACGCGGGGTGCCGATGCTTTTGGGCGGGGATGAACTTCGCCGCACACAAAAGGGTAATAATAATGCCTACTGTCAGGACAACGAAACAAGCTGGTATGATTGGCAGTGTCTTAAACAGCACAAAGACATTTTTACCTTCACCCGTGCCATGATCGTTTTTCGCCGGGATCATCCGGTCCTAAGCCAGGCGCAATTTTACACCGACGCTGAAATCCAATGGTTTGCCCCGCAAGGAGGGGCACCTAACTGGACTCATCCGTGGGAAAAACAGTTGGCTTGTCTCATTCATGAAGGGGAAGCGCATGCGCTTTTCTTGATGTTCAATGCCTCAACTAATGTGGGAGATTTTCGCCTTCCGACGGCACCTGCAGGGATGCGTTGGAGGGTTTTCGTTGACACATCTATCGATGTGCCGCGGCTAGAAAATCAACAAACGTACCGTTTAAACTCTAGATCGAGCGCTATACTTTTGGCTTGAAGGGAATTATGCGCAAGCAAAAAATTACCATTTCTGTGATCGGCGGCCACACCATCAGCCCTCAGGTTTCAGATTTGGCCCAAGCCGTTGGGAAAATGATTGCCGAATGTGATTGTGTCCTTGTCTGCGGAGGTTTAGAGGGAACTATGGCAGCGGCGGCCAAGGGGGCTAAAAGTGCCGGAGGCCTGACCATCGGTCTTTTGCCCGGTAAACATAAAACAGAGGCTAATGCGTATATTGATATTGCGCTGCCAACGACGATCGGCTATGCGCGTAACGTTATGGTGGCGGCTTCGGCGGATATCATCGTTGCCCTGCCCGGCAGTTTTGGCACCAATTCTGAAATTTGTTATGGGTTAGTGTATGGACGTCCGGTCATTGACTTAGGGGGCTGGAAGATAAAGGGCATGATCCCTGCTCGGGATGTGATTGAGGCCCGGGAGAAAATCAAAGAGATCATCAAAAAGCTGCAACATGCCTGAACTCTCGGAATATTCTGGGCAATTTTAGAAATAATGATATACTTAAAAAAATCATTGTACGACCAGCGATAGTACCCGGCATGAGGGTATGGAAAAGATACAAAATAAATACAAAATTCTCGTCAACGAAAACCTTTGCCCGAAATATTGGCGCATGGTTTTTGATGCCCCTCAGGTAGCCGCCGGTGTCAAGCCAGGGCAATTTGTCCATATACGTACGGACGAAGAAGGCCTGCAGCCTTTTTTCCGACGACCTTTTAGCGTTTACCGCGCCCAGAAATACGTGGAGATATTTTATGCGGTCGTGGGGCGCGGCACTAAACTACTTTCCCTAAAGAAAAAGAATGATAGCCTTGATGTTGTGGGGCCTTTAGGCACGCCTTTTATCAGTCCGCCTGAAGGCACCAAGCAGGTAGTTATGATCGCCGGCGGCATCGGCGTGGCCCCTATGCTTATCCTTTCCGATGTGTTAAAAAATAAAAAATACGAATTACTGTTGTTGTACGGAGCTCGCAGCCGGGAATATGTCTATCCGATGAAAGAGTTTAAAGACAACGGGGTCAAGGTCCATATGGCAACGGAGGACGGCTCAGTGGGGGCCAAGGGCCGTGTCAGCGTTTTGTTTAATAAGATTGACACCACCGAGGGACATGCGTTCCTTTATACCTGCGGGCCTAATCCTATGTTAAAGGCTGTGCAGACTTTTGCAGGTAAGCATGGCCTTTTGGGTCAAATGTCTTGCGAAGAAACCATGGCTTGCGGCTTAGGGGCCTGTAAGGGCTGTTCTATTGAAACCAAAAATGGGTATAAAACCGTTTGCCACGACGGCCCGGCGTTTAATTTAGATGAGGTGGTGTTTTCCTGATGAATATATCCGTTAAAATAGGCAATATGGTTTTTAAGAACCCCGTGACCGTGGCTTCCGGCACCTTTGGACATGCCGAACGTTATTATAATCTTGAGGAAGTCAAAAGGCTGGGGGCCATTATCCCCAAGACCGTGACTTTGCATCCGCGTGTCGGTAATCCGCCCGCACGGATTTTTGAAACTCCATCGGGTATGATTAATGCCATTGGCATTGAGAATCCGGGCATCGACGTTTTTATCACCGATAAATTACCGGCCTTAAAAAATATCGGGGTGCCTTTGATCATCAGCATTGCAGGTCAAAATGAAGAAGAGTGGGTGGGGATTATGGAAAAATTAAATACGCAGACAGGCATTACGGGGGTTGAATTGAATTTATCCTGCCCTAATTTGAAGAATAAAGTTTTAGTAGCCCAGGATGCGCAGGCCACGATGCAATTGGTCAAAAAAATGAAGTCGTTATCTAAATTTCCACTCATTGCCAAGTTGTCCCCTAATGTGACGGATATTGCTTCAATTGCTCAGGCCGCCCAGGACGGGGGAGCGGATGCGGTGAGCTTGGTCAATACATTTGCGGCCATGGCCATTGATATTAAGACGCGTAAAAGCCGTATCGGTAATGTGACCGGCGGTTTGTCAGGCCCGGCGATTAGGCCTATGGCTGTTTATATGGTGCAGCGGGTGGCCTCCCAGATTAAAATTCCGGTGGTCGGCATGGGAGGGATTATGAATGCCCAGGATGCGTTGGAATTCCTTATTGCGGGGGCAACGATGGTGGCTGTGGGCACGGCCAATTTTATCAATCCCCGCACCCCTATCGATGTGTTGGAGGGTATTGAATCGTATATGAAAGCCAATAAAATAGACGATATCCATGAAATCATCGGAAGTTTAAAAACATGAATAAAGCGCAAGGGTGCTGTGTCATCCTGAGCGTAGCGAAGGATCTTAACAAAATTAATTCTTTAAGAGATTCTTCGGCTTCGCCTCAGAATGACAGCAATGTCAGACTATGAAAGAATCCCAGAATGCTCAATTAATACTTGCTTTAGACATAGATAATTTTGCGCAGGCGCGTCAACTGATTGACGAGCTAGAGGACACGGTGGACATTTTTAAAGTCGGCAGCCAGATGTTCACCTTGTATGGCCCGTTTATCACCCGTTACCTTCAAGCTAAAGGGAAAAAGGTGTTTTTGGATTTGAAATTTCATGATATCCCCCATACCGTAGCTTCGGCCGTTAAGAGCGCGGTGTCTTTAAGTGTGGCCCCTCATGGGGATGTTGTGTTAGCGCCGTTGTTTATGTTGACTGTTCACACCGTCGGAGGGAAAGAAATGCTTGAGGCTGCGGTGATGGCCGCACAGATCCAGGCCCAAGCGCTCAATATACCTCGGCCATTGATTGTCGGGGTGACGGTGTTGACCAGCGAGGCCCGTGACGGCAATGTAGAAAAGACGGTATTAGAGCGTGCCCGGCTGGCTCGTGAATCCGGTTTGGATGGGGTGGTGGCATCCGTTGAGGAAGCGGCCGCTATCCGTCGGGAATTAGGCAAGGATTTTTTGATTGTGACTCCGGGCATACGGCTAAAGGACGCCTCCAAGGACGACCAGAAGCGTGTGGCCACGCCGGCGATGGCCATTGCGCAAGGCAGCAATTTCCTGGTGGTAGGCCGTCCTATTATCCAGGCCCCGTCTCCGCGCACGGCCGCGCTAAAAATTTTAGAAGAGATAGAATTAAGGTGACACACACTTAATTCCTAATTCCTCCCCCTCAATGGGGGAGGCCAGGTGGGGGTGTGTAAACAAGAACAATGAACCTTTTCGTCAAAAAGTCCATAAGCCATCTCATAGAAACCGCTGAAGGCGGGGAATATCAATTAAAACGCTCTCTTGGCGCACTGAATTTAGTGTCCTTAGGCATAGGGGCTATTATCGGGGCCGGTCTGTTTTCTGTGACAGGTATTGCCGCCTCGGAAAACGCAGGGCCGGCGGTAGTTCTTTCTTTTGTCGTGGCGGCCGTCGGTTGCGCTTTTGCAGGGATGTGCTATAGCGAGCTGGCGTCTATGATTCCGGTGGCAGGCAGCGCTTATACCTATGCGTATGCGACCATGGGTGAGTTTATTGCCTGGATCATTGGCTGGGATTTAGTTTTGGAATATGCGGTGGCTGCGGCGATGGTAGCGGTGAGCTGGTCAAGGTATATGGGTTCTTTTTTACATGATTTTGGTATGACTATCCCCGCGCAGTTAGCGGCCTGTCCTTTTGATGTTATTATGCTGCCGGACGGCAGTCAGGCGCATGGGTTGGTCAATATACCGGCGATGGCGATCATTGCCGTTATTTCTTTTTTGTTGATGCTGGGCATTAAGGAAAGCGCCAGCGTCAATGATGTGATTGTCCTCATCAAGCTGGCGGTCGTGCTGACTTTTATTGTGGTAGGGTTCCACTATATAAAACACAGCAATTACGTGCCGTTTATTCCGCCGAATACCGGCAGCTTTGGGGAATTTGGGATAAGCGGTATCATGCGTGCGGCAGGCATCATTTTCTTTGCCTATATCGGTTTTGATACGGTTTCAACGGCAGCCCAGGAGTCGCGTCATCCGCAAAAAGATATTCCCAGGGGCATTATCGGTTCGTTGATCCTCTGCACGGTGTTGTATATCCTGTTCTCCTTTGTGCTGACAGGCATGCTGAATTATAAATTGATGAGAGGGGATGCCGCGCCCGTGGTGACAGCCATTAGTTTAACGCCGTATCCCTGGCTGCGTGTTTTGATAAATCTGGGGATCGTCGCCGGACTCACATCGGTGATTCTGGTGATGCTACTAGGCCAGTCACGGATTTTTTATGCCATGTCGCGCGACGGGCTTTTGCCCAAGCTTTTTTCCGACATACATCCCCAGTGGCGGACCCCGTGGCGGTCCAATTTGCTGTTCATGATTTTTGTGAGTTTCTTGGCCGGGGTTTTCCCGATTTCCAAATTAGCGCATATGACATCCATCGGTACGCTGTTGGCCTTTATCATTGTCTGCGCCGGGGTCATGGTGTTACGTTATTCCCAGCCCAAGCTCAAAAGGGCTTACTCCTGCCCATGTTTTCCGCTGTTTCCGTTCTTAGGGATACTGGTATGTTTGGCCATGATGACCTCGCTGGAACAGGAAACCTGGTGGCGGCTTTTAATCTGGCTGGTTATAGGCCTGATTATTTATTTTACCTACAGCCGGTTTAACAGCCGGTTGAATAAAAAATCTTAACTTTCCCCCTCTTTTTTAAAAGAGGGGGCAGGGGGAGTTAATTTTAGGGCAAGTAGCTCAGTTTGGTTAGAGCAATTGATTTACATTCAATAGGTCGTAGGTTCGAGCCCTACCTTGCCCACCAGTTTTCGAATATCCTTAAAGGTGCGGCCCCACACAAATGGCTGGGCACATCACACCTGGTTTGCATTGGGCACATTTGTAGGGGGCTTTAGTAACAGTTTTAGCAACAGCAAGGCTATTCATCCCACACCATGCCGTTAAAAAGACCACTGCAAGGATAGATAAGGTTAACTTTTTCATAATTGCCTCCTAATTTTAGACGGCTGATTGATTACCGCTTTTCATCAGATTGAATCTAATTGGTTTATATCAGAAAGTGTACCACATGGTGGAGGGTTGTCAAGTCGCTGCGGCAGATGAACATTGTGTAATATATTGAAATATATGTAGTTGCACATCAAAAAAATATTTTATTGCTTTTTAGAATTAATCTTTCCTAAGAAAAGCCAAGGATTCCAGTTTTTTTCTTTACAAATTATAGAACAGATATTAGACTATCCCTCTACATACGGGGTCGTGGTGTAGCCTGGTTAACACATCAGCTTGTCACGCTGAAGACCGCGAGTTCAACTCTCGTCGACCCCGCCATTAAACTTATACCCCGTAAACACTTACGGGGTTTTTGCTTTTTACCTGCTTTAACCAATCTTAACGATTATAGACACCAGATGGACACCTATATGGACACCAGATTTTTGACTGGTATTCCGCAAAAATTTTTGATATAGTTAAATTGTAGTTCTCAAATGCTTTGTACGTTTGTATGCCGTGGCATAGAGACAAGACCGAAGATGGGCGTGAGTCCACTTCACCTTACTCTTTGTGCCACGGCTTTTTTATTGTTTACGAAAGAGGAGTGTGTAGTTATGGCTTTAACACTATTTGACGGACTTCCACCATATTTCGGAAACAAGCGGAAACTCTGTCCTGTAATCTTCAACCGCATTGCCAAGTTTTTCCAAAGGGAACAATGGGCTGGGGCAACTTTTGTGGATGCCTTTTTGGGTAGCGGTGCAGCAAGCCTTTACGCCAAAGCACAGGGGTTTAGGGTCATAGCCAATGACATCGCAGAGCGCAGTGTTATTGCGGGAAAGGCTCTAATTGAGAACAATGGTGTTAAGTTAACTGAATCAGACCTGCATCAGCTTTTTATCCCCAATCCTGATAATCAACATTTGATTGAGAGGGAGTTCGTGCCAGATGTCTTTCCTTTGCGCCACGCACGGTTTCTGGACAATGCTTTTGCCAACGCTAAGACCCCGAATCAGCGGTATCCTTTAATGAAATATATCTTTTCTGTCAGACCGTATTCCAAGTTTTCTTCACCCAATGCGTTTAATCGTCCATTTGAATCAGGGGATTTTGATAAGATAAAACCGACCTACCTCGGACATATCAAGGACAACCTGAAAAGTCCGCTGGAAATTCTCAAGAGAGAGATGTTGTCCATAAATACCAGTATCATTTCCAACGGGCAAAAGAACGAAGTTCACAAAAGCGATGTATTTGATTTCATTGACAAGGTTGATGGGAATATCCTTTATTTAGACCCGCCTTACGCTGGCACATTGGCTTACGAAGCGGAATATGCGGTTCTGGACACGATATTGGGGGATAGTAAGACCGTAAGTAAATTCTCAAGCGATGATGGGGCAGATATGTTGGATGCGTTGCTGGCAAAGGCGGAGAAGTTTCCGCTTTGGGTCATTAGCTTTGGGAACGCAGGCGGGAAGAATGATTTGAACAAGTTGGTAGAGATGGTCAGGAAATATCGGCAGTGTGAATATTGGTCATTCGCTTATACGCACTGCGGAGCGATGGCTTCTGAAGAACACAAACAGCAGAGCAGAGAGTGGGTGCTAATTGGATATAAAAATTCTTAAAATTGAGCAAATAAGTCCGAATAGTTATAACCCGAATGTCATTCAAGAGGACATTATGGCAAAATTACGGGCTGAAATCGCCCACAAAGGGCTGTGTGAGCCAATAATCGTGCGACAGGCGGGGGACACCTATACCATCGTAGACGGCGAGCATCGTTGGCTAATTTGCAAGGAGTTGGGTTGGCAGGAAATCCCCTGTATCGTGCAAGACTACGATGATAGTGAAGCCAAGATTAAAACGCTTCAGCTAAATTATATGAGAGGGTTCCCAGTGCCAATCAGGTTGGCATCGTTAATCCATGATTTAAATAAGGAAATCCCGCTTGAAGATTTGGCAAGGCGACTGCCTTATGATGAGCCTCAATTGATGAATAACCTTGAGCTGTTGAAGCTGCCGGAAGATTTTGGCATGGAAATTGAACGGCAAGCGATGGAAGATTCAAATGAAATGCCGATGGTGGTTAGCTTTGTGCTTTACAAGAATCAAGTGGATGTCATTGAGCAGGCGATAAAAATTGCTGGAGAATCCTTGCCTGAAGGAACGAAAAATTTGAAGGCAGTAGCATTAGAGAAGATTTGTACAGAATACGTTGCCAGTCAATTGGTTAAAAGCGAAGCATAATGGGAGAAAGGAAATAAAATGTTCAAAACTATTCATCAACATCAAAACGACTTGTTAAGGAAGGGCGGGTATGGCTCTGGCAGACACGCTCTAAACGATAAACAACAAGCTGAAGTGAATGGATTAAAAGAAAACGGTAAGCAAGCCTATCATCAAATGCGTGAACAAGGCGATAGTCATGAAGGGGCTATGAATACAGCCCAATGGGAGCAAAGGGTTCAGGAGTATGAAGCCCAAGGATTGACACGCAGCGATGCCCAAGGCGCAGTTGACGCTGAAGATATGAATTGGAGAGGCAAAAGCAACAAAAAATCTTAAAGCAGTTGTTTTAGATAAAATTTGTACGGAATACGATGCGTTACAAGGAGTTGAAACAAGAGAGCAAGTGGCTATTGATTCTTCTGAAGCGTAATATTTTGGGTTTTTGGGGTAAGGGAGGTAAGGCAAAATGTCATACGAACCAGTGAAAGAGGAAACGAAAGAAAATTATCTGAAGATATGGACGCATTATGCGGTTGGGGCTTTCTCTCAATCACAGTTGGCGAAGTTATTTAATTGTAATGAGGAAACAGTCGCCAATGCAATCAAGTGGTGTGCTGATAATAGGACACAGTTTAAATCATCAGTTCTTGCAGAGGCAGCCAAGGAAGCGGTTGAGGCAAAACTGCGGGAATTAGGCAATGACCTTGTACGAATTAAAGAAAAGGAGCCTATCAATTGGAACGCTGCGATTGGTGTTGAAAAACTCATTTTTGACAATAGACAGCTTCTGTGGAAGCTTCAGGCGGTAATACAGGACAAGAGTTTAGTTACGGTTAACAATACAGTTCAGGTCAATCAGGTTTTAAAAGCTCGTGATGAGCTATTGGAGGTCAGCAATGATAAACGACAACAAATCATTACCAGTCTTAGAGAAATTATTAACAGACCCGACAACGTCCAAGAAGGAGCTGATGGAACTGTTGTGGTTGACGAAGCATCCAGAGTATGAAAAAAGACCAGTTGATATTCGAACGTTTATTACCAGCCCGGAGTATCTCAACTGCGGTGAAGATTGTTGGGCGAGCATTGTTGATGACCTTGAATCTTTATTTAATGGTGATTATGACGAGGCAGTATTGTGCGAGGCGATAGGCAGTGGGAAGTCCTTTTCAGCTTCGCTCATCATCGTTTATATGGTGTATAAAATTCTTTGCCTTAAAGACCCTCAGTCCTATTTCAAGTTTGCAGCAGGCAGCAGGATTTATTTTATTAACATGAGCATCGGGGCGGAGCAGTCAAAAAAAGTAGTTTTCGGCGAGATTAAGGGAAGGATTGATAACAGTCCGTGGTTTCAAAAGAATTATCCGCCAGACCCGAGTATCAATTCCGAGCTGCGTTTTGCAAAAGGCATTGTTATCTTTCCGGGGAATTCCAAGGAAACGACTCCGCTTGGCTTTAATGTTTTTGGGGCAGTAATGGACGAGGCTGCTTATTATACGGACACGCCCGACCACGATGTGGCAGAAGATATGTTTAACGCATTGCATAGTCGTGTGAAAAGTAGGTTTGGTGATGAGGGGAAGGTAATTATGATTTCATCTCCACGCTATGAAGCTGATTTCGTTGAGCGAAAAATGAAGGAAGCCCTGACTAATCCAAAGATATTCTCTCGGCGTAAGATGCTGTGGGAGGCAAAACCGCTTGACCGTTTCTCTGGTGAATGGGTTGATTTTCAGGGATATAAGATTCCTGCTGAATGTAAAATTTTAGCAGAGCGCAATCCAGAGGTGTTTAAGCGGGATTATATGGCAATTCCATCGCTGGTGCTTGAACCATACTTTAAGCAATGGAAGTTGGTAGAGCTGGCTATTGACCCGAATCTAAAGAGTCCATTAACCCCGGAAGGCAAGATACGGATAGATTTAAAGCCTAAAAAAGATAAGGAATACTTCATTCATATAGATTTGTCGCTGGTGTCTGACTGCACAGGGGTAGCCATGTGTCATGAAGAGGACGGTAAGGTTGTGTTGGATTTAGCCATGCAGATAAAGCCACCGCAGGGCAGGGAAATAGACTTGGCAGAAATTAGGGGAATCGTTACTGGACTGAAAACGCTTGGATTCTGCATCAAGAAGGTTACATATGATAGTTTTCAAAGCGCCAGCAGTATTCAGGAGCTTAACAAGCAGGGGTTCAACGCAGAGCAGTTTTCGCTTGATAGAGATTTAAAAGGCTATGAAACTCTAAAGAATTTAATTAACGAAGGCAAGTTCAAGATGTATCGCTATGACCCACTTCTCGAGGAACTCCGCAGGCTCGAACTTATTGAGGGGAAAAAGGTAGACCACCCAAAAGTTCATGGAGGGAGCAAGGACGTGAGCGATGCCGTAGCCGGAGCAGTATACCAATGTGTTAGCAATAGAAACAATATTCAGTTCTGGTTTGCTAACTCTACTAATCGTGCCAAGACCGAAGAAGAAATCAAGGTGGAATCTCAAGCGTTGACCGCTGATGGGCTGTGTTATTACGGTCAATATGGTTGGAACAGAAGGTCTTGAGGCGTGTTATTTGAAAGTCATTAGCTTGGGTATGGTGACTTTGAATGCTTTTGCTAATTTGTTTATTGTGATGAGGCTCGGACAAGTAGGATTTCGAGCTTCGAGGTATTGAACATTCTTGTAGGAAACATCAGCAAGCTCTGCAAGTTTTTCCTGCGTCAGTTTTTGCTTTATCCGCAACGTCCTTATACGTTTTGAAAATTTCCTAACGATTTCCAAATCTGCTTTAAGCATATTGAAATTATAAGTCCATCACGCCATTCTTTACACCAAACGGCTTTGGTGTTACCATTTCACTTAAACTTGCTTTATCGCAGTTTTCATGGCAATGATTGAGTAAGGACGTATGCTGTCCAAAGGAGGGGATGTGAAAGAAAAAGATATGTATGTTCCTATTCAAAATTGGCTATCCAAGAGAGGGTATGTCGTTAATGAGGAATGGATAAACAAAGGAGCTGCCAAGTATCGGGTTGATGTGATTGGCGTTAGAAGCACTGGTTCGGTAAGACAGGATGATATTGAAGTGGTAGCTGTGGAAGCGAAGGTTTGGGGCAATCTTACATCATTGGGACAGGTTGAGAATTACAAGGACTTTGCTCATAAGGTTTATTTTGCCACTGCTAATGAATGGATAGTAGATAGATATAAAGATGATTGTTTTAGAAGAAAGGTTGGGATGTTGCTTGTTAAATCACGGCGAGTGCTGGAGATTATTGCAGCACCATCGGAAAATCCGAGGAGCGAACCATTGATGGCTGAACTTCTGGGGAATTTATATATAGTTCGTTGCACCTTATGTCAGTGTTATTTTGATTTGTGGGACGAATGGGACGGTACTATCTATTTCCCCCGTCATGCACAGTTCAAAAAATCTTCTACTCGAATTGACCGTTGTTTATGCGAGGCATGTAAGGAGCAAATCATCAAGATGCGGTCAAAGGAAGAATAATGAGTAGTTTTCGTTTCCGTATCAATGACGGCACGCCAGATAAGAAAAGGTTGATAGAGCGAATAGGGGCATATAGTCAGCTCGGGATGAAAAAAGAAGCACTGGATGAATCGAAGAAGTTGGTGGGCGTAGCCCCTGAAGACCCCGCATCATTTATTGAATTAGGTTACAATTTACAAGAAAATGGGGAAATAGAAGAGGCGATGAAATGTTACCAGTCCGCCATTGATAAATTTCCTCAATACAGCGAGCTATATACTAATTTGGGGTATTGTTACGAGAAATATATGAAGCGTAACGATATGGCGGTAGTCTGTTATGAAAAGGCAGTAGAGCTTGACCCCGATGATGAGTGGGCATTAAATAATACGGGTGTTATGTTCCAGCGTTTGGGAAATGGGAAGGAAGCGTTTTGTTATTACAAGAAGGCTTGTGAGGCTGCTTATAAGAAGTACAGCTATATCTCGTTGCATCTTCTTCATAATTTTGCGTGGGGGCATTATTTGTGCCACGATTACGAAAGTGCAAGCAATGTTTTCTATCAACTTCAGTCGGAAAAAGAGGATGACCCGTTGTATTGGGCTGATTTCGGGTGCGTGAAATACAAAATGGGTCTTTATAGTGATGCGTTGAGTTTCTTTGAAAAGGCGACTCGTTTAGAACCCCAAAGGCGACGCTTTCAGGGGCTGTATAAGTTGGCATTGAGGAAGGCGGGTAAATGAGCAATCCTTGTTGCCCTATGAACGATGACACGCCAAAGTTATCAGATGAAAAGAAAAAGTTTATAGAGAGGATTAGAGCGTATGAAGAGATTGGTATGTATAAAGAGGCGATTGATGAGTGCCGGAAATTAGTTAGACTTGACATTAAAGACCCTGCATCATTTGTGGAGTTGGGTGTTCAGTTTGACTCAAAGGGCGAAAAAGAAAAAGCGTTTAAATGTTTTAAATACGCAATTAAAAAGTTTCCTCAATACTTCAGAACTTATGTAGGTTTAGGGCATTGGTTTTGGTGGTATAAGAAACGTGATGATTTGGCGATGCTTTGTTATGAGAAGGCGTTGGAGCTTAACCCAAATGATGAATGGGCATTATACAACATAGGATGGTTGCTTCATTATCGTTTAGGTAAATGGAAAGACGCAATACCATATTTCGAAAGGTCTTATGAGGCGTGTAGACAGGAAGGGATTGTGGTAGGGCGGGCATTGCATGGATTAGCGTGGGCGTATTACCGCCTTAAAGATTATAAGACAGCTTGGCTTATGTTTGACCGTATCCTTCGAGAACAGCCGGGTTATGCTGAAGAGAAGAATGCTATGTGGGCTGATTTTGGATGCGTGAATTATAAATTAGGTAGTTACGATAAAAGTTTAAAGTTGCTTGAGGAAGCAGTAATACGTCAACCAGATAACAAGCGGTATAATCGTTTGCGTAGATTGGTTGCTGAAAGGGCTTCTTTATCTGGGAACAAGAACATCAAAATTCCTTCCAGACGCATCTGATGGAGAAAGCTATGCGGGGATTCAACGGTTATTTCAGCGACGACAGGAAACGAAAATCTTCCGAGAATTTTAAAACAAATAATCATTTGGACGTATTGCGTGTTGTTAGACAGCCCATTGATATTAGGATTGCTATGAAAAGCGCTTTGGAGGCTGGGCTGACTTTACAGGGTTTTCAAACGAACGATAACCTTGAACTTTATTACGATGTGTTTCGGCAGCAGCGCAGGCTATGTTATTTGTCCAAAGGCTGGACTGACCCCGGTTTTCGGATTGGAGAGCTAATCGAAATAGACCGCAAGGTTCCCGCATTTAAAGATAAATTTTCTCGTATTTTCGAGATTACTTCCCGAAATCTCATTAGTGTCGGCGTTTTTGAATCGAACCAAGAACATATCAGCTTGAATTTGCAGGTAGGATTTTATAATGATGGCTTTAATGCGTTGGTTCTTAAAGAGGCGGTGGACGTTCTTGATGAGTCTTTGGGTGAAATTCGGCAAATATTGATTCCTTGTTGAAATAGTTAATTGGGAGAATGGCAGGACATTATCAAGTAAGGAGGGCAGTAACAAATTAAATAGAGCGGGTAGAAATTTATTCTCTGGGCATGGTCTGAAAGGGTCAGCCTTAGGCATCCGAAAAACAAATTGGAATTATTAAAGGCTTATGATATAAAGATACACGAGAGAGGTTCCTACGAAATAACGAAAGACAAGCCAATATTAAAGTCATACATGTAATACATTTTTTGTAATGTTTAAAAAACAAAAAGAACTTTTTGTATTATTTGCTTTTATATTAATGACAGCGAATGCAATAGCTGGGGAGGGAGGGCGCGTTACTCTTACTCCTATTATTAATGGTCAGCCAGCAAGAATAGAATATTTATCATCTATTAACCAGAATCAACAGGTTCCTTTAGCTATTTATTTTCATGGGGCTGGAGAGAATCAAAATTCTGATTTTACCAATGTCGAATCTGGCTCAATTATAAATGCGTTAATTGCTCAGGGATACATAGTCGCAACCACAGCCACCTCAGGTGATGGATGGGGGAATCAGGCAGAGCAAACGACTTACCTTAATCTTTATAATCATATAAAAGACAAGTTTCAGCTTTCCAAAATTATCTTTATTGCTCAGAGCATGGGAGGATTATCCTCATTAAATTTAATATCTGCAAAAGTCATACCTGTCTCTGCATGGTATGGAATAGTAGCCGTAACCAATCTTGCTAATATGTACGTGACCCAACCAAGATTTGCGGGGGAAATACAATCTGCTTATAAATTTACAAGTCCTTCCCAATATGCTGTTGCTACGGCAGGTTATGACCCAAATCTTAAGTCAGCTTTAAATTTTGCTTATTGTCGATATAGGGCTACAGCCAGTTATTCTGATACTATTGTATCAAGAGCAAATAATGCTGATTTATTCTTTGCAAAAATAGTTACATTGGTGCCCCAGGCAGCCATTGTAACGGTTACTGGAGATCATGGAGATAAGTCAGGATTTATTCCACAGGATGTGGTTAATTTTTTTGCTATACGTTAATTTCATTTTGATTTAAGGGTATTCCATTTTTGGTATTTTCAAAAGCCTTTTGAATGGTTAGGTCATTTCGAAGTAAAATCGAATTTATGTATAGATAAAAAGTGTAATGCAGCCTAGAAATGCTGTCCGCACACTCAAAGTCTCGCCTCGGTCGTCAAATCGATATCCTAAGGTCAACAAAGTGGCGGCGAGAATGGTTCGCTCCGGTCAATAAAACCGTCTTTGTTGAAAAATTTTTATACTTCATAAAAATATTATACAGATTAAGGTCGATATTCCATGTAATAATTTTGCACATTCTCTATTTCGCCTAAGGCATTTTATGAAAATCCGGATGGTTCTCGCCAGGATGGCTCCATTCTTGAGTCTTTAGGCGAAATTCGACAACTATTGTTGTAGCAGATAAGGAAGGGGAATCCCGTCAGCGACCTATTATACCTCGGTATAATTGATTTTTTTATCCTTCATACAATAATAATACAAAATCATTTCTGATTGATTTTTTTGAGTGCTTTTTTGTGTCTAACCTTATATTAAGGGAAGGAATGAAATGCCATCTAATATCTATATTGTGGATGACGAAGAGTCGGTGTGCAAATCACTTAAAACTCTTTTGATGACTTACGGGTTTGAAGTAACCACATTTAATGTATCCGTCCGACCAATCCATCTATGAATCGTTTCGATAGTGCGATAAAATATTGCATTATTATAACAATTCATAGGAGGAACGTCGATGAAGAAAATCTTTCGATCGAAGAAACAATGGCAGAAAATAGTTTTTGCCCAACCTACCAGCGGTTTATCAATATCCCAATACTGCAAGAATAAAAATATCAACATAAGCAATTTCTATGCATGGCGTAAAAGATTAGGCAGTAATGAATCCCCCAGGCCAGGATTTCTTCGGCTAAACAAACCGTCATTCCCCTCCCTGAGGGATCTTCGGATTGAAACCCCCAATGGCTACAAAATCGAAGTTAATGGATTTGACGAATTAACTTTACAAAGACTTCTTGGGGTAGTCAAGGCCATATGATTCCGGGAATGAGCTTTACTAACGTCAGGATATTCTTATATCGCGGCAGTTGTGATTTACGCCGAAGCTTTGACCGTCTGGCGCTGATGGTTACAGAAGAATTGCATGAGGATCCTTTAAAGGGCGATTGGTTTGTTTTTCTAAATGTAAATAAAAACAAGCTAAAAGTTCTCTATTGGGATAATGATGGATATGCGTTGTGGTACAAACGACTTGAAACAGGACGATTTGTGATGCCATCTGATGATGGTATCTGCCTTGACCGTGCCTCATGGGCGCATTTACTCGAAGGTATTGAGGTAAAGGTAATCAAACGTCAACCGCGATACCGACGTGATAATATTAAAATGACGCAAAATATCTAATAAAAATCTTGATTCACCGACGATAAGTGTTATTATAAATTCAATGAGATCGACGACGCTTACATTCTCTACCCCTACCGAAGAAATCAGCTACCTCAAAGAACAAATTCAGGAATTTGAAACCCTTGTTGAAAATCTTCAAACAACAATCCGTAATCAACAGCATCAGATGGAAGGTCTGTTAAAGCGTCTCTACGGGCGCAGCAGCGAAAAGCTTGATCCAAATCAACTGCTGATGCAGGAGCTTATCCTGGAAGCAGATAAGAATGGTGCGCCAAAGACAAAAGAAACTGTTGATGTTGTACGAGAGACAACCGTTATGGCGCATACCCGTCGTCACCATGGCCGGCAGATATTGCCAGAACATCTTAACCGTATTGAGCATATTTTAGATGTCCAGGAAGAGAAAAAAGTCTGCAACTGCGGGAAAAAGCTTGTGCATATAGGTGATGATGTGACAGAACGTCTTGATTATCAGCCTTCATCACTTTATGTTAATCGCTATGTAAGGCCAAAGTATGCCTGCGGGGATTGCCAGTGTGATGGTTGTGGGGTAAAACAGCATCCTACACCGGAGGGGCCGATTGAGCGTTGTGAAGCAGACGCGGGTTTATTGGCGTATGTGATTGATGAGAAATTTGAATATCATACCCCTCTTTATCGGCAGGAATCCCGTTTTGAGAGTCAAGGCATTCAAATCAGCCGCCAAACCATGGCAGACTGGTTAGCCGGATCCGCCCTGGCGCTGACGCCTTTGTATGAGCTTATGCGGGAGAAGATTCTTGAATATGATATTGTGGGCAACGACGATACCCCTGTGGACATGCGCGATGGCCCAAATAAAGGGATACAAACAGCGAGAATGTGGGCAACAGTTGGAGGAAAAAAATTCAAGTATACGCTGTATAACTTTACAACAAATCGTTGCAAGGAAGGGCCTTTGGAATTCTTTAAGAATTACCAGGGCTATTTTATGTCTGATGCTTACGCGGGTTATGGCGGACTGGGTAAACCCCCTACAAAAGAAGAGGTCACAGCTCACATTGTGACCCATTTGGCCTGTTGGGCCCATGCCCGCAGATATTTTGTGGACGCGCAAAAGACATCACCTCGCGCGGCGGGTGAGGTATTGGTGCTTATCGCCAAACTGTATGGTGTTGAGGCTGAAACCAAACTTTTAAGCCCGGAAGATAGATTCTCTGTTCGTTTGAAAGAATCGACGTTGTTATTAGAAAGGATCAAAAAGAAACTTGAAGAGCACCTTCCTGGGCACCTGCCGCAATCACCCATGCGTCAGGCGATTAATTATACGTTAGGCCTTTGGAAAGAGCTCAATGTTTATCTTCAAGATGGCCGGTTGCCCATTGACAATAATTTGGCTGAAAATGCTATTCGTCCAATCGCGCTGGGCCGCAAGAACTGGCTGTTTGTAGGTAGTGAGAATGGCGGTCATACTGCGGCGGTACTTATGAGTTTTACAGCCACATGCCGCAAAAACAAGATTAATACCTGGGCTTATTTGAAAGACGTCCTACAACGAATCCAATCTCACCCTGCTTCACTGCTTGCCGAATTGCTACCAGATCAATGGCAGGCTAATCAAACAATTCCTGATTTACAGGCTTCCTGCTTTTAATTATTAACAAATTTCATTTAAATTTATAGCCAACTTGAAATCTTCGACGATAAATCCTGAAGAAAGCGTTATCTTGAAAAGCCTCAAATGGACTTGAAAAGGGTGTCTTTGTGGTCAATACTTATATAAGGGGAGAAAATTTATATATATGATTAAGAATTCATTAGCCATCCTAACATTAGTGAGTTTTCTTGTGACGGGTATTGTTGGCCCGATGCCAGCCTATGCCCAGGATTACCATTTGCCAGCGCCTGGGGTGATGGTTCATCTAAGCCCTGAATTTAATCCTCCGATTTTAAAAGGCATAAAGGTCCATCCTGATAATCCGTTCCGGTTTGATTTTATCCTTGATAAAGGTGACAGCCAATTATCTAATAATGCCATTAAAGACGAATCTTCCAAGCTCATAAAATATTTCTTGGCCAGTTTAACTATTCCTGAAAAAGATTTATGGGTTAATCTCTCGCCTTACGAAAAAGACCGCATCATCCCGCAAAGCTTCGGCCTAACCGAAATGGGCAGGGACTTACTGGCCGAAGATTACATGCTCAAGCAGATAACAGCATCATTGATTTATCCAGAGGATGAAATAGGCAAAAAGTTTTGGAAACGTATTTACGAAGAAGCACAAAAGAGGTACGGGACAACTAATATTCCAGTGAATACATTTAACAAAGTCTGGATAGTCCCAGAGAAGGCAGTTGTATATGAGAATGCTAAGGCCGGCACAGCGTATGTCGTTGAAAGCAAATTAAAGGTGATGTTGGAGCAAGACTATCTCTCGTTGGCCAAGCATGAAGGCATTCAATCGGAGCAGGCACAGACTAAGGATACCAATCAATTAGGTAGTCAGATTGTCCGTGAAATCGTCATTCCTGAATTGACTACAGAAGTTAATGAAAATAAAAATTTTGCCCATCTGCGTCAAGTCTATAACAGCCTTATTCTTGCTACATGGTATAAGAAGAAAATCAAGGATAGTATTTTGGAGCAAGTCTACACAAACAGAAACAAGGTTGCCGGTGTTAACATCGATGATCCACAGGAGAAAGAAAAGATTTATCAGCGGTATCTGAAAGCCTTTAAAAAAGGAGTTTACAACTATATCAAAGAAGAACAAGATCCTCTAACTCAACAAGTGATTCCAAAAAAGTATTTCTCTGGCGGAGAAACATTTTTGGGGTTGGGCAATATGGCTCAAATTGTCAATGAGCAGACAATGGATTTTGCGATGCGTTCAAGTTTTATCAGAAATATACAGAACTTAAGTTTAATTTTGGTCGCTACATCGCTGACTATTTTTTCAAGCGCAAATACTATGTCTGCTCAAAGTCTTCCAACGCCGTCTGCCGTGGCGCAGGCTGTCGGCAATACGTCTGTTGTAAGTAATGAAGGACTTGAATCCGTGCCTGCCCTAGAAGGCAATGTCGCTTTGAATGAGGTTGGGAATAAGAAAAGTTTCCCACGCACAGGTATTTATCGCATAGGGCCGGAGTATCCCGGGAAACCATCGGTATTATTTATTCATGGTGCTTGGGGATCCCCTAACGATTTTATCCAGCTTCTCACAAAATTTAATGGCGAGTCCAATATTTTTGTTTTTAAATATGATTTTAAAAAGGCTCTTGATAATGCAAACGATTTGCGGGCATGGTTGGATATTTGGGCAGCATATTTAAAGCAAAATGGAGGAATTTTCGTAGTGCATTCGTTTGGCAATAATGTTTTTGTCAAAGCTGTTGAGGGTTTGCCGCAGGATGACCCGTTAAGAAAATTTTTCACGCATAGTGAAGTTATTCAATTGGCTCCGACATTGAATGGATCGCTAGAGGTGGGGCGTTATATGAAAAAACCAGGAGGAGGAGTGGTCGGCGGACTCCTAGGAATTGAAAAATTGGGGAAGGCGCAGGATCCGAATGGTGACGCAATTGGGATAATGAGAAAAGAATATGGATCAAAGTTTTTAGGGAATTTTGATCAAGTGTTCACAATTTTCGCAGATGGAAATGATAAGCATAATGGATCTGGGAAATCAGCTGAAGAAAATTATAGGAAAATAGCTGGTTTGTCTGCAAATGTAACTCGTGTTGTTACCGAGGGCAGAGATCCCCATACAGATGTTCTTTTAACTAGCTATGTTGAAGGTTTATTGCGTCAGTCGCTGGACCGGATGGCAAAAGTGGATCGGGCGATGACGAGCAATATGGAAAAAGTTTCGAAACGCAGTAATTCGGCCACAGAACTTTTAAATCGCGCAGTTACAAAAGATGGGAATTGGTGGGATCTTGATAAACGATTTCAAAATCTTGAGATTTATCATGTGACAAAACTTTCAGATGTTGATATGCCTAAATTCCCGGTATTTATGCTTCAAACAAATCACGGTGATTTTTTGACTATTCTAGATTCTCTTGAATCGGGTATTATTCAAACGGTTGCAATTGGCGGTTCTGTAGGGATTGGCTCAAATAATTCAATTATTTATCTAGATTTTTCTGATCGAGATTATTTTGGAAAAATTAGAGGAGCTCTCCAAGAACAATTTAACAATTATAATAAAATATATGTGAATAATAGAGAAGGGAAGTTGTATGCCCCATTTATCAAAAATATTCAAGATACACAAATTTTAGAAAAACAGGTACATGGAAGTATATTTTTGCGTCATTTAATCGAAAGTTCTGGAATCTCTGAAAGAGGTCTTAGTTTAGCTGGTGTATATCATTTTGCATATGGCGCAAATAGTCAAGGGGCGATGAACTTGGATCCTCTTCCACAGGTCTTCGTTGCGCTGATACGTACTGAAAAGGAGTCGTATCTCTCACGACCAGGAGGCGTTATTGCTTTGGCACATGAAATTGTGCATGTTGCGTTTAATTTTCTTCTTAATAATCGTTATGATGAAATACGAAATTGGCTTCGTCAGAGTCATGCAGATTTTTTAGATCAAGTTGTTGCAAATTATTATCGAAAAAGGATTACTATTTTAACTCCAGATGAAGCAGAACGATTGAAAATCAACGAGGGGCTTGCAATGCTTTATGATTCATTTATAGGCCCACGATTTGATGCGCAAGGTGGAGCTACAATAAGACTTAACCAATATCGTTTAATTTCTGAAGACGTAGATTTTTTAATAAATTTAAGATTAATACCAGAAAGATTCAGGCCAAGCTTATATGGTTATAGGGCTGGTCGTCAAATAGATATAAATTATTATTCAAAAGTACTATCGGCAATGGCAAATGATGGATTGATTGCTGAAGCAGAACAAATCATTCAATCAATTAATACTTCTCATGGTGGCCCAGAACAAATACGAGCACGGTTGCTTGCTTCCATTACTCAAGTAGAGGGTCATTCACTGTCTAAGAAGAGAGAGGGCACAAATGTTTCAAGTAATCCAATAACCGGAGGATTGGCTTTTGATTCGGCGCAAAATGCCAGCGTTATGCCAAGCGTTGACCGCAAAGGCGGTATTGACCTAACTCCTGCCAATATGCATTTACAAACTCAAAACGCCGGTGAATCTATCAAATTCCATCTTAATCCCGCACAGCTTGCCCAATTGCAAAACGCCCTGGGCTTTGTACCGGTGATTATTAATATCCGGCCCATGACCGATATCCGTGCCTTCCTTGGCCTCAATGATTCACCAACTGTAAAATCTGGATAATAATTTAAAAATTAAGCCCAAACAAAGAGGTGTCTGTATTTGTCGGACGGATACTATAAAATTAATTCTAAAAATTGAGAAATTAATTTGTAAAGATAAGGTGAATCGTCTTTTTTGGTTATTAGACAGAAATGGAAAGGGGGTTTTCCCTGAAGAAGTATTCCTGTGATTTAACAAAACCGACCGACCATTTTCATTAAATCATTTGTATGAATGAATCAAAAATAAAACTTGCCAACCGTGTTGAGTTATATGAACAAGTCTGGTCAAAACCGATGGTTAAATTGGCTGCCGAGTATGGTAGAATTTCTTATAGATAAACTAAAAGACGCCATAGAATTTGATTCTTTACTTAAGAAGGATATGTTGGATGCGTAGCTATCCTCAAAAAGTCAGAGACAATATACTTCCACTTTCCGTAGCTGCTACACTTCCTGAAGCATTCGAGGAATGGTCTTTTACAGATTATACGATTGATCATGAAGAGCCAAATGAGACTTGTCAACTTTGTGATCATGAAGAGTTGCGGTATCACTTTGAGATTAAGAATGCTTTAACACAAAAGACATTGTTGGTGGGTTCTAAGTGCATCTTGAAGTTTAATCTTTCGGTATTTGAAGATACCCGGCGGCTTTCTCCTGCAGATACAAAAAAGAAGCTGGAACGCTTAACGCAACAAATGAGGCTGAACTCATGTATCAAGGCTTTAGAGAAACTTGTATTAACAGAAAAGAATGACATGCTGGGTAATGCATTAAATTTTTATATAAAGAATAAATATTTAACCCCAAAATACGCATTTGTTGTTTTGTGGAGGTTAAAAGATAATAAGATTGATCATAGCCCATCTTTTTTTAAGATTAATCTTAAGAAGACGAAATATAAACAGGATTTCAGGGATATGAAATTGCGTTCGGTTCATATGATTTGGCCAGCACTTTCTTCAACTCAACGAAAAATGGCTTTGGATATCGGGCACACAGCGCCGAAAAATTGATCGTAACATAGTTATGTGTTGAAGAATTATCGCTCTATCCTCTACAAGTACCCCAAGCTTTCTCTCCTTGAAGAACGTCGTCTCATGGCCAAGGCAAAAAAGGGTTCTAAGAAGGAAATTGAAGAACTTGTCCTTCGTCATATTGGCTTCGTAATCTTTAGAATCCACAAGAAGACCTTCCCAGTTTATGTTGAGCGTTTTGGCGAAGAAATCCTCTCTGAAGCGACGTTTATCTTGTACGATAAAATCAAGACTTACGACCTTAGATATAGAGATAAGGGGGGCAATTTTAAGCCAGTTCGCTTTTCTTCCTATATCTGGAAGAGGATTGATGGTTTTATTCTTGATTCTTTGAAAAAGGAGCTTGAAAGGGAAAGACGGCAAACAAGCCCGGATTGGGAAAGGCATGATTGTGGCAATGAAATGTCCCTTGAAGTTGGGGCAGTATAAGTGTGTATTGTTGACGATTTAGCATGATTCATTACACTATTTAGCAATGTCCGCCCCTCGAGGATGAGGACAGAGATAATGCATTAGATAGCATCGGGTTAGGAAGTTTTTGGGGAGTTGTAACGTCGAAAAAGCGGACAAAACGGACAAGTTTTCGAACTTTTTTATCTCTGTTTCGGCCTTATTATGATATAGTAGCCGAAATTAAGGCGGCGTGGATAGAGATAGGTTTATAACTGACATGCGGCCACCCCGCCATTCAATTTTGGGGACACAATACTTAATTCGATATAAGTAAGGTGTCCCCTTAATTTTAAGCCTTGACACAGGATTGTAATTATGTTCAAATTTAAATAACAATATAAACACGGGGAGGTCGTGAATCGGCCTGAGAGTTCCGCGAGGCAAGCGGATTACCCAATGAACCTGATCTGGATAATGCCAGCGGAGGGAGAAGAGTTAGAAATGTGTAACCCTTATGCTTGTGGCATAAGGGTTTTTTATTGCTCTTATGGCAAAAGATCCTTTTCAGGAAACACACGAAAGGGAGGATTTAAAATGTTCAGTAAGATTACGGAAGCTCAAATAAGTCGTGCGATTGTCGGTGAATTTACAAAATGGTTTGAGGATTACATCGTTTCAGATGTCATTGTGATAGGTGGTGGACCCAGCGGGCTTATCGCGGCGCGGGACTTGGCCAATGCCGGATTGAAGACCTTGATGATTGAAAGCAACAACTATATCGGCGGCGGATTTTGGGTCGGCGGATATTTTATGAACACGTTGACTTTCCGGGCGCCGGCACAGAAGATCCTTAAAGAGTTAAAGATCCCGTATAAAGAAAAGGAAGCCGGCCTATTCGTGTCAGATGGCCCCAGTGCCTGCTCAAAGCTTATTTCTGCCACTTGTGATTCAGGCGCCAAAATCCTCAATCTCACCAAGTTCGATGATGTGGTATTGCGTAATAATAAAGTAGAGGGAGCAGTAATCAATTGGTCGCCCGTTTCCGCTTTGCCCAGACAAATTACATGCGTTGACCCTATCGCGCTGGAATCAAAGGTCGTGATTGACGCGACCGGCCACGATGCTTGGGTTGCAAAGAGCTTGGAGAAGAGAGGCTTTTTAAAAATCCAAACATACGGTCCTATGGATGTCGTTACTTCAGAGGATAGTGTCGTGGAAAAGACGGGCGAAATTTTCCCGGGACTTTACGCAATTGGTATGGCCGTATCTACAGTTTATGGCATACCGCGTATGGGGCCGACATTTGCAGGCATGCTTTTTTCCGGAAGAAAGGCTGCTCAGCAAATAATTAAGATTTTCTCTTCAGGATCATGACACCGTGATTATTGGCCCAGCCGGGAGGTTGGGACCAGTCGCCGCCTTGGCGGATTAAGGGGATAAAGTTGTCATGGATATATTGGGAAATCAAAGGGCAGTAGGTTTTGCCGAATATGCCTAAGCCGGTTTCATTAGAAACGATGCGGCTGGACATGAGGACGTAACTGATTTTTTTGCTTTCTAATTCCTTGATCACCGCAATTTCCTGCTGGGGCGGTATTTTGATATGGTTAAAGAAAATCAATTGGCGCGTGGGGGCCTCATGGCCGGTTAAATAGTAGTAGAGGCAGTCATAGGGCAGGGCAAAAAACGAATCGTCTTTTTTGAGGGTGGTGTTCAGAAAACGAGTAACGGTATTGACAGTCTCTGTCCATTGGGGCTCATTGCCGACGTAAACTTGTCCCCGGTCCATATTTAAATAGCGCCAGGGCTGCTTTTGGCTTTGGATGCTTCCGATATGCGCCACAATCCCCAACAGCGTCAATCCCCATAAAAATATCAGGATGAATACGCGCAGGAATTTAGGCATCGATTGAAAAGCGACTGCAATCATCACAAAGTGAAAGAGCACCAGGAATGGCAGGGACCAATAGGTGCGATACCAGATACCGCTGACTAAAAACTCGTTGAAATAGAGCACGAAAAATAATCCGATCAGCCCGAGCGTTAATAAGATATTTTGTCGGTATGTTTTTTCGAGTTTATTGGCCAGCAGTAAATACAAACCCCACAGAGTGCATCCGTGCAAGACAACGCCGATGGCAACGCCGACGAAAGAGTGGATGAAGGTCAGCCAATTTTGCATTAGGAAATAAGGGATGACCAGAAGCGGCGAGGCATGGTACGGTTGGTCGTCGCCAAAATAAGGCATGCATTGACGTATGGCGTAAAACGGCAAATCCTTAAGCAGTGCCCAGGTAATAATACCGATAGCTAAAGGAGCTAAGAGAGCGGCAATCCAGTAGAATTTCTTTTTTGGAATGATGAGAGGGTATTTTTTGACGTGGTCAATGATCAGGGCGCCCAGGATGATACCCGTTAAAGCGGCTAACCCGAAATTGATTTTAATCAAACTTAAAATAAATCCGGTTACAACGGCACCCCATAAATAACGCATGGATGGGGCCCGAATATAAGATAAAAGACACCAGAGAATGACCAACTCGGCGGCGATACCGCCGACATGATTATAGGTAAAGAAAAATTCCTGACGGCATTGGGTAAACCAGGCGGCGGACAGGAAGGCCAGACCCGGCGACATCATGCACACGGCGGATAAATAAAAAAAGGCGGAGCACACAACGACCAGCAAGGCCCGTCCCAAAAATACGCTGGTCATATGTACTCCGAAGATTTTAAAGAACAGGCCGTAATAATACGGCATTAAGGGGCCGTACACCCACCAGAAGTCTTTGTAAGGCAATTTTCCGTGAGTGACAGCGTCAAAAGCGTATAAATCGCGGCCATGGTCCCCTTGAGATAGTAAATCCTGGAAATTCAGTTCGGGCCAGACAAAAATTCCCGCGGTCAGGAGGGTTAAAAGTAAAAAAATAGTTTTCGGAGAAAGTTTCATTGCTTGCGTTTAAGAATTAATGTTCCATGATTCCACGCCCAGCCCGGCTCATTGGTCCAATCACCGAAGCGGGCTAGGGGCTCAAAATTGTCATCAATATATTTTCCAATTATAGGGCAATAGGTTTGGCCTAAAAACCCAAGCCCAAACTCCTGACGGGCCCACGCACGGCTCGAGATCACGACATAACGGACATGGTTCTTTTCCAATTCTGCGATCACGGATTTTTCCTGCTCCGGAGGTATTTTGATATGCTCAAAGAAAATCAGCTGGCGTGTGGGAGATTTTTTGTCTGTGAGAAAATAATAGAGGCAATCATAAGGCAGGGCAAAAAACAGTTCGTCAGTTTTTAGGGTTTTGTTTAAGAAATCAGTGGTTTCCGTGACTGTGATAATCCACGCGGGGGCATTAGTGACGTAAACGCCACCGCGCGGCAAGGACAAATATTGGCTTTCGGTTTTTATGGCGTTCAATGACGGCAAGGCACTCAGCCAAGGAGTGACCACCAATACCGCTAAACTCAAGAAAATTATTTTGCGTATGATTTGAGGAACACTTTGGGCGGCTATGTCGATAAGGAGAAAGAAAAGCATCATGCTCAAAGGCTGGGCCCAGAAACCCCGGTACCATACCCCGCTTTTAAGATATTCATGAAAATTGATGATACAAAAAATACCCAGCAGGCCTAAAGATAAACCCAAGGTGATTTTACGCGCTCGGGGCAGTTTATTTTTCGCAAAGAGATATATACTGCGCAGGAAGCTGACATTGATAAGGACGGCCAAAGCAATATTCCACCAGCTGGATGTGGCGTTGCGATAGGTTATTTGCAAAAAATTAACGGTCGCAATCCAGGGATTCATACTGTAAGGCTGATCGCCTTCTATATAGGGAAGGCATTGGCGGATTTCCATCGCCGACAAGCTCTTTAATAAAGACCAATAAATGGCATAGACTAAAAAAGGGATCCCTATCAAGGCAAAAGTATAAAAAATCTTTTTGGCCGTATTCAAAGTCCGTCGATTGACACCGTCATTGACCGCCACGGTCAGGACACACATCGCTAACGCGGTTAACCCGAAATTAATTTTTATCAGACTCAGGATAAAAATAAAAGCCAGCGCACCCCACGCTACGGCCGGACGACTTTTTTGAATATAAGATAAAAGACAAAAGACCACACCCAAAAGCATGACGATGCCGCCGATATGATTATAAGTAAAGAAAAAGTCCGAGGCCATGATCATAAACCAGCAGGCCGCAAGATAGGCGACGATCCAGGAGCTCGTTGCCATCATGGCCACGCACATGAGTATGCCGCCGAGGATTTTGAGGCATAGTTTCCCTAATATCACGCTGCTGATTTGAACTCCGAAAATTTTATAGAATAGGCCATAATAATACGGCATCAAGGGGCCGTACACCCACCAAAAATCCCTGTAGGGAAGTTCGCCGCGAAGGACTGCCTGCGCGGCATAAAGATCGCGGCCATGGTCCCCCTGAGCCAGGGGGCCCTGAACGCGGACATAAGGGGCTGTGATGAGGATACCGGTGCCAAAAACCAGGAGCAACAGGAGGCATTTGGCGTGTTTTTTGAAAAAAGGCATAACGGCATTTTAGAAGAGTCGAGGGGTATTGTAAAGGCCCGTTTGCTAATAACAATTAACCCGAACTCCGAATTAGAACCGCTAAGAATGTTTTTTAACAGGGATATTCTTGTTTCCGCTGCCCTTATCCCGCTATTTTCTTACCAACTAATCGCTTTTGCTTAATTTTATAAAAA
>Ga0182027_10002042_pt1 | contig 32986 bp, 30 predicted proteins | sample 712E1DmetaG_FD_121300 | JGI IMG/M metagenome (GOLD analysis project Ga0182027, IMG submission 121300) | Permafrost microbial communities from Stordalen Mire, Sweden - 712E1D metaG (Illumina Assembly) | ecosystem: Environmental > Terrestrial > Soil > Wetlands > Permafrost | place: Sweden...
GCGGAAGAATCCCTGGTGAACGAAAGAAATATCGAGCGTCTGGTCGCCTGCTGGGTCGGGCTGGCGGGGGCGCTCATGGTGTCGGTTCTGACGCCCCGGTATCGTCCCGCGCTCTTGGCGCTTGTTCCGCTTCTGGTCCGTCCTTTCTTCCGACGGAGGATTCCGGTGTCGGTGGCCACCGATATCCCGTCGCTCGGCTGGTCGGAAGTGTACTTTTCCCTCGTCTTTGCGGGCCTCGCGGCCTGGTTGATCTGAAGATTTCATGAAAAGAGTTTTTGCCATCACGTTTTTCATCGCCGCCCCGGCCTTTGGATTCACCAATCAGATCGATTTTTCCATGGGCCGCGGCTCTCCCTTGGACTCCATCCAGGCCCAGGGCAGCTCCGAACAGGACGGCCTGCGCGGGTCGTACTGGTCCCTGGATGCGCTCCATCATGCCAGCGACCGGTTTTATCTCGGGTTTGGAACCGGGCATTTCAGCTCGGCGGACAATAACTCTTCAACCTTTGCCGCCCATACCAATTCCACGATCTCATCCCATAAAACACCCTTGATGATCCTCGGCCGGATGGATTTTGGCGCAGAGTCCCACTTTGTGCCTTATGCCATCGTCGGATTGGGGTGGGTGAAAAATTCGCTGACGGTGACCTCCGATCAGGGGACGCTCATCGATCAGTCGAAGAGCACCCTCGGCTATTCCGGCGGGCTGGGCATGGACATCATCCTCGGCGATCGCCTGCTCGTCGGCCTGGAGGCCCGCTATGAAGGCTCTCCGGCGCAGCATTTTGCCATGACTTCGTTGGGCGCGGCGGCCTCCGGACAGACGGATGTCCATACTTCCATCAATCTCTTTTCGGTCGGCCTGAAGGCGGGCGTCCGATACTGACATGAAGCGGAACCCGATGCGCGGAACCAGAATTCAATCGGGTCTGGACGTACTCCTGAGCGGCAACTTAAAGAAACTCAAAGAAGCGCGCGTCGGCATCCTGAGCCATCAGGCATCGGTGGACGCGCGTTTGAGACATATTATTTCCCTCCTACACGCCCGCATGGTCCGGATCACCGCGCTTTTCGCTCCCGAACACGGCCTCTGGGGGACTGCCCAGGACCAGGTCCCGATCGATTCGCAGGACGAACCCACCCTCAAAGCCCCGATTTTCAGCCTCTACGGTGACCGGCGAGCGCCTGCCGCTGAGGCCCTGGCGGGGATCGACGTTCTCGTCTGCGATCTTCAGGACGTCGGTAGCCGCTACTACACCTTTATCTGGACGATGGCTCTGGCCATGCAGGCCTGCGCCAGGCACCGCAAGAAATTCATCGTTCTGGACCGGCCAAACCCGATCAACGGCCTCCAGATGGAAGGGCCGATCCTCGATTTGCACTATGCCTCCTTCGTCGGGCTCTATCCCATACCCGTCCGGCACGGCATGACGATCGGGGAAATCGCGCTGTGGCTCAATGACCGGTTCGATCTTGGCGCTGATCTTGAAGTGATCAGAATGAGAGGATGGAAGCGGCGGATGTATTTTGAAGAGACCGGCCTTCCCTGGGTTCTACCTTCGCCCAATATGCCGACGGTCGACACGGCCGTGGTCTACCCGGGCGGTTGCCTGATTGAAGGCACCAACTTGTCCGAGGGCCGCGGCACCACGCACCCGTTTGAGATCCTCGGCGCGCCCTACGTGAATCCGGAACAGCTGGCGGGGCTACTGAACAAGGACGGGCTGCCGGGGGTCACGTTCCGGGCCTGCCGGTTTGAACCGACTTTTCATAAATTTCAGGGCCAGTCCTGCGGCGGGATTCAATTGCATGTGCGCGATCGGACGGCCTTTAAACCATTTTCCACTGCGCTGACGTTGATCCAGCTCTGCTTCGATCTTTATCAGCCGCTTTTTGCTTGGCGAAACCCGCCGTACGAATATGAAAAGGAAAAACTTCCCTTCGATATCCTTTGCGGCACGGACGCGATCCGAAAGGCCATCGAGTCCGGCCGGCCTGTGCGGGACCTGGAAAAGGCCTGGCAGTCCGATGTCACCGCCTTCGCGCACGAGCGAAAACCGTTTCTCCTATATAATTAGTCTCGATGACTCTTGAAGAGCTGATCGGATCGCGCCTCGTATTCGGCATCCCCGGAACGGTTGTCACTCCGGAGATCGTCCGGCATTTTCAGGAGACGCATGCGGGCGGTTTGATTCTGTACCGCATCAATTTCGAGTCCCCAGATCAGCTGCACAAACTCATCTCCGATCTGGAAAATGCGCTCGGTCGCAGACTCCTCGTCGCCTGCGACCACGAAGGCGGCAGGGTCATCATGTTCAGAGATGGCATTACCGTTTTCCCTTCCAATCAGGCGATCGGGAAGACCGGAAACACCCAGTTAGCCCGCCAGCAGGGCGAGCAGGAAGGTCGGGAACTGCGGCGGCTCGGCATTGACGTCAATTTTGCGCCCGTGCTGGATGTACTGACGGAAGCCTACAGCCCGAACATCGGGATCCGGGCCTATGGCGCTGACCCGGAGCTGGTGGCCAAAATGGGCGCCGCCAGGATCGCAGCCATGCAGGTCGAAGGCGTTTCGGCCTGCGCTAAACACTTTCCGGGGCTCGGCCCCGCCACGCTCGATCCTCATCTGAAGCTTCCGGTCATTCAGACGACCTGGCAGGATATGGAGAAAGTCCACCTCATCCCATTCTCCAGGGCCATGCGCACGGCGGTCCATTCCATCATGACCTCTCATCCACTCTATCCCAACCTCGATGCCTCCGAGAAAACACCGGCGACTTTTTCCCGCAAGATTGTTTACGACTATCTCCGCAAAGGGACCGGTTATAAGGGCGTGATCTTTTCCGACGATCTGGAAATGGGCGCCATTCGCGAGATCTGTCCGATCGGCCAAGCCGCCGTCAAGGCGGCCGAAGCAGGTCATGACATGCTCCTCGCCTGTCATGATCGGGCGGCCCAGAAAGAGGTTTTTCACGCGCTCGTCGAGGCCTATACGTCCAACCATCTGCCGAAAAAGGAATTGGAAGACAGCGTCCAGAGAATCGAGATGCTGAAAGGGCACCGAACCGAACGCTTCAGCGCGCTACCGGGAACACCCGCCCGCGCCAGGAAAGAAACCGACGATGCTCAGGCGCTCGTAAAAACCATCTGCGGCCTTTCCGCCACCGTTTTGAAGGATGGACCCGGCCTATCGACGTCGGCTTCCACGCGTGTCATTTTCCCTCGCCTGTCAAAACTGGCCGACAAAATCATGATTGAACGCGAACAGCTTGACGAAAGCGGCTGGATTCAACAGCGCTTCAAGGAGTTGGGACTTTCCAACACGCACACGTCACTCTACGACATCGACTTCGAGACCTCTCAGCTCTCCGCTTTGGCGGAGGCCGCCGCTCAAGCCGATCAGACCGTTTTGTTTGTCTTTGACGCCCATATTTATCAGGCTGAGATGCAACTTCTCGAAGCCGTTCAAGCCGCCTCCAAACATCTGGTGGTGGTTCTCCTCCGGGACGCCTATGACGTGGAATTCGTCAAAGAGGGCGTCCTGTGCGTGACGAACTACGGCTTCCGCGTCTGTGATATCCAGGCGGTCCTTCGCAAGCTGTTATCCCCCTCCGCCGTTCCCACTCAGTAACTTCTATGGCAACACCCGTGGCCATCGCTTCCAATGCTTCGCTCGAGGCGATGACCATCGGTAAGACGCTCGACATTAAGTCGAGCGTACCGATGGCCATCGGCGTCGACAATGGCGGCACCTGGATTCGTTTCGTCGGACTCGACAGCAGAGGCCGACACGTCTGGGCCCTCAAAAAGCCTTCCCCCACCGTCGAAAATCTTCCCGGTTTCCTGAAAAAACATTTGCGCCTCTTTAAAGGCCGGCTGGATGGCCTGGCCGTCGGATCACGCGGCGTCTGGAAACCGTCCAAACGCCTTGCGGTGAAACGCGCTCTCCGGGGACTGGCAAAGGACATCGTGGTCATGTCGGACGTGGAAGCGGCGTGGATGGCGGCCTTTGGAGATGTAGGGGCGGGGCACCGTCCCCGCCCGCAATGGAATCCAATTTCGGGCAGGCGCAGTGGCCTGCCCCTACAATTTCAACGTTCTGGCATTATTGTCATCGCCGGCACCGGCTCCATCGCCTATGGCCGGAAAACCGACGGGACCTCTGCGCGGGCCGGAGGCCTTGGCCCCGACAAAGGCGACGAAGGATCAGGGTATTGGATTGGAAAGAAGTGGCTTGAGCGCACCGGCGCCAGTCACGGGAAAAATGTCAAAACCATAGCGGCTCTGGCTCACTCGGTTATTCTGCGAGCACAGCGGGGTGATCCCCTTGCCATAAAAATCACCCGCGAAGCGCAGGCGGAGCTGGCAATGCTTGTGAGAGACGTCGGACGAAAGCTTGGATTAAAGCACGTGGCGGTCAGCTGGGCGGGCAGTGTTCTTGCCAACAACTGGTTCCGGAAAGGCTTTTGGAAAGCTCTAGCGCCGCTACCCCTGAAGCGCCAATCTGCTCAAACAGATGTTCCAGCCGTTCTGGCCAGGAGTATAATGGGCCATGCCTCTGGCTAACCTTCCTCCGCTGGTCGAAGGACAGACGCTTCCGGACTACCTCCATTCGGGCCTGAAGCTTGTGATCGTCGGAATTAATCCGGGGACGTATTCCGCGCAGGTGGGACATTACTACGCGCGCCCGGGAAATTTATTCTGGTGGGCGCTGTCCAATTCGGGTCTGGTGCCCGGCGCCATGGGGCCGGAAAATGACGCCGAACTATTGAAGCACGGGATCGGCCTGACGGACGTGGTCAAACGCCCCACCAACAGCTCGGGGGACCTGACCCAGGATGAATTCGACGAGGGGGCCCGCTTGACGTCAAAGAAGATTGAAACGTTCGCTCCCAAGGTCGTGTGTTTTGTGGGGCTTCTGGGGGCCACCGCGTTTGTGGGCCGGCACGTGACCGCGGGCCCGTTAACGGAACGAATCGGAAAGACCCGCCTTTACGCCATTCCCTCCACCAGCCGCCGGAACGCCCATTACGGACGCGACGGCATTCTACGCTATTTCCAGGACCTCGCCCACTTCGTTAACTTTTCTTCTTGACCAGAAAATAAAGCCGGCCTTTGTTCCACAGGTGCGTCGCGAACCTGGCGGCCTTTGCGCCGTGGCCGGCAAAGAGGTCCACGCGCCCGGGACCCTGGATGGCGCCGCCCTCATCCTGATTCACCATAAACCGTTTCATCGTCCCTGTGTCGATCCAGGCCAATGCGCCTTTGGGGAATAATTTCGGGTCTGTGGCGATGGACCGTCCAGGAGTGAGCGGCACCTCGATATTTCCGTAGGCAAAGAGGCTCGCGGTGCTCGCATCGATACGGAAGAAGACGTACCGTTCATTCACGTTCAGGAGCGCCTGCCGTTCTTTCGGATGCTTGGCCAGATAACGTAGAAAAACTTGCCGGTTGAATGTTTTGGCCGGGATGCGGCCGCTCGAGATGAGATATTGTCCGACGGAACGGTAGTGGCGGCCGTTATTCCCGTCATAACGGATCCGCCGCACGTCGCCCTTCCCAAAATCGAGCCAGCCCGAACCTTCAATCTGCAGGTCGAGCACGTCCAGAGGATCCTTGGCCCAGGCGATTTCCAAGCCCTGGTCCGAGAGCTTTTTCGCGGAGTCGATGTCGGCGCGTGTGGCATACGGGACCAAGGCGTTTCCTTCCCGGCGGCCGGAGATGCGCGCTCCCTGATAGGTCGGATCAAAGAGGCCGAGGTCCACATCCACGAGATCGGGTGGGCGGGCGTAGAGCGGGGATCGATAAAGGGAGTCCTTCACGTGCCGCGCGGAAATCGTCGGTTCATAATAAGAAGAAAAGACTACGGTCTTCTCCGCATCGACCCCGACGGATTGATAGACGACGAAGGATTCGCTCAGACGAGCGGGCCAGTCCGGGGACGGATTTTCCAGGAGCCGAGCCAGAATCGCCATGGAATCCGCGAGGTCGGCCGCCGTGCAGGTGTCTTTCCCGAGGACAAAAAGCTGATCGGCCGGAAGGGATTTATAGTAGACCAGGCTCTGCAGTGCCGCCGCATGCAGAGAGACGGCATCCAGATCGTCCGCGAATTTTGGAAGGTCCGGCGGCTCCAGGCGGACGAGAGCCGAATAACGTGTGACGGAAACGGGAGGGGCAGAGGCAGCCGGCGGCGCCGGTTTCGGGAGAGCTGTAACACAACCTCCGATAAAAGCCGCCAATCCGGCAAATACCGGAATCCATATTAGTCGATTCATGTGGCGCTATTTTAGAATTTTGGAAGCGCGTCCCGTGACGCAAGAGATAGATACGAAAAGACGGCATTGAGCTGTTGGGCGGAAAGCGCCGGGTTCGGCACGGCTTCCTGATTGACTTCATTAATCAGCTCGACATCAAACTGGGCGTTTTCCGCTTTCGTAAAAGCGCCGGCGAGCTGGTTGAGCTCATCCACCGCGCCAGGCCGGAAATTCACGCTGTCGCGTTCAAAAACTTCCTGCGCGGAGATGCCCACATGAATGCGGTGGTCCACCTCGTTCATAAAATAATATTTGTTCTGCCAGGTGGCCTTATTGACGCCGGTGAGCGCCTTGTTGCGGATCCGGTCGACGGTCTCTTTCCGGATCCGGTCGATAAAGTCCTGTGCTTCCCGGGGCCGTTCCTTGTGTTTGATCGCCTGCTCAAAAGCGTCGACGGCATCACTGTTGCGCCCGGACTTATAGAGATCAGCGCCGCGGTCAAAGTTGCCCGTCGTCGGCCCTGCCGCCCAAATTTGGAAAGAGCAACTCAGCACTACAATAACTGTCATTGCGAGCGGGCGAAGCGATGCGAAGCAATCTATCATGACAGATTGCTTCGGCAAAACGGAGTGCCTCGCAATGACGGAAAGAAAACGTTTCATCGGGCCCCTCCTGTCTTCAGCCAGAAGATGGCGATCTCGCCGCGCGGCCCGGGCTGGGCCCGGTCATGCTCGACGGAACCGGACACCAGCACCAGCGATTTCTCGAGCGCTTCGGTCAGGACGGCTTCACGCTGAGCGGACAACGCGGGGTCGGCGCCCGCGATGCGCAAATGGATTTTCATCAGCCCCAGTTCGCGTATCCGCTCGCAGAATTTGGTCATCAACACGACGCCTTCGGGAGAGATCTCCGCCCGGTCTTTGAGGAACAGGCGCGAGAGGGACAATTCAACCGTCTGCGACTCGGAAGATCCATACATCAGCGCGGGAAGGACGATGCTGTCGCCGGTGATCACCGTCGCCTTTTCAGAGGCGTCGATCAGCGTCAACTGAGCGCTGTAAAGCCGGTCGACCACCGCAAAGTTCTTTTCGGAATCCTTGCCTTCCCAGATCAGTTCATCCGGGAGGCCGTTGGTCCCTCTCTGACGAAAAATGGTCTGTCCCTGAGGATTAAAGACCTCAAAGGTCCAGGTCTGGACCGGCGACGCCTTGGAATCCGCCTTGGGCGGCACCATTCTTAAAAAGGGCGGCTCCGGAATCGCGGGGACCCATGGGGCAAAAGTGAAATGCCCTTTGATTTCGCCCCGCGAATTGAAATCCGCGCTTTGCGAAATGGGCAGAGGATCGAGCAGGATCTTCTGCGAAGGGTCTTCGGGAAAATCCTGCAGCTTCTCCAGATTCATGGTCACCGGGGCGACGATGCGTTTGACCAGGAGACGGCCTTTAAATTGCCCTTTGATCTGAATTTCCAGGTCGTCCGGCGTCACCGTCTTTCCGCCGCCGGCAGAAGCGATGGGCTCCGCCTGCAAAGGCAGCGCAAAGCTCAAAGCGCAAAGCGTAAAGATCAAAACGAAATTTTTGCGCTGTTCGCTGCTCGCTGCTCGCTTTGCGCTGACGTTCATTGAAGTTCCTTCAGGCGCAGCCCGACCTGTTTGGCGACTTCGGGGTCTTTGGTCGAGGACTGCAGATCCTGATAGATCGCCTTGAGTTTGGAGGCCGGGGCGCCTTCGCCTTCATAGTATTCGGTGAGCTTGATCAAAGCGGCAAGGCGGAAATCGTTTTGCTTCTCCGGCAGCGCCCGCAGGTGTTCCAGGAGCGCGCGGGCTTCGGGAACGCTCTTGCGCTGTTCCGCCAGAAGCGCCTGGCGATAAAGCGCCTCGGGATATTCGGGCGTTCCCGAAGGGACTTTGGCATACGTCCGTTGCGCATCTCCCATCTTTCCCTGCACTTCGAGAAGTGACCCCATCTGCAGCCAGACGGCGTTGACCTTGGGATCGGTCCCGTAGTGCTCGATCACGTACTGATAGGCTTTCACCGCCTGGTCCAGCTCGAAGGCCTTCTTATGGGCCAGCGCGATATTCAGCCAGGATTCCTTGGCCAGCGGATGATCGGGATACTTGTCGAGGAAGGCTTTAAAATCGACGACCGCATCGTCATAGGCGCCTTTACGGAACAGGCAGACCGCTTTCTGGAACATCGCATTGGGAACGCGCTCATGCTTCGGAAATGAAACATAAAAATTCTGGTAGGCGTTGGCGGCGTCGTCCCATTTCTGCAGCCAGAAGAAGCAGTCCGCGTTGTAGAAATAGGTGAGCGGCGCGTACTCATCATTGGGGTAGCTGAGCATGATTTTTTCGAAAAGCTTCTGGGCCGACTCATATTTGCCTTCATTGAAAAGGGAAGCGCCTCTCTCCCACAGCAACGCGGCGCCGCCGGCCGATCCGGGAGCGAGCTTGAGCAACTGCGCCTGGTCCGCCGCGGACACCGTGGTCTTTCGCTGATGCATCGAACTGAGGAGGTTATCGGCGGCCTTGGAGATGCGCGCGTCATCCGGGTATTCTTTGGCAAAGTCCAGAAGCTTATTGACCGCCAGAACGATGTCCCCCTGATTAAAGGCGCACTGGACCAGCTGGAAAGACCCTTCCTTGGCCTGTTCGCTGCCCGGATAGCTTTGCTTCAGCGTACTGAAGGTTGAAGCGGCGTCCGCCCAAAGCCCTAAACCGGACTGGGTGTTGCCGATGCGCATGAGCGCATCCGGCACCCAGGGACTTGCGCGATTGGTCTGGACCAGGATCTTCCACTTCTTGATCGCTTCCAGATAAAATTGCTGCCGGGTGAGCGCATCGGCTTCCCGGAACATGGCCTCCGTGCGGACCGCCGTCTGGGTCGAGACCGCCACCAGATGACTCCAGGCCCCGGCGGCTTTGGCGAAATCCCGCTGGTTGTAATAGACCTTGGCCATTTCCACGTCGATCTGCTCGGCCAGGTCCTTGTTCCCCAGGTCTCGCGCGCGCAGCTCCGCCTGATTGAGCGCGATGATCGCCTCCCCATCCCGTGCCGGCCCCTGGGCCGACAATGCCGCACCCAGCGCTTCGAGCGCGTAAGGCACCAGCGGACTCTGCGGCGACTGAAGAACGAATTCCTTATAAATTTTTTCCGCGCTGACCAGATCGTTCAGCTGAAAGTAGGCGTCCGCAATCCAGTACACCGTGTTCTGCGTCCATTCATCCACGCCCCTGGCTTCCGTCGCCTTTGCCATGCGGTTATGAACTTCGTTCAGGATCCCGGCCATTCGGAACGGGTCGCGCGCGGAATGCAGGCAGAGGGTCATCAGATAAACGGCCTTTCCCGTCGCGGAACTCTCAGGGAACTTGTTCAGAAGGACTTGATAGACCTCCAGCGCATGGTCGTAATCCCCCATCCGGTACAGGGACAGCCCTTTGGCCAGATAGGCATAGGCGGTCATGGGCTCGTTGGGATAGCGGGTGATGAATTTGTCCGAGAGGATTTTGGCGCCGTTGAAATTGTTGAGCAGGAGATGCGCCCAGAGAATCCGAAACTCCGCGGAAAGCCGCAGCTGGCCTTCGTCGACGCCATGCACGCGCGGGGCCAGTCCGCGTTGGAACTCCAGGGCCATTTTCTGCTCCTGGATCGCCTTTTTCCAATCTTTCTGGAATATCGGGATGGACGCATAAAGATAAGTCCACTGAGAGCGCAGCGGGTGCTTCGGATATTCCTTCAGGAGAGAGGTGAATATCTTATCGGCTTCTTCAAAGTTCTTCTGTTCGAAGAACAGGCAGCCCCGTCGATGAAGGGCCAGCGGCCGCAACGTTGGGTCCGCCCCCTGACGGGTAACAGGCTTAAAGAATTCCTGCGCCAGCGGAATGTCATGGGCGGAATAGAACGCTTCTCCAAGGGCCATCCGCATGCGGTCGACCCACTCGCTGTGGGAGTTTTTCTGAAGGATCTGTTGGTACAGAGGCAGGGCGTTGGAGAATTCCTTTTTCTGGATATAGCAGATGCTCTGATAATAAAGCGCCGCCGGCTGGTCCGGATATTTCTTCACGAAGAGGAGCGCCTCGTCCGGGCGGCCTTGCTCCAGAGCGGCCACACCGCGCAAGAGGTTGATCGACAGATCGTTGGCGTAGGCGGGATTCTGCAGCATAAGCCCCCGCAACGTCATATTTAAATCGGCCCAGCTCCGTTTCACCAGAAACGCGCGCGCTTTCAGCAGCATCGCTTCCTGGGCGATATAAGGGTTTCCATCCTTAAGCAGGGGATCGATCTGCCGGAGGGCGTCATCCGCCTTCCCTTCGAGCAGGGAAATCTCGATCAGCCGCAGGGTCGACGCGACCTGGATAAAGAGCGAGGGAGAGGGTTTTTTCGCCTTCAACAGCTTCTGGAAGCCCCGGCGGCTGTCTTCGAGAAGCCCCAGCGAAAAATATTGTTCGGCGGCGGACGCGGTGATTTGAAAGCGGATGGAGTCTTCGAGGGTTTTGTCGGCCAGCTTGTTGAGCAGTTCCGGCGTATCGTCCCAGCGGCCTTCATTGACACTGACGGACCCCAATACAGGAAACGGCCGGGGGATCTCAGCGGAAAGAGCGGTGGGAAAAGGCTGAAGGAAGATGACCCCGGCTAGAACGATGCGTATTCGGTTATTGGATGATAATGAGCTTCCCATCTTTCTTGCCATTCGGTGATTCAATCACGTAGAAGTATACTCCGCTGGCGAGATTTTCTCCAGAAGAATTCTTAACGTTCCAAGAAAAGGTGGGAGTGTTCACTTGCGTTTCAAAGACCTTGTGGCCGCTGGCCGTATAAATCCGGATACTCGCCTGGGATCCCAGGTTCTGGAAATGGATGACGCCTGTGCCAAAGGAAGCCTTATACGGCACGGGGTAGGCGTTAGCTCCGGAGATATCAAAACTGATCATATTCACGCTCACAAAGCCGGAAACACCGCCGCTCGTGGCAGTCACGCGGATCGTCTGGCCGACCGTCGAGCCAGTGAAGCTCGCGCTGGCTCCCGACCCGGAGACGTTCCCGCCATCAGACGTCCATTGGACCGCCCCCACCGGCATCGTGTTCCCGAATTGATCCAATCCAGTCGCGGTAAATTGCTCGTTTTGAAGCGTTTGAAGGGTGATCGTACTAGAACAGTTCGCGTCTCCGACGGCACAAACTTTAATACTGGTCAACACTTGAGGTACAGCCACAACGGTGGACGTGCTGACACCTGAACCCAATGAATCGGTGAGCGTGAACGTTCCCGCCTTCGAAAAGGTCACAGCCGTTGTTCCAGGAGTATTATCTGGAACATTCGAGAGCGAGGCCGGCGCAAAGGTCACCGAAGGATCAGAGCTGAATTGACTGCTCACAGAATGCACGACATTGTCATGACCAACAATCGTCAGAATGCCCCCCTCGTTGCCGGGACTCATCACGAAGGTAAAAGAGCTCACTTGCGGCCCTGCCGCTATGACAGCGATCGTGGCCGTGCTGGGCGTCGCCGGAAATACGGAAGCCGTTAAGGTAAACGATCCAGGGGTGGTTGCCGTAAACGTAGTTGACACACCATTCGATGGGCTTACCGACCCCCCACCATTTACGCTCCAGTTCACCGCCTGGCCATTGATCGGATTGCCAAACTGGTCCTTTACCGTGGCGGTGAAGACCTGGGTGTTTTGGGTGACAACAGTCGCAGAGGATGGCGCAATCGTGATTGTTTTCGGCGTCTGGCCCGGCGAGAAAGTCGCGGATTCGTTGCTGGTTCCGGGACCGACACCGCTATGATCCGTGACGGTCACTTTGACGGTGTAGGAACCGGTCGGGTTAAACGTTAAAACGGTGGAACTGGCCGTGGCATCGTTGTTATCAGAGAAGCTGGCCGTTGCGCCAGATGGAGAGCTTGTCACCACCCAATAATAAAACAAGGTGGAACGACCGCCGTTATTGGCCACCACGGAAAGCGCCGCAGACGAAGTATAGACGGTGACTTGAATCAGGTTCAGCGTCGGATTGGTGTCGGGCGTAGTCGCTGAAGCGCTGTTCGAATAATTGCTGTCTAACCCGCCGCCTACCGTCAGAGCTTTGACGTGTGCAAAGTACTGCGTTTCCGGCGTAAGCCCGGACAATGTCGTCGATAGGCTGGTGGATGTCTTCGTGTTGCAGTTCAGGGTAAATGCGGCATCCGTACAATATTGAACGCTGTAGGTGATCCCACCCGGATTGCCGCCGTTCGCCCACGAAGCGCTCAGGTCCGTGGCATCCACGACGCTCAAGGCGAAGGTCGTCGGATCCGCCGCTGTGGTCGTGAAGCTCTTAGCGCCGATCGGCAGCGACGTACAGCTGGACTCTGACAGGACAATTCGGACCGTGTATTGGGTATCAGGCGTGAGGCCCGTCAGCGTAATCTGGGAAGGCGGAGCTCCACTGCCGCTGCCACCGGGGCCCATATAATTGACGCCATTCAAGGTGACTTGATAGGACACGATGCTGCCGGAGCCGCTGATGCTCGAAATATTGTAAATCGCGCTTGTCGTATTGATATTGCTGACGCTGAAGGTCCCGCCCCATGCCAGCGTATTGACTGCGGGTCCACCCGTCAATCCGCTGGAATTCCAGCCAGTGGACGTGCCGTCGCCGTTGCCGACTAAGGCTTGACCGCTTGAAGTGTAGGAAGTGCCGGGAAGCAAATTGCTGAAAGCAAAGGTCTCCGAATCGGTGGGATTGCCCGATCCTCCGATCGCCACGGGTGTTGCACAGCTCCCGCCGGTTCCAGTCACGCAAACCTGATAGGACGTATAGGTGGGGTTCGCGGGCATTCCATTTGAATTCTGAACGCCGAGAGAGACCGAGCAGTGCGTCGGGCCGCTAACGATGGCCAACGGACCAGGATTGGCCGGCGTTGTCCAGAAAGGTCCTTCCGTCTGCGCTCCGGCCGTCGGGACATTTACGCCAAAAGGATAAACCACCTGACCTTGGTATTGGTATTTGACATTGGGATGAAAACCGCCGTTTTGTGTATACATCGCATTGTTGATGGCAAAGGCGCCGTTTCCAGACCATCCAATGGCGGCAAGCGTTTGGTCGTTCAAGGAATTAATCATATCGACAATGCTCATACGAACAAGCGATATATTACTCACATCAGCCGCAGGAACGGAGGTGCGGTAATTGATCGAATTAATGGAAGCATCCGTCGGTTTTACAGGTGCGGCGAATACGGATAATGGATAGGCTAACGTCGTCGTGGTGCCGATTTGAGACCAAGATGAACAGCCGGCGGAGTTATAGATGCCGGAGCCGCTCGGACAAGCTTGCGCATAGGTGTAATAAGTCGTGTTGCCCAACACTTGTTGAACCGCACCTCCCGTTACAGTCGAAGACGGCGTCTGACTCGCATTGGTTGCAAAAGCCGAACTAATTACTCTAGCCCCTGAACCTCCGGGAGTGAATGCACCATTTGACGTGTCGCTCAAAACCGAGGTACTGACCCCAAAGTAGTACTGGCTTCCAACAACATTCCCGGTCGGGCCTACGGAAACCAAGCATTTAATGCCGGAAATGCCACTGGCGCTGATGCTCCAACCGCTCTGCGTGGAGGTATTGAAACTCGGCGCTTCGCAGGTGGTCACTCCATCACAAGATGTCGCAAGCGCAAAACGGGCGACCAGTCCAACAGAACCTAGAATAGCAAGCCTTATAATCTGGCGATTCATATCTTAGTTCCCCCCCTCTTGCGCGGGGGTTGTTTTGTCAGCCGGGGCCTGGGCCGAGTGCGGCTGTCCCAAATTCAGGAGCTGCTCCAGATCGTCCATTTCAGGAAGGGCGGGTTTCTTCACGCCCCCTTCAGCCGATGGCTGATAAATGCGGCCTTGGCGGGCGACCATCTGGGACTGCTGACCTTCAAGCTTGGCCATTGCCATATTGATATAGCTGCGTGCGGGTTTATAGCGCGGCTCAAGCTCAATCAAGCTGTCGAAGAGCAGCGTGGCCTGCTCATAGCGTCCGGCGCGCATCGCCGCCTTGGCCTGTTGGAAAATCTTTTGTTCTTCGCTCGTCAGAATCGGGCGAGGTTCGCCGAAACGGAACGAGAGTTCGTAGCGGTGGCTCATACCCAATTCTCCCTGCCCGGCATACGCATAGTCGAATGAAATTCCCTTGATCCGAAGCCCGAGGCCCGCCCGGATGCCGGAACCTTCCGTATGATTATTCACATATCCGGCGCGCATAGCCAGGAAAGGAACTACCCAATACTCAAAACCGCCGGAAATGGAAGCATCATCGTCTTTGGGTTTACCGTAATCCAGGGAAATATTCAACTTCTTTTCCATCATCTGCACAGCCGCCACACCCACCTTATAAGTGGTGGGCAGGGGGTCTGTCTGCTGCTCGAATTTAACGCCGGGTCCGAGGTTCTGGATGACCGCGCCAAGACGGAGCGTCCCTCCCATCACCGGTTTGGGATAAATCACATTTCCACCGACGTCAAAAGCCGCCGTATTCGCACTTTCATCCGCCAGTTTTTCCTGGATTCCTTTAAGGTTGGCGCCGGCGGACCACTGGTTCCCCAGCCAGGCGGCGCCGAAGGTCGCCACGCCCTCGTAGGCCGATTGATTGCCGATCGGTGTCCCCACGGAATCATTGGCATAGCCCGCGATGGTGCCATAGTTTAAATAAGATAGACTGCCGCCCAGGGCGCCGTTTTCCAAAGGAATACCCACGTTGACGTTTTGCAGACTCATGCCCTGGTATCCTTGGTCAAACATAAAAGAAGCCTGGCGTTCCTGCATGAGCGCCAGGCCTGCGGGGTTCCAATATAGGGAAGAGACATCATCGGCCTGGGCCGTATAGGCCTCTCCCATGCCGATCGCGCGGGCGCCGACGCTCATCTTTAAAACATCAGCCGCTGTGGTTCCAGCTCCAGAAGCCCAAGCAGACGCCTGGAACAGGGTCAAGAGACTCATGGCCACACCGTAGGTCAATAGACGCTTCGTCATGTCCATTATATAGCCCAATAGTGTTACAACTTTATGTCGGCCAGGTAAATTCTGTGTTACATTCCACATAAGGGTTTTCTTGTTTCTTGATACCTCGCAAACCCAACCCTGTCAATATCAGTTTTAACAACCCTTAACATTGCGTGTCTTTTCTAATCGATTTTAACTGTAAGACAGATGAAAGCAACAAACGCATCTATAAATAGATCATTTATTTACTAAAAAATTAGTGCTCCATACGCCGACGCTCACGTACCCTGTTTGGATAAGTTGAGAATATCTGATGTTTCAAATGATCGTTCAGACAGATGGCGGCAACCCTTATGAGGTTTTGTCCCCCAGCCGCTCTGAAGTGTCGTGAGTATACTCGCTGACACCAGATTCAAGCAAGAGGTCGATCGGCTAATAGGGGGGGCCCGAAAGACCCTGGGCCTAAATTAGACGTCGGTACTTAGACACGGGGAGCTTCCAAACGGTTACACCGCAAAACCGGTCTCCCTCCGGGCAGAAGGGCCTGACTCCGGCTTCCTGGCGCATCCAGCAGGGTGCGCCGAAGTATTTTCCGATCAGCGGGAAGACCTTCTGGATCTGGAGCACTTCCTCCTGGGAAGTTTTCCAGATTTCTTCCTGGGCGGTATAGCAGAGGCGGCGGGTCCACTTATGATGGAAGTTCAGCAGGTCTCCCGATTCTTCGAAACGAATCGGGAAAGCATTTGGAAGGAGGTAGCTGACATTACTCTCGGACTCGCCGGCGTTGACCAGGCGATTCATATGAGTCCAGAGGCGCTCCATGACTTCCTGATACAACTCTAACGCCGACGGAGTCTCCTGAATAAGCGCAGGGGTGATGTAATCCGGTTCGTCCCAGAGGACCTGCCGAATGAGGATGGGGCGTGAAGCGGGTGTCATCCGATGGCGTTGATCCTGCGAGTCCGCGGTATGAGAGATTTTCTTCTTGAAGGTAAAGTGCGGGTGCACGAGCGTACGCGTCAGCTTGCTTAATGAGGTCAGGTTCAAGGATTCGGATAAATAAGGATTATTGGCAGGATTGAGCACCCAATTGATCGCTTCTCCATCCGGCATCGCGCTCCGCGGGACACCCATGACGCTCCGAACGCTCTGCGCAAGAACCGTCTCCGAGTTGGCTTTGAAATCGATCAGCTTGGATGACAGATCGGCGAGCTCCCGGTCAAATTCCCGGATAAACGTTTTAGACCAGTCGCCGCGAGCGCTTTCGGCAAAAGTCTGAAGGACCTGGTATTCGAGCGTCTGCTCCAGGGGTAACGGATCCTCGATATACTTGAAAAATTCCGGATCAAAACGGTTTACCGCTTCCACCATTTTCCCCACGATGATCTTTTGCTCAAGCGGAACATCAAACTGCTGGCAGAGCCGGTGGTAGCGGTGGAGCGTCAACCCGCTGATCGTGTGGTAGAGGTGCGCATGCGTCGCGACCGGCAGGACGTAGCGCGCGACTTCCTGGCAGCGCTTCTTTATGGCATTTTTCCAACGTTTCTCCTCCAGGTTCCGCACGGGGAACAACCGCTTGAATTCCTTGACCACCGTCGGTTCCAGCCGGCGGCTGAGCTCCTGGTAGGCCTCCATAAGTTCGCGGATCGCCTGAGTATAGAGCGGCACATTCTCTTCGAGGAGAGCCGGGATGGTGAAATTTTCCGGTTTCATTTCCACGTAGCGCTGGCTGACCTGCTCCGAGTTATAAAAGGGATGGCTGTGCAGGAAAGACCAGATCACCTGGCGCGAAACCTTGTCGAGCACAAACTGGAAGGTGGCATGCTGGATCGTGGTATGGTGGCCCGCCTTGTAAATGGATTGGGCGATGGCGTCCCGGCGCAGGCGAGTCGGCTCGTCTGTCGCGACGTCACCGGCATGGATGACCTGCGAGGAATAGCATGTTCGCGCGGCCGCTACGGAATTGTTGAAAGGATCCCGGAAAGCGTTTTCCAGGATGACCACGGGCTCGCAAGTGAAGGTCGTTCGTTGGGCGATCATTTCAGAAGGTCCGGAAGTTGGTGGAGAGAATGGATCCGGACCACGCCATTGTACCCCTTGGCATGACGGTCGAGCAATACGGCCCGCAGGCCGGCCCGGGACGCCCCGTGATAATCATCCTCCAGGCTGTCGCCGACATGGAGACCCTCGGACGCGGGAATGCGCATGCCTTCGAGGGCCGCCTCAAAAATCCGTTTCCCCGGCTTGGCCGTTCCCATCGCCGAGCTGGCCGTCACCTGCTCAAAGTAAGCGGAGAGCCCCAGCTGGTCTACAATGGAAAATAGCCGGTGGTCCCAATTGGAAATCACAGCGAGACGCAAACCCTTTCCCTTGAGGAGATCGAGGACCGGAATCGTGTCCTCAAAGAGGCGCCAGCATTCCGCGCGGGCGAAAAGGTCATAAAGCTCCTGAAAAAACCCGTCAAAATCATGAAATGGAGTACCGTCATTCCCCGCGGCCGTAGGCGGGGAATCCATGCATCCCCGGCCAGAAGCCGCCGAGGATGACGAATTGCCGCTAAAGACATCGCGCACCATTTGGTACCACCACTCCCGCTCGATTTTTTCACTGGCCAGGCCGGCCAAGGAGGTCATGCCGTTGCGTTCATGCCATTTTTCATGAAAAGCTTTTTCGACATGATCAGCGTCCACCTGAACCCCATGAGCGGCCGCCACACGGGCATAAACCGCTCCCACGGAGGGATAAGGACGAAAAAGCGTCCCCCCGGCGTCAAAAAACACAACCTTAATTGCTCGCATATCTCGTCTTATCCTCGACTCCCGCTCGAGAGAAAGCGCGGCGGCGCTCCGCACATTTGTTGCAGCGTCCGCAATGCCATCGTCCGTGGGGTGCAATACAGGAAAAGCTGAGTTCGAACGGCAAATTCCGTCCCCGGGCAATGACCTGCTCCTTGGACAGTCGGCGGTAAGGGGCGATCACCTCCAATCGTGCGCCTAAACCGGCTCCCAGAACGGCCCCCCATCGGCGGTAAAACGCCGGGGTTGCGTCCGGGAATGGATTATGGCTGATTGATCCGATGGCCAGGATTGGGATCCGGTGCATGGCCGCAAAGACTGCAACTTTCACCGACAAGATCAGATTGCGCCCGGGGAGATAGACGGCAGAATCGTGCGATCGCACTCCCGGGACCGGTTTTTTTCCCGTGCTCCAGTGTGGACCATAGACATCGGCCATCGGAAGGGAGAGAATCGTCAAGGGCGTTATGCCGTCACCCCGACGAAAGTCGGGGCCCAGTCGAGATGGGCTAGATTCCGGCTTTCGCCGGAATGACGTCAAGAAACGCCTCAACCAATAAAGCTCTACTTTTTCCCAGACTAGTCCCTGACGGATATACACAGGCTGCACCTTCCGATATTTTTTAGCCAGTTCGCCCAGGAGAACATCGCTGTCAAGCCCGCCGCTGACCAGCACGCAAATAGAAGACTTGTCCGACATCGATCAATTATAATCGAGGAGATGTTCCAGGTAACCAAAGAAATCCATTTCTGCTACGGCCACCGCCTGCTCAACTATGACGGAAAATGCCGGTATTTCCACGGGCATAACGGGAAGGTGGAAGTCCAATTAAGCGCGGAGTCCTTGGACGCAAGAGGCATGGTGCGCGATTTCACCGAGATCAAGGCGATTCTGCAGGCGTGGATCGATCAGACGTTGGATCATCGGATGCTTCTGCACAGGGAGGATCCCTTGCGGGAGGCGCTGGAGAAGGCGGGAGAACCAGTCTTCATGATGGACACCAATCCCACCGCCGAAAACATTTCCAAACTCATCTACGATACGGCCCGGGCCAAGAAGCTGCCCGTCAGCTCGGTAACGCTGTGGGAAACTCCGAATTCGTTCGCGACATACTGTGGGCAACCGTAAGAAAAGCTACGTACGCAAATCCAAATCCGAAAAGCGCGATAAACGGCAGGCTGATCCACTGCCTTAATTCATAGGCGACGATGACGGCGCCCAGGAAATAAAGCGCGAACGCCATTTCCAGAAGCGCGGCGGCCGGACGTCCCGTCCGGTAGTTCTTCTTCTTCCAGCTCCGATCGTTCTTCACCACGGAATACTTGGGCGTCCGGTGGAACTCGCGCTGCCGCGGGCTTAATCCCTGCAGAACGGCGCGGGCGTTGCTGAGGCAAATTCCCACTCCGACAGATATCATCAGCGGGAGATTTCTCAGTCGCGTTTTCCAGTCCACATGCAGGTCCTTCTGGCAAATGGCATAAAAAATGCCGAGAGACGCGGTTGTTCCGGCCATGGCCAGACCTTCCAGGTACCCCGTCAAGGGCCAGTGGCTGTAAGTGCGAAAGTACAGGCTGAGAGGCAAGAGAATCGAGAGCGCCGCCGCCAGCACATAGCCGACGCAGGCCGTCAAGTGGAAAGTGGCTTCCACTTTAACCTTAAGCGGCAGAGGACTTTTCCAAATCGTGGGCAACATTTTTTTGGCCGTCTGGACGGCGCCCGTGGTCCAGCGGCTCTGTTGAGTCTTAAACGCATTGATATCCACCGGGAGCTCCGCCGGGCAGACGACGTCCGGCAGAAACATAAACCGCCACCCTTTCATTTGCGCGCGATAGGAGAGATCGAGGTCCTCGGTCAGCGTGTCATGCTGCCAGCCGCCGGACGACGTGATCGCCTCTCGCCGCCAGATGCCGGCCGTTCCATTAAAATTGAAAAAGGCCCCCGAGCGGTTGCGTGCCGTATGTTCGATGAGGAAATGCCCATCCAGAAAAATGGACTGGATCGAGGTGAGAAGCGAGTACCTCTCATTCAAATGCCCCCAGCGCGTTTGAACCATGCCAACCCTTGTATCCTGAAACCAAGGCAGGGTCTTTTTCAGAAAATCCACGGGAGGAATAAAATCGGCGTCAAAGATGGCCAGGAATTCCCCCCGTGCGCGCGCCAGGCCCGCCTCCAAAGCTCCCGCCTTGAAGCCGCGGCGGTCCACACGGTGAATCTGTTCAATGAGGAATCCCTGCTGTTTCATCGCATTGACCTTGGCCCGGGCGATTTCCACGGTATCATCATCGGAATCATCGAGCACCTGGACCTCTAAGGACGACTGCGGATAATCGAGCTGGCAGACGGCGTCAATGAGCCGTTCGACCACGTAGCGTTCGTTGTAGACGGGGAGCTGGATCGTCACCATCGGAAGCTGCGCGGGGAGCGACGGGACGGAAGCGGGCTTGGCCCATTTGTAATAGCGGAAATAGAGGTAAAGGATCCAATACCGATGAATGCCATAAAACGACAGGAGGAGGATGAGCGACAGGTACAACACCATGAAAAAATGACTCAGCGATTCCATCGTGTAACCTTAAAGTCTCCTTCCCACAAACTTCATATGAACCTTCAGAGTATCATCCGGAAAGCCGTTGGGCAGAGGCGGCAGCGGATTGGCGTATAATACCGCACGCAGCGCAAGCTGGTCAAAAAGTTGGTCCCCGGACGACTTCGCGATCTGTGACCCCGAAATATCTCCGCCCCGACCGATTACAAAAATCACCTGGCAAACCGTGTCCGGCTGAAATTCCTGTGGCGGCTTCCATTGCCTATCCAGCCGGTCCGCAATCGCCTTCAGATACCAGGGATACGGAAACGCCGGCCCTGCATCCGCTACGATGCCGGCTCCAGAACCCGGTAGCCCAATCCCGCCTCGTCCGGACGCTGTCGGCGCGGCAACGGCAGGTGTCTGGGCGGTTTGCGGCTGGCTTTTGGCCAGGCTCAACCGCTTCTTCTTCAGCTTGGCCAGGAGGCGAATCGTATCGTCTGCCGGAACGACTTCTTCCGCGGCGGGCGTTGGCGCGGAGGCTTTCTCCTTCATTTTTGGAGCGGGTGAAACCTTGAGCGCCGGCGCCGAGACGGGCGAAACCGGCGATCCTGAAACCGTTCCCCCGGCGGGCGACGAATTCATCAAATCAACGGCATAATAGCTCATTCGCGGCTTGCAGAGCAAAGTCCCAAGAATGATCAAAGATCCGAGACAAAGCAAATGAGCGAGCGATGAATACACGAAATAAGGACGCATATCCACTAGACGCCTCTAACGCTTGGGCGGTTCCACAGAGATCCCAAGTTTCGCCACCTGCAGCTTCTTGGCAATGTCCATGACGGAGACCACCTGCTGAAGCGCGATGTCTTTATCCGCCTGGATCATCACCGGGCGATCGCGCCGGGCGCCGAGAAGGGGCTTCAGTTCGCTCTCCAGCGTGCTGATGGAAACGGCGTGCCCGTTTAAACTTAAGTCCCCCTGCTTTTGAATCAGGACAATAATCGGCCGGTCGGGAGCTTCGTGGCCGGAAACGGATTTGGGAAGGTGGACGCTCACCTGCTGCTGGACGAGAAAGGGCGTCATCACCATGAAGATGATGAGGAGCACAAGAGAGACGTCGATCAGCGGGATCATATTGATCTCAACGATCGGTCCGTGCTTTTTCCCCCGACGGATCACCGCCGCCACTATCGCACCCCCGTCAGGTCCAGGATTTCCTGAGCGCAGAGTTCCATGTCTTCGGATATCCGTTCCACTTTTTGGCCGTAGGCGTTATAGGCGACGACCGCCGGGATGGCGACAAAAAGGCCGAGGGCCGTCGTGATCAGCGCTTCGGCAATTCCGTTGGCGACCACGCCGGGGCCGCCGCCGGCATTCTCAGCAATTGCGCGAAAAGCATGGATGATGCCCACCACCGTTCCAAAAAGACCTATAAAGGGCGCGATGCTCCCGATGGTCCCCAGGACGACCAGATAATGGTTCATGCGGGCGGTCTCGGTGCGGATCAACCGCGAGGCGACGCGATCCAGATGCTCGCGCCCCGCCGCACGATCCTGAACGCTGGGCTGCAGCACGTACGTGAGGATGCGGCCAATCGGGCGTCCCAGATTTTCGCAATGGGTGACCGCGGACTCGCGCTTGTTTTCGGCGAGCAGTTTTCGCAGACGTTCCAGCAGGGCATCCCGGTCAAAATCAAACCGGCGCAACGTAAACCAGCGTTCAAGGATGACCGCTCCGGAAAAAATGGAGCAGGCCAGAAGGATGGAGATGATCGGCCAAGCGTTGGCCCACATCTCCTGCAGGGCGGCCAAACTGAACATAATCGCTATATCCTTTCCTGTTTCAGCGGCGGGAGCCTCAGCGTTTGCCGGTCGCTCCTTCGGGCAGCGCGACAAATCCGTGCGAGACCAGGATCTTCGCCGCTTCTTCGATCGACATGTGCAGGAGCATCGTTTCCGACTCCGGCACATACACCAACAATCCCGAGGTCGGGTTCGGTACCGTCGGCACAAAAAGACAGAGGTAAGTCTCGCTGGATCCGAAGGCGCGCCCGGAAATGCGATTGGTCACAAACCCGTAGGTGTGCATGCCCTTGCGCGGGTATTCCACCAGAACCACTGACTGATAGGGCGATTGCGTCCCGAAAAACGCTTCGGTCATCTTCTGAATGGCCTCATACATGCCGCGGAACACGGGAATGTGGTGGATTACCGCCTCAAACCACTTCACCAGCCGCTTGCCCATAAAATTGGACGCAACCACGCCCAGAAGCCAGATCAGCACAATCGTCAGGCAGAAACTAATCGGCCGCACGCTCGCCCGTGGCAGAGGGACCCAATGCTGATTAAGGATGAGCGGATGCAGAAAGTTGCTTGTCATCAGGAAAAACAGATGGAAGAAATAAATCGTCAGGCTCAGCGGCAGGAAAATGACCAGGCCGGAGAAAAAATGGCGTTTGAATTGACTTAACATTGGGGCGTTGCCAGTGATTTTAGCACCATTTCGCGTATTTTTTGGTAAACCGCATCAGGAATGAGAGAAGTCGGAAGGTCGTCCAACGGCCGCAGAACAGTCTGCCAAGACACCGGCGGCGCCCAGCGGGCGGGATCAGTCTTAAAAAAAAGACCCAACGTCGGGACGCCGGCCGCGATCGCGATATGAAAAAGCCCGCCGTCCACGCAGACAAAAAGATCCAACCCTTTTAAAAAGGCGGCGACTCGTGCCAAGCGGCTGTCGGAAAAAACCGTCGGCTGGACCTTCAAACGCGCCGAAACGTCGCCATAGACGCCGCGTTCCAGAGCGCGACTTCCCGACAAAAAATCCTGGGGCGGGACGATCGCTATAAGATGCATCTCGGGATCATTCTGGACTTTGATCACCAGATCGCCCCAGTAGGTGGCAGGCCACAGGCGTTCCGGACGGTCCGGATTTCCACCAAGAAAAAGACCAATCTTCTTTTTATTAGAGTTTGCCAAACCAAGCCTGCGCCACTCTCCTGCAGCCCATTCCTTGTTGTCGTTTCCGACTTCGAATTCCGGCGTATAGTCGTCAGATGACGTTGTCAGGACAGGCCGAACCAGCTCCATGAATTTCACCCATTCGGGATCTGTCTCGAGACGGTTGGGCAGTTCCGTATGCGCCAGGTAACGGCTCCAGTTGGCCCCGTCATAGAACGGCCTTGTTTCATAAGCAAGGACGATCCGAGCGCCGCTCAGGCGGGCAATCAGGTAGCTGGTGAATGAGGGAATATGACTGGAAAGCGGGATCGCGATAGTGAACTTCTCCGAGCGGAGATTCCTGATCAGTTCCCAGAACCGAAAGGGGTTTCTCATCTTTTTCTTATCCCAGATCCAGAGCCGGTCCAGCCGTTGGTTGCCGCGTACAGCAACGGCATTATAGGTATCAGCCAAAAAATGGATTTGAACGGACGGATGGCTTATCTTCAAAGCGCGGAAGATGGGAGTCGCCAGCAGGAGATCACCCAGCCCCTGGTGTGGGCGAATAAACAGGATTTTGGCGGAAGGCGTTTTCTGTACTAAATCCCGCACCTGAGTCGGCGAAAGCTTATGGACCGGAACCAGTAATCCAATCAGCCGCGCGGCCAGATTGCGCCCCTTCCGCTCGAGAAATACCTTGATCCGCGCTTCAGCAAGCATAGCGCGAATTATATCAGGATGCTGTCGGGATTAATTCAGATTGCGGGCGATGTCGGAAGGGACGCCAATCTTGGTCAACGCGGTATAGCCCAGGCTGTCAACACCGGCGTTGATGGGCTTGAGCGTCAGGACCAGAACGGTATTGTCGCCGGCCACGACTTGGATATGCGCTTCGTGGCTGGCATAGCGGTCAAAATAATCCCCTGTCTTCTTCATCAGAGCGGACGAAATCCGGTAATCCCCCGCCGGCATCGACAGGGTCGTGGTTCCGGGCACATCTTTGCCGCCCACAAAACGGGTCTTATGTTCTCCATAGATGTAAACTGGGGCATCGGGGACCAAAGTCCCATTCTCGTCCATAACCGTAATATTAACGGTTCCGGCGCTTTGTGTATCCACCGCCCTTGCGTTGGTTCCGGCCAAGATCAGGACTACCACTAATAGGGAAATCTTTTTCATCGCTTGTTCTCTCTGCGCCGAGCTTAAGTCTGTCTTCTTTTTTCCGCTAGTTCTTTTAAATCACGTTAAATCCTGTTTCAGCCGATTCAAACCGCTGTATCCCTCTAAAAAGCATCGCTAAAAACCTGCGATATCAGAAGGCCGTGGTTAAGCTTTACAAACTTGAGAATTCGGTGTTTTTGTAAAAATATGCGTTACGTGCTACGATCCACATGAATGCCAACCGGACACATTCATGCCCTCATTCTGGGCCTTGTTCAGGGGCTTACCGAATTTCTACCCATCTCCAGCTCGGCGCATCTGATTTTGATTCCCCGTTACCTTGGATGGGAAGATCCTGGTCTTGCTTTCGACGTGGCTCTTCACTTGGGAACACTGGGGGGCGTCTTAATCTACTTTTGGAAGGATTTGCTCCGCTTGGCGGCCCACGTCGGGGAACCGCAAGAACGAAATACGGTGACCTGCCTCGTCCTAGCGACGATCCCTGGAGCCCTGGCCGGACTTCTGCTTGAGCATAAAGCGGAAACGGTCTTCCGCTCTCCGGCGCTCATTGCCGGCGTTCTCATCCTTATGGGGACGCTCCTCGGTCTGGCAGACTGGTTGTCCAAAGGCAATAAGTCGATCGCCGATCTTTCCATCGGCGCCGCCCTTGGAATCGGGCTGGCGCAAGGGTTTGCTCTGATCCCCGGGGTCTCGCGATCCGGCATCACGATTACGATGGCCCTCGCGCTCGGCCTCGATCGCCGCGAAGCCGCAAAATTTTCTTTTTTATTGTCGATCCCGATTATCGCCGGAGCCGGCGTTTTAAAGTCCAAAGCGATTCTTCATTCGCCGGATAAACTTGCGCTCGGATTGGGTTTTTTCGCTTCGGCAACAGCGGGGCTTTTCGCCATCTGGCTTTTGTTCAAAATCATCCAGACCCGGAGATACACGCCGTTTGTGGTCTACCGCTACGTCTTGGGCCTCTTCGTTCTCTTAAATCCCGCAAAGTTTTAGTACAATTTTCCCATGAAACGAAAATTAGTCTTCACGCTGTCAGGAATTCTGTGGTTAGCAGGACCGGCACAGGCGGTCACCAGCCGCGTGGGCTCCGCCGAAGATGTGGGTGTGGGAATTCAGCTCGGCCAGCCCATGGGCGTGACGGGAAAGTACTGGCTCTCGTCAACGTCGGCTGTGGATGCGGCGGCGGGGTACCACTTCAATAGCAACTTCGACATGCATGGAGATTACCTCTGGCATTCCTTCTCCAGTTTCGACGTCCAGAATGGGCGTCTGCCTTTTTATTTCGGCGTCGGCGGTCGGGTGATGCTGGGAAATGACTCCAACTTCGGAATGCGGCTTCCGATCGGCATGTCTTTTCTCACGTCCAACGAACCGCTCGAATTCTATGTCGAAGTCGCTCCGGTCGTCCAGTTGCTGACCAGCATCGGCATCGATATTGACGGGGCCGTCGGCGTGCGCATCTACCTCAACTACCTCAAGTAACGGCGGATTTTTCAATGGGGGCTTCAATGAGATTCCCCCATTCCGTCCACGAGCCATCATAATTCCGGACGTTTTGATAGCCGAGCAGATATTCCAGGACGAACCAGGTGTGGCTGGATCGCTCGCCGATGCGGCAATAAGTAATGGTTTCCTTGTGCGGAACGACCCCCTTACTCTGGTAAAGGGTTCTGAGATCCTCAGCGGATTTAAAGCTCCCGTCTTCCTTTACAGCTTGGACCCAGGGAATATTCATGGCGCGAGGGATATGGCCTCCGCGCTGCGCCGTTTCCATCATTCCCGGAGGGGCAATAATTTTTCCGGTGAACTCATCCACCGACCGGACGTCGACGAGGTTAAACTTTTCCGGCCGGGCCAGGACGCTCATGACCTGATCACGAAAAGCGCGAATGGTGTTATCCGGGTCCTTGGCCTTGTAAGACGAGCGGGTAACGGTGGGTTTTTCCGTTGTGAGCGGGTGGTTTTCGAGAACCCATTTCTTACGACCGCCGTTCATCAGGCGGACGTCCTTGTGACCGTAATACTTGAATAGCCAGAGCGCCCAGGCGGCAAACCAATTATTGTTGTCGCCATACAGAACGACCGTCGTTTCCGGTGTTATGCCGGATTCGCTGCAGAGATTTTCGAATTGGGATTTGCTGGCAAGAGTTCTGCAGACCTGGTCCTGGAACTGGGTCTGCCAGTTCCAGCCCACCGCGCCGGCGATATGATCACGATCATAAGCGGTGGTGTCAACGTCGACTTCGACCAACCGTAAACCCTCATCTTTGGAATGAGTGGCAACCCAGTCGGTTTCGACAAGCACTTGTGGGTGAGCGTATTGATCTGCCATGGCGGGCCTCCCTTAACATCTTGGTCATATATTGACTCGACCCATTCACGGATGCGCCCACCATCGCACCGCCTCAGCAATGCTGCGGGTCCACACCCATATCGCAAGTAACCCTTTGGGATGGAACGCGCGTCTGGCTTCAAGAGTTCCCACGAACCGCCAGTGCCAGGGTTCGTAGCTCACTCCCTGCCAGTTGCCCGGAGGAAATGACAATTCAAATTGATATTTCGGTGCATTTTCTTTGAGCCATCGGAACGCCTTTGTACGCTCGAACAGTGGATTGTCGTCCGCCTCAAGGTCGTCCCAGTCCCCAATGTCCAATGCCCAGCCCGTCTGGTGTTCCGAAAACCCCGGCGGAGCCAACCACTTAATTCCATTGCGCGCTCCGTGTTTGCGCTTGGCTTCCTCAAACTGTTCAGCTTGAAGAGCTGGATCCCGAAAAGCCCATATCACGTGCAGTTTGACGCCCTCCGAGCTGGAAGCCGCATTCATGCGTCGAAACGCCTCAACCGTTTCCGGCCGCGCCAGATGCATGAATTGGCCGTCCCGGGAATGACCAATCGGCAAAAGAAGGCTCGCACGGACTTTCGGGCACCAACGATGAACAACGAATGAACGCTCCAAGAGTGTCTATCATGGTACCTCAATGGGCCGCATGTCAAAATTGACTGGAGGGAATGAGCGTGTTACGATCAGCCATCATGACAACGAAAACGGATGCGCTCCTGGAGATCGGCCGCGAGTTTTATGAACGGAAGTGGATGTGGGGCATGTCCGGCAATTTATCGATCCGGCTGTCATCGAACCCGCTGCGCTTTGCGATTACGCCGAGCGGAATCAATAAAGGGCACTTATCCGAGAAGGACTTGATCACGATTAAGGACTCCGGCCGCGCGGCTGTTTCCCCCCAGAACATGACACGATCTAAGGATGCCATTCCGTCTTCGGAAACCGTGGTCCACCAAGCCGTCTATCGAACGCTTCCCGGCGCGGGCGCCGTCTTTCACGTCCACCCGATCTATTCCACGCTGATTTCAAAATTGTACGGCGATCCGAACAAAGTGCGCATGCTTAAAGTGGAAGGCGTGATGATGATGAAAGGGATGATCGGTTTGGAAGAAGACATGGCCGAGGTGGCGATCCTACCGAGCTGGCCGGACCCCGCGCACATCGCCCGGGACCTCGTCGCCTACATTCAATCTTCGGCGAAGGTCCTTCCGGCCGTCCTTGTCCACAACCATGGGCTGACCGGGTGGGGCGCGACACCCGAGCAGGCCCGGAACCACCTCGAAATTATCGAGTACACCTGCCAATATCTGTTTTTCAACCGCCTGATCACACGTTAAACCGGAAGTAGACCACGTCGTTGTCTTTCATCACGTACTCTTTTCCTTCCAGACGGATCAAACCCTTTTCTTTCAGGGCGGCTTCGGAGCGGTATTGGACGATATCGTCGTAGCTGTAAATCTCAGCCCGGATGAAACCGCGCTCGATGTCCGAATGGATCTTTCCCGCCGCTTTAACCGCCGTCGTCCCCTTGGGGATGCTCCACGCGCGTGATTCGTCCGGGCCGGAAGTGAAAAAGGTCATCAGATGCAGAAGCTTTTGCCCCGCATGAACAAGCCGGTCGAGTCCGGATTCCTTCAACCCGAGGGAGCCCAGGAATTCCTTGCGTTCGGCCTCCGGCAACTGGGCGATTTCCGACTCAATCTTGGCGGATAAAACAACCACCTCAGCCTCTTCCCCTTTAGCATAGTCGATCAGCTGCTGCGCCAGAGGATTGCCTTCCAGCTCGTTTTCCCCCACATTCGCGACATAGAGCAGGGGCTTGCCGGACAAAAATTGATAGCGTTGCTGAGCATCCCCCAAATCCTGGCGGCGGGCCGGTACTCCTTTGTTAAATCCGTCAATCGCTTTTTCGAGAAGGGCCACCGTCTCTTTCGCGTCTTTCTGCCCGGACCGTGCGGATCCCAGGAATTTTTCGCGCAATTTCTGCGCCTGATCAAGGTCCGCCAGCAGAAGCTCGGTTCCAATCACTTCCAGAGACTGGATCGGATTTAAGTCTCCGGTCACGTCAACAACATTGGCGTCGCGAAAGCACCGGATCACTTGGGCGATGGCGTCCACTTCCCGGATATGCGAGAGAAACTTGTTTCCCAAGCCTTCGCCCTTGCTGGCCCCCTTGACGAGACCGGCGATGTCGACGAAGCGCACGCCGGCCGGAACGGTTTTCTTACTTTGAAAAATCTCCGAGAGCTGATAAAGCCGCGGATCGCGAACCGGAACGATGCCAACGTTCGGTTCAATGGTCGTAAAAGGAAAATTGCTTGCCGCGACCGCCGAACCGGTGAGCGCATTGAACAGGGTTGATTTCCCGACGTTAGGAAGGCCGACGATGCCGATTTCCATCTTGTCCCCTCATCCAATCAAGAAGCGTTTTCGTAAATTCCTCATCCAGCATGTTGACACCATGGCCGCTTTTCCCATCGACCACTCGGCATGAAGGCCCTGAACCTAGGTTCGCCAACTGGCGGACGCTGGAATACGCATAAAGATCATTGGGACTGGCCGCCATAAAGACCGGCCGGCCGCGATACATCTTGATCGCCGCGGCGGTCTGAATCCCCGCGTACTCCATACCGGGGGACAACAGAATTACGGCCGGCACATTCGCGTGCTCACTGGCATACACAAGTGCGACGTTGGCTCCGAGGCTTGCCCCTCCGACAGCGATTTTTGTATCCGGCAACCCGTATTTCTTTTGGAGCAGGGTGACCGCTGAGGCGAGGTCCGATGGCATGGCGTTCCAGGGAGATTCTGGACCGGCGCTCTGCCAGGACTGATACGTGATCGTTTCGCCGGTGATCAGATGATTGCTTTCGTGATGGCCTCGGGCGTCGTAGAAGAATACTCCGTTCCCCTGATGGGCCAGTATTTTGCCAAAAGTTTCCCACTCTTCCTTATTGCTCCCCAACCCATGGAGAAGAATCCATGTTGAAGCGTCGGAACGACTCGCCGGACGATAAAGGCCCACGAGCTGAACCCCATCGTCTGTTGTCCACGTCAGTTTCTTCCAGTAGGCAGAGTCGTTTGGCTGGGCAAAAACCGGAACGCAAGCCATGCTCAGAAACAAAATATAAGTGAATCGCTTACTCATGGGATCGGGTGGTATTCTACCATCCGCCGATGCGCTTATGGCAGATGGCCATTGCTCCTTTGAGAATGGAAGGCAAAGGTGAAATTACTTCGAAGGAACGACTGTTTTGCCCAGTGCGCTCTGGGCGGCGCGCCGCATCATGGGGCTGGCATCCTTTAACGCCTTGGCCAGCGCCTTTTGAGCCTCCGCGTCCGGCATGAATTGACCCAGAGCCCAAATCGCGCGGATCCGAACGGTCTCCGGCGCCTCCGGTATGCGTCTCCAAAACGATTTTTTGATTTCCAGAAGGCGGACAAGGTCTGGAATGACCTGCTTTTCACCCAAATGGCCGAGAGCGATGCACATTTCCTCCTGGATGGCCGGAGCGGAAATGGGAAGCCTCCTCGCAATTTCAGACGCCGCCAGTTTAAGTTTAAGCTCGCCGATCATCCGTATCGCTTCCATCTGAACTCCCGGGTCTGTATCATCCAGCAGGCTGGCCAGAAGGCTCTGGACCTTTGGGTCTTTCACTTTGGCGAGAAGCTGAGCCACCTGTCGCCGGACGCTGCCATCCGGATGCTGCAGCAGGATCGTGAGCGCGGGTAAAATCGAGCTGTCCGCATAATCCTCCAGTAGCGGGATGAGCTTGACGAGGGCGTCGCCGGCGGTTCCCACGGTCATTTGCTTTAGAAGCGCGTCTTTGACCGAGGGTCCGAGACGGCGCAAAGCCTGTACGGCCGCTTGTTTTGCACGCGGGTCGACCGACCGCTTCACCGCCTCGACCAGAGGTTCCACGGCTTCTTCGCCCAGTTCCGCCAGGACCCGCTGGGACCCATTCTGGCGATCTTTGAGAGGAGCGTTCAGATCGGCGCAGATGACCTCCAAACCGCGCGCCGAAAAATCATGGAGCGCTTTGGCCGCCAGCAGCTTTTTCTTGTGCCCAATCGGGCTTTCTTCGCGGCTGTGACGCCGCAAGGTCGCCAGGAGGCCGGCACTTTCCTCAAACCGCCAGTGAACCAGAAGCTCCATCGCGGCCACCTGCAGAGCGTCAGCGATATGGCCGTAGACGTCCGGAGCGGTTTCGGACTCCGCCATCGTATGCAGCGATGATACGATCTGCGCGAACGGCTTTTCTTTCCGGTTGGAAGCCAGGATTTCCTCAAAAACACGGATCGTCTTGACCGCAGACTCGCGGACCACCGGCGCTGAATTATGAAGGTTTTTGAGCATTTTGTCAGTCAATTTCGCCAAAGGCTCATCCATGCCCATCGCGCAGAGCGCCTTCAAGATTTCCGGGAAGCGCTGACGGATGGCGGGTTCCAGGAGCGCCTCATCGGACTGGCCGAAAAGGCTTTCGACTTCCGTCAGAAGCCCGGCGTTTTCGCCCTTTTGGACACCCGGCGGGATCTCCTCAATCAGGCCAACTTGCAGAAGTTCTTCGTAAAGCGCGAAGGGCACGGCCTTGCTGCCCGGAGAATGCAGCACTTTCCCCAGGAAGCTTTTTAATCCGCTGAGCTTTTCCACCACCTCAAACTCGGATTTGCTCTCCTGCTTAATCTGGTGGTACCACTTATTGACCTCTTCAAGAGTCTCTTCGAGCTTTTCATGGGACATGGCCTGCACCACATCATCTTTCAGGCTGGATTTCTCCACCGTTTCAGGCAGTTTGGTTTCGAAAAGTTCGCGCAGCTGCTGCGGCGGAAGACCGGACAAGTAATTCGCCATTTTTTTCTGGGCTTCTTTTTTTTGCGCGTCTTCGGGCAACTGGCTGATCAATTGGCAGGATTCTTCCAGCGAGCCGACAAGGCCAGGGATATCGGTGGACTGCTCCAAAAGCGAAAGTACCTGCTGAACGACGACCTCGCCCTTTTTCAGTTCGACGAACTCGACTTCCTCAGCCTGAATGTGGGTGACCTTTTCAGTTTTCAGCCATGACTCGAGATTTTTGTGATCTCCCAGCTGCCCCTTCCGCTTGCCTAAGGCGTCGACCAAAGAGACCACTTCCCGAAGTTCCAGTCCCTTCAGAAATTTCAAGCTCTGAACTTCCTGCTGGACCATGAAAGGACGGAAATCCTTGGCTTCCGAGATTTCCTTGCCGTTGGCGCAGAGCTTGCCCTGAATATCGCTGATCACGATCGGCGAGGATTCCTGCAGGCAGCTTTCAAGCGCCTGCTGGGCGCCTTTGATGGCCGACTCGACCATCTGGCTCCCCTTAGGATAGATGCGCGCATTGACGATGGCGGACCGCAGCATGGACACCGCTTTACCGACAGTCATGGCTGGAACGGTTGGCATTTAAACAGGCGAGGCGGCCGTAGACAAAAGTTCGCGCGGGAGCGCGAAACTGACATCTTCCTTGATGACTTCGAGCTCTTCGACCGTGGCGCCCCGGGCTTTCAGATACTTGACGACGTCTTCCACGAGATAATCCGGCGCGGACGCCCCGGCAGTCAGGCCCACGCTCCGGACTTTGGCAAGCCACTGAGGCTGAATTTCCGAGGCGTTGTCGATGAGGTGCGATTCCACACCCTGGGCCCGGGCGACTTCACAGAGCCGGATGGAATTTGAGCTGTTCCGGGAACCGACGACAAGTAAAAGATTGATGCCGGCCTGGATCAGCTCTTTGACGGCGTCTTGGCGGTTCTGAGTCGCATAACAGATATCGTCTTTGGCCGGATTAATCAGGTTCGGAAAGCGCGACTTAATGGCCTCGGCGATATCCCGGGTTTCATCGACGCTCAGCGTCGTCTGCGTCAGGCAGACGACTTTGTTCGGATCCGGGACCTTCAGGCGGGCGACTTCATTGACGGTGCCGACGACTTGAATCTTATCCGGAGCCTCTCCGGTGGTCC
>Ga0182027_10002043_pt1 | contig 32975 bp, 19 predicted proteins | sample 712E1DmetaG_FD_121300 | JGI IMG/M metagenome (GOLD analysis project Ga0182027, IMG submission 121300) | Permafrost microbial communities from Stordalen Mire, Sweden - 712E1D metaG (Illumina Assembly) | ecosystem: Environmental > Terrestrial > Soil > Wetlands > Permafrost | place: Sweden...
CTGGTGCTGGCCGCCGCAAAGCTGAGGCACGATGCAAAAGGAACATTTCATGCGGCAACCGAAGGAACTCCGCACCAGCGAAATCGCCGGGAAAAGGCTGTCTCCGGGCCGGGATCGCTCGCACGCCCAGACGCACGTGTAGCGGCTGGGGTCCCACAAATCGCGCCGCGGCGGCGGCAGGTCGGCCACGTTGGGAAAGGGTGGCCAGGTAAGGACGGCCGCGGTGTCGAACCGATCCCCCGTGAGCAGCACGCCTTGGATTCCCTCGATGGAATCCGCCCGGGAAAAGGCCTCGACGACGGCCCGGAACGGCAGACAGCCCTCGCCGCGGACAATTGCGTCGATGGCCTCAATGTTGTAGTCGTCGGCCGCAACCACCGCATGATGACCGCCGACGACGATCAAAGCGTGCGGCATAGCGCGCCGGGCTTCTACGGCGAGCGCTTTGACGGTGGAACTTTCGTGCGAGTAGCCGGTGAAGCCGATGATATCGGGCGACAGATTCTCGATCTTCCGGAGAAACGCCCCGACCGGATTGCGGTAGAACCGCAGATCGAGAACAACGACGCGGTGCCGCCTGGGGACAGCGGCCGCAATGTAGCCCAGCTCAATGGGCTCGAGCATCAGGTAGCGATACAACGCACGAATGGTGCCCAGCCGCGCCATCGGTTTGACCAATAAAATGGTCAGATCACGCTCGGCGCGGATAATCCCTCCCTGGGCGGCGTTGTTCATTACAGAAGAAATCGCTGGGCACTACCTGCCGCTTCCCGCCGAATCGGGCGGGTTCAGCCGCTTGCTTATCTGTCACGATTCGGGGCCAAAGCGAGTTTAGATCGCGCCCTGCGGACCGCAGTCATTTTTCGCGTCGCCGAGAACAGCCCCACCTCTTCGTTGCAAAGCCGCGTGACATTGGCCTGCATCAGACACCAGCCCACATCAGCCCCGGCTTTAGTCCTGCCCGTGAGAAAAAACCGGGCTCCGGGATCGACTCGCGACCACCGGCGACTATTGTGGAGAAGAGAACTACGCCCGTGATGAACGACGCCACTGCTGACCGAAAGACGGAGCCCGGCCGCGCCGCCCCATCGGTCAGAGTTCCCGGCCGGTTGCGCCGGCTGGCCGCAACGGTCAGCGCAAACTGGTATCTGAAGCTGATCGGCATTCCGGGATTTATCGCCCTCTTCTTCGTTGCCTATTTCTGGACGCTCCGTTCGACCCCGTTCCCAGTTACGACGGTCCCGGTGACTCTTCTGGACCATTTCATCACGTTTCGCCCCGAAGCGCTGCCGCTGTATCTTTCGCTGTGGGTTTACGTCTCGCTTCCGCCGTCGCTCCTGAACGACCGCCGGGAACTTTTCTTCTACGGTCTCGCCGCGACCGCGCTTGCCGTCGCCGGTCTCGCCATCTTCCTTTTCTTCCCCACCATGATCGCCCGACCGGACATCAATTGGTCCCTCCATCCGGCTTTTGCGTTCATGAAGGGCATTGACGCTCCCGGCAACGCCTGCCCGTCACTTCACGTGGCTTTTGCCGTCTTCTCGGCCATCTGGCTGGATCGGCTCATCCGGCGGATCGGCTATCACCCCATCCTCCGGGTTTTGAACGTGGGCTGGTGCGCCGGCATCATGTATTCCACGCTGGCCACCAAACAACACGTCGCCCTGGATCTTCTCGCCGGCACCGTCTTCGGAATGATCGGGGCCGCTTGGAAATCGCCCGGTGCCCCACCCGCCAGGGTTTGCCTTGGCCAGTCCTGAATCGCTCACCGGCAGCGTAGCGAGACAACGATCCAGGTTTACGCGGGAAACCACCATCATGCACCTTTGCACCTCAATCGGGGTCTCCGCTTTTTTCTGCGCACTTCCCTACGTTTCCGGCGCGTCGAGGAAGGCAGCTATGAGAATGGCACCTTCCAGCCTATTCGGATCTGGAACGGGGACGAGACCGACTGCGGGCTTTCGTTCTTTTCGGCCCCGCAAATCCTCCGCGTCGTGCTGGGCACTTACTAAGAATGAAGTGAAGTGGACCCATCGATCCCCATGAGCCCAAATGACCTCAGCCTGAGCCGGCTTCATGCCGACGAACCCTCTCGTCGCTCGCGACCTCCAAAACTGATTGGTGCGAGCTGCAGGAGCCTGCTCGCAGGCGATTTCTCCTCGCTAATCGCGAGCAAGCTCGCTCCTGCAACCGCCTGGATCCGCTATCGCCGGAACTATGCGGTTGGATTTGTAGGGCGGGGCCGCCTGACCCCGTTATTGATCCTGTTGGTCGCGGCGCTGGTCGTGCGTCTGTCCGCGGCTCCCGGCGCCATTGCCGTGCACACGACTGACATCGTGGGCACCGAGTACAAAGTCGATCCCGTCGGCATTGACGTCGCCCAGCCCCGGTTGACGTGGCAGCTTCGATCGGAGCAACGCGGAACCGTGCAGATGGCCTATCAGGTCCAAGTCACCGCAACGTCCGACGCGTTGCTGGCAGGTCGCGATCTGATTTGGGACTCGGGCCGCGTCGACTCGGATCGATCGGTGCAGGTTGCCTACGCCGGCCCGATGTTGAAATCAGGACAACGCTATCACTGGCGCGTGCGCACGTGGGACGGTGCCGGTCACGTCTCGGCTTGGAGCCAACCAGCCTATTGGGAAATGGGTTTGTTGCAGCCATCCGACTGGTCGCCAGCCGCGTGGATCACCCCGGCGTGGGATGAGGATACGACAAAATCGAATCCAGCGCCGATGTTCCGAAAAGCCTTCGGCGTCGACGGTGCGGTGCGGTCCGCCCGGCTTTATGTGACCAGCCTCGGACTTTACGAAGCGGAGCTCAACGGCCGGCGAGTCGGCGACCAGCTCTTCACGCCCGGGTGGACCAGTTACGACCACCGGCTCCAATATCAGACCTACGACGTCACGGCGCTGTTACAGGACGGCGGCAACGCTTTGGGTATTACCCTCGGCAACGGCTGGTATCGCGGCCCGCTGAAATGGGACCTGAAGCGCAATCAATATGGCGACCGCCTCGCCCTGCTCGCGCAATTGCAGATCGTCTATGCCGACGGTCACCTGCAGACAGTCAGCTCCGACGCCTCGTGGAAAGCATCGACCGGACCGATCTTGCTTTCGGAAATCTACCTCGGCGAACGGTACGATGCCCGGCTCGAGAAAACCGGCTGGAGCCTCGCGAACTATGACGACCGCGCCTGGGCGGGGGTAAGAGTGCTTGAGCACAGCAAGCAGATCCTCGTCGCGCCGCCCGGTCCGCCGGTGCGCAGACTGGAGGAGATCAGGCCGGTTGCCATCCTGCACACGCCCGCCGGCGAGACCGTCGTCGACTTCGGGCAGAACATGGTCGGCTGGGTGCGTCTGAACGTACGCGGAGACGCCGGCGCGACCGTGACGCTGCGCCACGCCGAGGTGCTCGACAAGGCCGGCAATTTCTACACCGCCAATCTCCGTGGCGCGTCACAAAAGATTGAGTACACGCTCAAGGGCGATGCCGAGGAAACCTACGAGCCGCATTTCACGTTCCAGGGGTTCCGTTACGTCGCCGTGCAGGGCTATCCTGGCGGACTCACGCTCGATCGGCTGACCGGCGTCGTCATTCACTCCGACCTGGCTCGCACCGGTCATTGGGAATGCTCGAATCCGCTGCTCAACCAGCTTCAGCACAATATCGTGTGGGGCCAGAAGGGGAACTTCCTCGACGTGCCGACCGACTGCCCGCAACGCGACGAGCGCCTGGGCTGGACGGGCGACGCGCAGGCGTTTGTGCGAACGGCGACCTTCAACGCGGAGGTCGCGGGGTTTTTCACGAAGTGGTTGCGCGATCTGGCGGCCGATCAGAAAGACAACGGCGCCGTGCCCGTCGTCATTCCCGATGTCATCGTGCGGGGCGAGCCGACCGACAGTTCCTCCGGGTGGGGCGATGTCGCCACGATCGCGCCGTGGACGATCCATCTCGTCTATGGCGATACGCGCATCCTCGAAATCCAGTATCCCAGCATGAAGGCGTGGGTGGAATTCATCCGCTCGCGCGCTCAAAATGACCTATGGAACACGGGTTTCCATTTCGGCGACTGGTTGAGCTACGCTACGACGGACCCAGGCTATCCGGGTGCGACGACCGGCAAGGATCTGATCGCCACGGCATTCTATGCGCACTCGACCGACCTCCTCGCCCGGACCGCGGCGGTGCTCGGCCGGGAGCACGACGCCCGAGTCTATGCGGCGCTATTTAAAAGGATTAGAACCGCCTTCAATCGCGAGTTCGTCACGCCCGCCGGCCGCGTCGGCGAGGCCACGCAAACCGCCTACGTGCTGGCGCTGCAGTTCAACCTTCTGGCCGAGGGCAAACGCACGGAGGCGGCCCGCCGGCTTGCCGCGGATGTCAAAGCCTTCCGGAATCATCTGACAACGGGATTTATCGGCACGCCTTATCTGTGCCGCGTTCTCAGCGATAACGGCCAACTCGACACCGCTTACGCACTGCTGAATCAGGACACCTATCCCTCCTGGCTCTATCCGGTGAAGCAGGGCGCAACGACGATCTGGGAACGCTGGGACGGCATCAAGCCGGACGGGACGTTTCAGGATCCTGGCATGAACTCTTACAATCACTACGCTTACGGTGCCGTCGGCGATTGGCTCTACAGCGTCGTGGCGGGCATTGACCTCGATCCGGCGCAGCCCGGTTATAAGCACGTCTTGATCCGTCCGCAACCCGGCGGAAAACTCACGTCGGTAAGGGCCAGCCTCGACACGCAATACGGTGAGGTGGCGTCGGCGTGGAAAGTTGCCGGCGGCCGGTTCGAACTGGCCGTGCGATTGCCGCCAAATACGCACGCGACCGTGCGACTGCCGCATGCGACCGCGGTGGCGGCTGTCACCGAGAGCGGCCGGCCGCTGGAAGGCGCCGCTGGTATTACCCAGGTGGCCCAGGACGGCGATGCGGTGATCGTTGAAATCGGCTCGGGCGAATATCATTTCTCTTATCCCGCGGGATCCTGGGCTGGCAAGTAGGCCGGGGCATCCACCCGATGTAGAGAGGGCTGTTTTTTCCCTTCCCCACCAGACTTTTCCTGCTCTCGCATCCAATGCCCGAAGAGCAATCGCTTTTGAATCAATACCTCGTCCCTTGAATCGCAGAGAATTCATCAGATCATCTTCCGTTGCGCTGAACTGCCCGTGGCCACGCCTGCTGTGGTTGGTGGCTTGCGTGGCAATGCCTCAACCGGTCCGCGCCGGAACAACCCCGAATGATCCTCCGCCGCACGACCGCGCCAGCACGATGAATGATCCAACCCTCGCCGAATCGGACCGTGCCACCGTCGGCCAAGCGGCCACCTTCCCGGCGCTCATCCAGGACGGCGATGCAGTCTTCTTCGTCGGCAACAGTTTTTTTGGCTGGCAGGATCGCAAGCTGGCCGAGTGGGTCGCCGCGTTGGGCAGGGCCGTGACACCGCCCATCCACATCGAAGTCGGATCAGACATCGTCTTCGGTAACACACCGCTAGCCGGTTTCCTCGACCATCCCGCGACGCGGGCCGCACTCGCCTCGCGCAAATACAAGGTCTTCGTTCTGCAGGGTGAGGAATTCGAGCCCGTCGATCACAAGGCCGCCTTTCACCAGGCAGTGCGGGATTTTTATCGCGCCATCAGCGCCGCCGGAGGACGAACCGTCCTTTTTATGACCTGGGATTTTCGCTGGCGCCCATTCATCGCGGAGCTGGCCGCTTCCTACGACGAGATTGGACGGGAACTGGGTATTCCCGTGATTCCCGTCGGACTCATCTATCGGAACTGCGGCCGCTCTCCTCCCCATGGTGAAACGCCCTTCTGGCTCACCGCCGACACCGAACATCCGGATGGGAACCTGCACGAGAACGAGAAAGGCACCGCAGTGAATGCGTACGCCACCTTCGCGATGCTCACGGGGCGGAATCCCCACGGCAGGAATTTCACGGCCCCCGGCAATACCAACGACGATGCTCTCATGCTCTACTTTTCCGACATCGCCTGGGCCGAAGTTTGCCCGCGCCTCCAGGAACTGAAAGATGGCGGATTTTCAGCGCCGTAGGCGAAAAACTCCGGTGGGGTCATCCAGTCGGAGCGATTCTCGCACGCAACCCCGCGGACTGTCCCCTACGAACCATCGCCTCGCTCGCAACCTCCGAAATTGTTTGGCGCCAGCTGTAGGAGCCTGCTTGCAGGCGATCCCTCGTCTGCAATCCTCCTCCGCAAGGCCTATGGAGCGAAGGTCGTGAGCACCTGTCCGCCGGAGGCCTTGCGTGGGAGGATTCCGAGTTAAGAGTCGCCTGCAAGCAGGCTTCCTACTTTGTCCATTTAGCGGTCGGCAGCCCTGGTGCACTGGCCGTGAGGCGGACCTCCCCTGCTCCCCCGGTCCGTTGCACCGTCGCGAGGAGCCGCCCCTGATAGGCGGCGCGTTGGTCGACCTTGAAGAGTCCGCCGTAGTCGAGATCGCCGGTGTCGAGACCAATGAGGTGGCCGGCACCTTCGACCTGCACAGTCACGGCGATTTTCGCGTCGGGCACCGTCAGGCCGGCAGCGTCGACGATGGTGATTTCGTAGACCGCAAGATCGCTGGCGATCGGGACCGGGAGCGGAGTGATCTGCACCCGAACGGCTGCGCCGGCGGTGCGGAGTTCGTTCGTGGCGACTTTTTGGCCGGCGCGGTAGGCGACGGCGGAGAGCACGCCGGGAGCATAGGGGACGGTCCACTCGCTGGCGTAGCCATCGTGCGAGACGGGGTGGCGGCCGAGCGAGCGGTCGTTGACGAAGAGTTCGACCTCGTCGCAATTGGTCACGGCGCAAACGGTTAGCTTGGCGCCGGCAGGCCAGTTCCAGTGCAGGTATGCGGGCGCCGGACGCCAGTCGGACTCGGCTTTTTCGCCTGTGAGCACCGAGAGCTGCAACACGGGGTCGTCGCGCCAGTAGGCAGCGCGGCGGTAGAATTCAGGCTTCTTGCCGCCAGCGAGATCGAGGAAGCCGGAACCGGAGCCGCGGCGGGGGAAGGCATGCGATTCGCCGAGGTAGTCGATGCCGGTCCAGATAAACTCGCCGATCACGTAATCGTGGTCGCGTACGCCGAGCCAGTTGTGGACCTGGTTGCTGGTTTCGGTGCCGAGAAACAGCCGGTGCGGGAAACGTTCGTGCTCGGGGGCGTAGGTCAGCTCCTTGTAGATGCGGTCGATGTAGTTGTACCCGCCGAGGTCAAGCTGATCCATGAAGCCGTTGCGGGACGAGACGAAGGACTGGTCGCAGGCGGAAGTGGCGAGGCGCGTGGGATCCTCCTCGTGACAGATGTCGACGAGCTTTCTCGCCAGCTTCCAACCGTCGTCGTCGAACTGGTTGGGGATCTCGTTGCCGATGCTGTAGAAGACGATGCTCGGGTGGTTGCGGTCGCGGCGGAGCATGGCGCGCAGATCGGTCTCATGCCACTGGTTGAAGTAGAGGTGGTAACCGAACTTCGCCTTGCCGCGGGGATTCTCGGCGGTGTTGTGAGTCCAGTCGCGGTTCCACTCGTCGAAGGCTTCGTCAAAGACGTAAAAGCCCAGCTGGTCGCAGAGATCGTAGAACTCCGGCGCGAACGGGTGGTGGCTCGGGCGAATGGCGTTGCAGCCCATCTCCTTCAGGAGCGCGAGGCGCCCGGCCCAGACGCCGATCGGAACGGCGTTGCCGAAGGAGCCGGCGTCCTGGTGAAGACAGACACCCTTGAGTTTGGTGGGCTGGCCGTTGACGAGCAGTCCGCGGTCGGAATCAAACGTGAGCTGGCGGATGCCGAACGTCGTGGTGGATTCGTCGAGCATGCGGCCGTCGAGCGACAGCGTGCAGCGGAGTTGGTAGAGTTCCGGCGAGCGATCGGACCAAAGGCGGGGCTTCGGCACGGAGAGCCAATGCTGGGCGCGCTGGCCGGATTGCTGGCTGGCGAGGGTGAGTGTTGACTCGGTGCTGCCGACCTCCGAGCCATCCGGGTCGAGGACGCTGCTGCGCAGGACGAGTTCGCGTTTCACCGGCTTCACTTTCCAAGGGTCCTTGAGCCAGGCCTGGCGCTCCTCCTCTGTGAAAAAATGCGCGTCGATGATCGCGTCGGTTTCGATGATCGCCTGGTCGCGCGTGATCTGCGGCGTGGAGACGCGAAGGCCGCCGTCGAGTCGGAAGTGCGTGTAGCCGGTGGCGATCAGCCGGACGTGCCGGTAAATGCCGGCTCCGGTGTACCAGCGCGTCGAAGGCTCGGCGGAATCGTCGACGCGGACGGAGAGGACGTTGGGTGTGCCGTCGGTCTTGAGATATTCGGTGAGATCGTAGCGGAAACCGATGAAGCCGTAGGGCCGGCGGCCAAGGAACTGGCCATTGATCCAGACGTCGCTGTTCATGTACACACCGTCGAACTCGACAACGATTTTCTTGGCGGCAGTGGCGGCGGGCAGCGTGAATGTTTTCCGGTACCAGCCGATGCCGTGGGAGAAAAAGCCGCCGTTGCTGTCGCCTTCCGGGGGCGGGTTGAGCGCCCCTTCGATGCTCCAGTCGTGCGGCACATCGAGGAGGCGCCAGTTCGTGTCGTCGAAGGCCGGTTGCGAGGCCGCCGGCAGATCGCCGAGCTGGAAGCGCCATCCGGCGTCGAAAGGAATGTACTCCCGCGGGCTGGGCGCCGGTCCAGCGGCAGTCAACGCGGCGGAGGCGAGGCAGAACAAGGCGACGAGATTGAGAACGCGCAGGAACGATACAGATCGTGAATGGTCGCGCATAAGGGGAAAGAATTGGGGTTATTGAATCGCGCAGAAAAGACGCGCACGGGTGGAGCGCGTTGCCCCAACCCATCCGACGGTTTCTATTCTGGCGGTTGCAGGGGACTCGTGCAGGAGGCATCGAAACCACTTGCCCAAACTAATCGATCCTAAAGGAGCATCGGGAAGTGACTTGTCGCCGCGGTCGCACTCCTTCGCCGAGCCTTCGGCCCGCCCGCCGAAGCCTCGGCAAAGACGGGACCGGTCTCAACAAGGCCGCCTACAAAACCAACGCTGTTTCCCAGCGGTGAGTGGTCCCCAATGCGGAGCGTCTTGAGGACAAGCGGCCCCACCCTGCTCTGTGATCCGCAACGGACACGAAGGTCCGCCCTCCACGCAAGCGTCTCCGTGATCTGGAGGGCGCTGCGTCGTCAGCGCCGCTCGGGCCTCAAGCGGCGACAGCGCGCCACGCGCAACTTTCCCCCGGCACCGTCCGGGAAAAAGCGTCAGTACATTGGCAGCCGATCCAGGCCGAACACCGGCGTGCGCGTCGCGCCTTTGGTTTGCCGGGATGTGATCGGAGTCTTCATCGCATGAATAAACGTTCAACCCGCATCGCACACGCTGCGGACGTTCTCCACCAGGCTTTCGATGGTGAACGGTTTCTGGATGAAATGCACCCCATCAATCAGCACGCCGTTGTCTGCGATCACATCGGCGGTATAGCCCGACATGAACAGGCATTTCAGTTGCGGATGGCTGGAGCGAAGCCGGTCGCGCAGCTCTTTCCCGTTCATCCCCGGCATCACCACGTCGGTAATCAGCAGGTGGATCGGCCCGGCATGTTGCGCCGCCAGGGTTAGCGCGGTCTGCGGCGTGGACAAGGCCAGCACGGTGTAGCCGTATTGCTGCAGAATCCGCCGGCCGAGATTTAGAATCTGTTCCTCGTCTTCCACTAACAACACCGTCTCGGTGCCGCGCAGCGAGCGGCGGGCGGATTCCTGCGCCGCCGCCACCGCTTCGGCTTTGGCGCGCGGCAGGTAAATCTTGAAGGTCGTCCCTTTGCCCGGCTCGCTATCGACGTTAATCAACCCTTGATTCTGGATGACGGTCCCAAACACGGTGGCCAGACCAAGCCCCGTTCCTTTTCCCAGTTCTTTGGTGGTAAAGAACGGTTCGAATAGGTGGGCGCGCGTCGCCGCATCCATACCCCGACCGTTGTCGCTCACGGCCAGCAACACGTAGTCACCCGGCACACAATCTGGAGGGCTCTGGGCACCGTGGGCGGCCAGCGTCAAGTTGCCCGTCTCAATGGTGACCTTGCCGACGCCGGCGATGGCGTCACGGGCATTGACACACAAATTGGCCAGAATCTGGTCAATCTGACTGGGGTCCATTCGCACCGCCCAGAGGTCGGCGCCCGGCAGCCAGGCCAGATTAACATCCTCACCGATCAGTCGGCGGAGCATCTTGAGCATGCCGGCGACGGTGTCGTTGAGATCGAGTATCTTGGGCTGAATGGTCTGCTTCCGGGCAAACGCGAGCAACTGCCGGGTCAGTTCCGCGGAGCGCTGGGCTGATTTTTGAATCTCTTCCAGATTCTCGCGCACCGATGTTCCCGGCGGAAGATCGTCGAGCGCCAAAGCCACATTGCCCAGGATGGCCTGGAGCATGTTGTTGAAGTCGTGCGCCACACCGCCCGCCAACCGGCCCACCGATTCCATCTTCTGGGCCTGAGCGAGCTGTCCCTGCAGCTTCTCCTTCTCCTCCTGCGTCCGCTGGCGCTCGGCGATTTCCCTTTTTAGATCGGCGTTCGTGTTCGACAATTCCGCCGTGCGTTCGTTGACCCGGCTCTCGAGTTCGGCATTGAGCCGGCGATAACGTTCCTCACTCGCGGCCAGGGCCGTGGTCTTCTCCATGGTCTCCTCGACCTGACGGCCGAGCTGCGTGTTGGTAACATTGAGCGCTGCGGTGCGTTCGGCGACCAGGCGCTCGAGGCGAACGGTTTCGCGCCGCTCCAGGAAAGCGAATAACCAGGCGACCAACAACACCAGGCCGACCGCGGCGGAGATGTAGATCACCCACGCCAGTCTCGTCCTGTACCACGGCGCCCGCACGGTGAAGGCCAGCCAGGCCTCCTCTCCCGGCTTCCCGGCGACGATCGGCCGCACATGGAAGACATAACTACCCTCCTTCAGCCGGTTGAACGATGCGGAGCCCACGTTGCCCGTCGACACCCATTGCTTGGCGGCGCCATCGAGCAGAACTTCAAAGGAAACCGGTGGATCAAACGGACTGGAGACAGCGGCGAAGTGCACCACGAGCGAGTTGTCCGAGTAAGGCAGCGGAGGGAGGGTCAAGCCGGGGGTAAACAAGCGCTGGTTGCTCCCCGTCAGTTGCACGGAGGTGATCTGGGCGCGCAACGGAAGCTGCGGAGCACGCGGCAGGTGGGGATCAAAACGGATCAGATGCCCGCGACCTTGCATCAAGATAACGCCGTCTGACTCCATGTTGAATTCGGTCGGTTCGAAACCAAGCGATAGGGATTCCATGGGCGGATGCTCGCCAGCTTTGGTGTCATCGACGACCAAGACACTGCCCCGACGAGCAAACCAGAGCCGGCCGGACGCGTCCCGCTCCGGTCGGCCAGTGCAGTCGGCCAGGGCCGGAATGCGGCGGATCAACTCCTGGTCCTCGACAAACCGTTGGGTGATTGCTTCGAAGCGCAGGATATGACCAGACGCAACGCACCGAGCGATTCCGTCGATGACAAAAAGTCCGGCCCAACTTCCGGCCACCCCTTCCTCTTTCCCGAAGATCCGGACAGTGGGTGCCCCGGCGCCAAATTCCACCCTTCCCACATGGTCGCCCAGCTCTAGCCAGACCGTACCGGTGGAATCCGTCACGGCGTTGTACACGGTCCCGAGTTTTTCAACCGGTATTCGGTCGACGGCAAACCGGCCGGCCGATTCTTGGAGCCAGCCAATTTCGTTGCGTGCGGCATAAAAGATCCGCCCGTCGGATTGTGGGCGGCCAATTCCGACCCGCGCGTTGGTGATACCCGCCGCGATCTCTTGCCAGCCCGTGCCCTCACGGACGAAAATCCCGTCACGGCTGGTTGCGAATAACCTGCCCCCGGTTTCAGCAATTGCCCAGAGTAACTGCAAGGGGGGCATGTCCAGTTCAAAGCGCTCCAAGTACCCATCCGGGTTCAGCACACCGCGCAGCAGTTGGCGGTCGGCCAATACCCACAACTCGCCTTGGTGCCGCAAGGGCTTAACATAGCTCATCGAACTCGCGAGCAGAGGTTCGAAATCGGAGATCGGCGACGGGAACTGCACCCGCACCAAGGCGTTGTCGAGCAGCGCCCACAGCACGCCATTGGGCGCATACGCCAGACGGCGGACCTGCGACAACCGATGGTCGAGCGAGCGGGTGAGGACTTGCACCAACCGTCCGCCGCGTTCGAAAAAGACGATGCCCACCGTGTCGACGGCCGCCGCGTAAAACTCGGTTCCAATGTGGCACAGGTCATTGATGCGGCGTCCCGGTCCCAGAATTCTTGGAACGGGGACGTCACTGAAGGATCTTCCATCGAAAGCCAGAAGACCGCCCCGAGCCGTACCGACGATCACCTGTTCCGCCCCATAATCCACGCTGTCCGTCACCCCTCCGGTAGCGAGCGGATTCTTCAAGGGAACGGCTGTCGCGTCCCCTCCCAAATGTATCTGGTAAAGGAGACCGAGGGATTCATTGCTGGCAAACCGCTCGTTGCCAACGGCGAAAATGTGTTCGATCGCGACAGACGGGAACCGGGAGGTTCGGGTGGTCTGCCCGGGCCTCCAGGCAATGACCGTGCCACCGGCCGGCCCCCACAGCCAGGTATCGGAGAACTGGCTGACACGAAAAAACGGATCGCCAGGAGGAACCTCGGCCACCGGCACAAAACGCCAGTGCGCGTCCTCACCCAGATCGATCCGGGCAATCGCTCCGGGGATGGCCGCATAAATCCGGCCATCATCGTCTACCGCCACCTGTTCGTAGATGAATCCGGTCTGGTCAGCGGCTTCCTGGTAAGTCTCCCAGCGCACCCCGTCGCCGATCGCGATTTCATGCTGCGAGACGACCAGGATCCTGCCGTCCGGCAGGATATGGAGATCAGACGGCGCGGTGCTGAGTCCGAGCGATTCCGGACCGAGCACGACGAACGACGGAGCGCCGGTCTCGACCACTCCGGCCGGCGGTGCCGGGATAGCGTCACTCTCGGCGCGTGCCGCCACGACGCCCACGGCCATGGCGAAGGCGAGGAAAAGAACGTACCCTATCCATCCACACCAAAGGCAGCGATTGCGCCAGGGGAAGGATCTCGATTGCGGCATGACAAAACGATGGACGTTGCTTCGGCGGATCATACTAAAAGTCGAGCGTGGAACCCGAGGGTTAGGCGCCCTAAAATGAGTATTTCATCACCTCTGGCCGCTTGCAAATAAACTAATTCGACTCGCGATGAGGTTGGCGCTGCCGACGTCTTCATGCGTCCGAGTTTACGACCTGTTCACAAAGAACAATCAAAGCAGAATTGAATTGCGCTTCCCGACCCCCCTAGCCTGTTCGATCTCCGCAAACCATCCCGCGATGATCGCTTTTGATTCCGTTCTTTCCCGTCACATTTTGCTGGGCTGGGCTTGGTTTTCGTCGCCAGCCTTCGCGCTGACAATTCTATTCAGATCAGCGTCAATCCCGGAGCGGGACAAATTCCGATCAGCCCCTATGTTTATGGCACCAATCAGGATCTGCCGGGGGTTGCCGCTCCTGGATCCCGCCGGAGTGGCGGCAACCGGCTGACGGGGTACAATTGGGAGACCAATGCCTCGAACGCTGGCACCGATTGGTACAATAGCAGCGACAACTTCATGGTCTCGGGACTACCGGCCCAGCAGCAAAGTCTGCCGGCGATCGCGCTGACCTTGTTCCACGATCAATCGCTGACGATGGGGACTCCGTACACCGTGCTGACTCTGCCAATGGCCGGCTACGTGGCGGCCGATGAAAGCGGCACGGTCACAGCCGCCCAGGTGGCACCGTCCTCCCGGTGGAATGCTGTTGTAAACAACAAACCCGGTGGCGTCTACCTTAGCTCGCCCAACCTGACCGATGGCGTTGTCTACACGGATGAGCTGCTCAATCTTCTACTGACTCCAGTCCGCGACTCCCGCCTACCGCTGGTTTCTTGACTACTACCTCGACCAGATGAGCAACGCATCAACGACGGCGGGTAAGCGCCTTCTCGATGTCCTCGACCTCCACCGTTACAGCGACGAGAACATCGGCGGTCCATCCGCAGGCACGCCGATCACGAGCCAGACAGACTTCACGGACACGACGACCAATCTGCAAAGGATTCAAGCTCCCCGCGTTCTCTGGGACCCGACCTATGTGGAGAACAGCTGGGTACAGGAGTGGTACCCCCAATTCCTGCCGTGGATTCCGAATATCCAGGCCTCCATCGCAAAATACTATCCCGGGACCAAGCTGTCGTTCACCGAATACTGCTACGGCGGCGAAAGCGATATCTCAGGGGGGATCGCCCAGGCCGACGTCCTTGGCCTCTACGGAAAATATGGGGTGCGCCTCGGATGCCTCTGGCTCCTCCACGGCACGCCCCCACCCTTGTATGTCTCCGCGACGTTCAACCTCTACCTCAACTACGATGGGAACGGTGGGAAGTTCGGCGCGACTTCCGTTGCGGAAACGGACTCCGATACGGTCAACTCCTCGGTCTACACTTCGGTTGACACCGCGAATGCCCTCCATCTGGTCGTGCTGAACAAGAGTTATACCGCGACGGCCAACCTCAGTTTTCAGATTGCGGGATCCACGATCTACCCCAGCGCCCAAGTCTACGCTTTCGACGCCAATAGCTCCGCCCTGACGCTTCGCGCGCCGGCCGCACTCACCAACAACCGGTTCAGCTACACGCTTTCGCCACTCACCGCGGCCCATTTTTTCCTACCGGCGCCCTCGCCCGACCAGGCGTTTTTGCAGCAGCTCTTCGCGGATGTCCTGGGCCGGCCGATCGATCCCGGTGCGCTCAGCAGCTTTGGCGCGGCGCTAATCGGAGGCGAATCGCAGGTAGCGGTATTAGGCGATCTGTTTGGCTCGACCGAATATCGCCTGCGGCAGATCGAGCCGGCAATCCGTCTGTACTATGCGGCCTTCGCGCGGTGTCCGGATTATGCGGGTCTCCAGAACTTGGCCAACGCGCTGCAGACCGGTGCTCTTACGTTGGCTAGCGCAGGCGACCAATTTGCCTCGAGCGCGGAGTTTCTCCTGGACTACGGCAGCTTGGACAACACGGGGTTTGTGCAGCGGCTCTACCTCAACGTGTTGGGCCGCAAAGCTGATCCTGCGGGCCTGGCCAACTGGGTGGCGTTGCTCGATGCGGGCGCTTCGCGCGGGACCGTGTTGATTGGGTTCTCGGAGTCCCCGGAGTTTCAGGCGGACATTGCCAGTCAGGTGGAGATCGTACGACTGTATTACCTGCTGCTGAAGTGGATGCCGGCGGCGGCGGAACTGCAGAGCCGCCTGGGGTTTTTGCAGGGCTACGGCCAGACGGACACGTTGTTTGCGCAAGGCTATTCCTCGGGTCTTGCTGATTCCGACTATGTGCGGCTGGTTTTTCAGGGTTTCCTGCGGCGGGCGGCCGATCCGGGGGCGCTCAGCGCCTTTAGTAGTGCTTTGACCGCCGGCACGGTTACGCACGGCAGCTTGGTGAACACGCTGCTCAGTTCGACCGAGTCTAATCTCTACGTGGCACCGGCCTCGCGGCTATATCTGGCCGCCTTGCTTCGCGTGCCCGATCAGCCGGGCTTGGACAATTGGGTAGCGTACGTGCGCGCGGGCAATTCGCTGCAATCCGCGGCCGACGCGTTCGCCGCGAGCCAGGAGTTTATGAACCGCTACGGTGCGATGAACAACAGTGACTACGTGTCTACACTTTACGTCAACGTCCTTGGCCGGCAGGCGGATCCGACCGGTCTGGCCGATTGGGTGGCGCAGCTGAATGGCGGCGCCAGCCGCGGGCAGGTGTTGATCGGCTTCTCCGAATCGCCGGAGGCTGTCAATCGCTTCGCCCCAACCGTGCGCACATTCTTGAGTTACTTCACCTTCCTCAATTTGACTCCCGCCCAGTCGGATCTCGACACCTGGAAGAACTATCTCGCCACGCTCGACGACCAGCTGCGCAACGATCTGCTCGCGACAATTTCAACCTCCTGATTTTACATGCCTACGGAAATTCTCCCGGCCGACCGCTTGCCAACGTCCACCTCAAACCAGAACCGCTCTCGGGTGAATTCCAGGAAGCAGGGGTTGGCTCTGTGCCAAGAATCTAATCCTCCTCGCGAAAACATGCGGTGGTAGGATTGATCAGAAGATAGAACGATCCGTTCCCACACCTACCTACCGACGGCTTTCCCCGACCCGGCGCTGGGCTCACTGCCGAATTGATGCGTCTCCTTTGAACCAGGAGAAAGTCGGTTTCTGACTTCGATGGAATTCTCGTCGAGGTCTTCAATGACCACCACGGCCGGTGGCGGGCGCGAGGCCACTCCGAGGATTGGCTCTGACCGGAAATAGCCGGCCGGAGCCTTCGCCATGGCGTTCCAACTGAAATCGTGTGTATTCTCTGCCGTAGCATAGGTAAACTCATGGACGGTGATAAGGTCGTCCTTGGGAAAATCGACGGCGCCAGAATTCCCCGGGGCATACTCCACTTCGACGTCAAACGCCGCATTGCCCAGAGTGCCGTTGTTGGCCGGGTCGTTCTCCTCCCGGGTCTTGGTGAACGTATAGGTGACATTACATTCCAACGCGTCATGCCAACCCCAAGCCAGCATGCTTCCCTTGCCGGCCGGGTCCGACCAGATCTCGGCTGCCTTCTGTTCTCCCACCGCCTTTTGGAGGTGGGTCTGGACCGTAGCCTCCACTTGGCTCTGAGGAATGCGCAGCCCAGGGATCAGCATCTTGAGTACTTTGCCGTCGAACGACACCACCTGGGCTTGGAGGCCTTTCTGCTCCTTTAAATCGTCTGCCGCACTCAGCATCTCCGACTGAAGATCCATCGACTCGACGCCGTTCAGATGAAAGCGACGATCGAACTCCTCGCTGGATAGATTGCGGCGGGCATCAGGCCGCAGCCCGGCCTCGTGACGGGAAGCCGGCTTCCGCGCGGAAGCCTTCGCGGGAGACACGACGACGCGGACCGAGGTCGAGGGAACAGGCGTTGATGGCCCAGCCTTTCGGCCGACGATCGCGAACCACAGCAGGCAGCATCCCGCGGCTACCACACCCGACAGTGCGATTCTTTTCATTTTTTCATGTCAGTTCCACCTGGTGTTTTGATGGTCGTGACCTATGGCCAGAAACCCACAATGGCCTATTCATAGTCAGGAACAATCGAAATACCAACCACGACTGTCAGTCATCCGTGGTATCTGCGTAATCCGTGGTGATTGGAGCGTCGGGGATCTTTGCAAGTATTTTCCCGTTCCCGTCGCCACCTCCTATAAAATGGTTTGGTTGCGGTATCCTCTGCATTAGGTAGTTTGCGGCCCGACCATATGACCGCAGCGCCCGACTCGAATGACGAATCTTCCCGCTGGCTGCCCACCTCGCGCGACGAGTTGGACGCCCGGGGTTGGGACGAAGTTGACGTCATTCTCGTGTCCGGCGACGCCTACGTCGACCATCCTTCCTTCGGCACCGCGGTCGTGGGGCGGGCCATCGAACGCGATGGCTTGCGCGTGGCGATTCTGCCGCAACCCAACTGGAGGGACGATCTGCGCGATTTCCGCAAGCTGGGGCGGCCGCGGCTGTTCTTCGGCGTCACGGCGGGCTGCATGGATTCGATGGTGAACCACTACACCGCCGGACGGCGGCTCCGCTCGGACGACGCCTACACTCCGGGCGATCAGGCGGGTTTTCGACCCGACTACGCCGTCACGGTCTACTCACGCATCCTCAAGCAACTTTACCCCGAGGTGCCAGTGATGATTGGAGGGATCGAAGCCAGCCTCCGGCGCGTCACGCACTTTGACTACTGGTCCGACACGATCAAACCCAGCGTTCTCGCCGAAAGCGGCGCCGACCTGCTCGTTTACGGGATGGGCGAACTGCCGTTGCTTGAGATTCTGCGACTGCTGCGCCGCGGAGTGCCATTCTCGTCGCTGAACACCGTTGCACAAACGGCCGTGTTGCTGCCGCCGGGAGCCGAAGTTCCCTCCAACCGACATTGGGAGGACATCACTCTGAATTCGCACGAGGAGTGCGTGCGGAATCGCGCCAGCTATGCGGCCAATTTCGGACGGATCGAAACGGAATCCAACCGGGTGCACGCCCGGCGGCTCCGGCAGGAGGTCGGAGGGCGTCTGCTGGTGGTGAACCCGCCGTTCCCCACGATGACGACGGAGCAAATCGACGCGAGTTTCGACCTGCCGTATACGCGTCTGCCGCACCCGCGCTACCACAAGCGCGGGCCCATCCCGGCGTACGAGATGATCAAGCACTCGGTCAATCTGCACCGGGGCTGCTTCGGCGGCTGCAGCTTCTGCACGATCTCCGCGCACCAGGGGAAATTTGTAGTCAGCCGCAGCCGGGAAAGCATCCTGCGCGAGGTGCAGGCAGTGACGGCGATGCCCGATTTTCGCGGGACCATCACCGATCTCGGCGGTCCGTCGGCCAACATGTACCGAATGCAGGGGCGCGAGCAGCGCCTGTGCGACGACTGCGAGAAACCGAGCTGCATCTGGCCGCGCATTTGTCCCAACCTCGACACCGACCATCGTCCGCTGCTCGAAATCTACCGGGCGGCGCGCTCCGTGTCCGGCGTCAATCACGCCTTCGTGACGAGCGGACTCCGGTACGATCTGCTGCTGGACGGGCGCGCTCCACCCGAGGTGCGCCAGGGACATGACCGCTATATCAACGAACTTCTCGCCCATCACGTCTCCGGCCGGCTCAAGGTCGCGCCCGAACATACCTCCGATGAAGTGTTGCGGGTCATGCGCAAGCCGTCATTCGCGCTCTTTCGCCGCTTCAAGGAGCGGTTCGATGCGGTCAAGGCCCGACTCGGGAAAACGCAGCTCCAGCTGGTGCCGTATTTCATCAGCTCGCACCCCGGATCGCGACCGCAGGACATGGCCGAACTCGCGCTACAGACCAAGGAGCTCGGATTCCGACTGGAGCAAGTGCAGGATTTCACCCCCACGCCAATGACGGTCGCCACGGAGATTTACGCGACCGGCCTGCATCCCTGCTCGGGAAAGCCGGTTTTCGTGGCGCGCACGCCGGAGGAAAAGGAGGAACAGCGTAGCTTCTTCTTCTGGTACAAACCCGGGCTGCGGGCTGCGCTTCGCGACACGCTGCATCGCCTCGGCATGGATGCGGCTGCCGACAGGTTGTTGGGCGGAGGCAAACGGAAGCGGCCGAACCGACGTTAGCTGATCGACGCGGCTTGTCCAAAAAACCCGATCCGTTCTGCTTCAACCGACTCTTCCAACCATGGATCTCTAATGCACCCAGAGTAACACTGCGCCCTATTTTCGCTGGAGGCTGGCCGGCCGCTTGGTTCGCACCGGAACACCGGAAGCATGGCAGTCGGCGCATTTGACGAAATGGATATTGTGGCGGCTCGCGGAAGATTTGAAGGTCGTGTCCATCCGCTCCACCTCGAGGCCGCAATTCGACAGCCGGGGATGGCAACTCGCACAGGAGGCGCGGGCATTCAGCTCATGCCCGCCGTGACAGGCTTGGCAGCTCAGGCCCTCGTGCAACCCCACGCACGTCCGATCGTCCCCGGAACCCGCCTGGAAAGTGAAATCCGGTGCATGGCATTGGTAGCAGATCCCTTGGCGTGTGTCGGGCGACACGCTCACCGGCCGGGTGCCGTCGAACATGGCCGGCAACGGCAGCAGTTCCGTGCGGAAATGCACCTGTTCGCGCCGATCATAAAACGCCGCCGGCGACGGTGGCGCCGCGGGAGGATTCGCCTCTGAGGCTATTGGAAGCAGGCCCAGCGGCGTTCCAGGACGGTGCACTTCATGGCAGGCCAGGCAGGGAATCGACGCCTCACTCGGCTGGACGGAGGCGGTGGCGAGATGCCAGGGCCCCTGGCGGGTGAGCGGCTGGACCAACTCCCGGATGCTCCGCTCAAAGTACATTCCGTGGCACAGCAGGCATTGGTCGTTCAGGAGCCGTTTGGTGTTGTGGTCGGAATTCAGGAAGATCCGCTCGTAGGTCGCGTGGTGCGGTCCAGCGGCCCAGGACGCAAATTCCTGCTGGTGGCATTTGCCGCAACGTTCGTTCATGCCCCGGCTGATGTCGCGCTGCTGGACCAACAGTCGCTCGGGCACCTGCCCGCGAAGATGCCGCCAGAGTTGGCGGACGTTGTTCAAATGGAACCCGACGTCCGTCGAGAAAATGCTGCCGTGGCATTCCTTGCACTGCACGGAACGGTGCGATGAGGCCGTCCAAAGATGATAGGCAGGCTCAAGTTCGTGACAGCGGATACAGGCTTTGCCGCCCGCGGCGGCGTAGTAGACGCTTCCCGCCGGCACGGCCAGAAGCAGCAGGGCGATCGGCACCGCAAGCACCAGCCAGATGATTCGATATTTTCGTCCGGTTGCCATGACGATTGATCAGCGGAGTCCCCCGCCCCGCCAGGTGCGCTTGATGAAATCCGAGGCGTAGTACGCGATCGCCATGATGGTCAGCACCGGATTAAAACCGCCGTTGTTCACGTGGACGCTCGCGTCGATCACGAACACGTTGTCCACGTCGTGGAGCTTGCAATGCGGATCGACCACCGAGGTCTTGGGATCGCGGCCCATGCGGCAGGTCCCGGCTTGGTGCTGTCCGGCGCTCAGCCACCGCTGCTCCTTCTGGCGCCGCAGCGTCTGGATCGCGCCCGCTTCCTTCAGCCAAAGCTCGGCCATGTCGGAGGCGTGCTTGCAGAGTTCGATGTTGTGCGGATGATCCAGGCCGGAGAGCCGCGCGACGGGAATACCCCAGTAATCGCGGACCCGGGAATCCACCTGCACGCGCGAATCGAACACCGGCATTTCCTGCGACGGGCCCATGATAACGATGCTCCGCCGGAACCACGTCCGCATGAAATCCTTGTACGCCTTGCCCCAGCGCGGCAGGCCGGGCGGACCCATGCCGGCAAATTGGTACGGCAGGCGTTGGAATTCGTTCGCCAGCATCGCCCCGCCCACCAGGCCCTTGTTTCCATGATTGAAATCGCAAATGGCAATTTGCGCGCCCGGGCCCAGATCGTCGTAGATATCGTGGTCGAACAAGCCGAGCGCACCGCTGTAGGCGTGGCCCTGGAGATTGCGCCCCACCCAATCGAACCGGTTGCCCAGGCCCTGGGGAAAGAGCTCGTTTTTCGAATTCAGCAACAGGCGGGCGGACTCGATGGCCCCGCCGGAAACCACCACCAGGTCCGCCGTCTGGACCTGCCGACGGTTGTCTTCGTCGAAGTATTCGACCGCGCGGGCCCGGCCCTTCGCGTCCAGCAGAATGCCGGCGACGATGCTGCGCGTGCGCAGTTCACAATGTCCGGACGCGAGCGCCGTGGGGATCACCGTGTTTTGGGTGCCGCACTTGGCATTGCATTCGCAGGCGAAGCCGCAGCACCAGCGGCACCGCATACATCCCGCCCGTCCGTTGTACGGGACTGTATTGCGGAGCATCGGAATGTAGAACGGATGCCAGCCGAGGCGCTGCGCGGCGGGCATCAACAGCTGCGTCTCCACGCAATCAGGCAGGGGCGGCATGGGCAGAGGCCGGCGGCGCGGAGCCTTGAACGGATCAGCACTCTGGTCGCCGGAAACGCCGATTTCCCATTCCGCTTTCTCGTAGAACGGTTCCAGGTCGTCGTAGGCGATGGGCCAGTCCTCCAGCGTACTTCCGTCCGGCGCGCCGTAGAGGGATTTCATCCGGAAATCCTGGGCCATGTAGCGCCAGGCCATCGCCCCGTAGCTCAGCGTCCCGCCTCCGACGCAGGCTGCGTTGTTGTTATAGGACCCGTCCGCCGGCCAGACGACTTCGGCGTGCCCCTGGGCATCGACAAACACCCGCGGTTCCTTTTCCTCGTCCGGTCCATACGGAGCGCCCAACGCGGTGGTCCGCTGGTTTCTCAGGTCGTCCTTGCGCTCCTCATCGGGCGTCACCCAGCGGCCGCGTTCCAGCACGACCACATCCAGGCCCGCTTCCGCCAGTTCCTTGGCCACCACGCCGCCGCCGGCGCCCGACCCGATGACCACGGCATTGACGTGTTTGAAACTCATGGGCTTTGCGGCGCGCGGCTGGCGGTTGCAACGTTCCAGTCGGCGCTGAGCGGCCGGCGGCTGCGCACCGGCGGCGTGGGAAGGCCCAACATGCGCCAGCTGACCGCATCGCGATTGCCGCCATGACGCGGTCCGCCGTAAAAGCCCTCCAGCGTGTGTTCGACCAACCGGTTGAAGAAATCGCTGGCCGAAATCTGGCTCCAGACCGCGCCCGGGGCCTGATTCGATTCGAGTTTGCGGAGCAGTTCGTCCTGCTGCGCACTGTCCAGGTCAATGAACTCCTTGCTGAACAGGGTGAGACAGGACTCGCTCACCCCCTTGAGGCCAATCCGGTAAAGCGACTGATAGCGGCGATGATAGCCGACCAGCTTGCGGTCGATGAAGTCCACCACGCCCGCCCAGGCGGCCCCGGGATCCTTGTCCGCCGGGATGATTCGCTCGCACATGGCATTGACCGTCGCCGCCTCGGATTCGGTGAAATAACGGTGCGACGATCCCCAAAAAGAAGACGGCAACTGGATCAGAGGAGCGGCCAGCAGGGTCACCGAAGACGCGCGCAGGAAATCCCGTCGGGTCATGGGCCTGACTGAAGGCAAATTATCCATAGGGGTCCGCCTAGTTGGGGAATCAGACGAGGCAAAGGCATTGGGGGCAGAGAACCTCGTCAGCCTCGAATTCATTGATCTGCCTGCGGCATTCGTCAAGCCTGGTGGATCATGAAACACCCCACCCTCGTCTTAGGCCTGATTCTACTCACCGCCATAAGTGGGCTCGCCACCGATCCTGCCCGACCTTTCCGACTGGCCATCGTGGGCCTTGATCACGGCCATGTAGACGGCACCCTCGCCGAAACGCTCAAGCGAAGCGATGTGCGACTGGTGGGCGTCGTCGAGCCCAAGCCGGCCTTAGCTGCCCAGTATGCCCAGCGCTTTCACCTCCCCGCCTCCTTGCTGTTTTCAGATCTTGAGGAGATGCTCAAGACGGCAAAGCCCGAGGGGGTAATGGTGTTCACCTCGACCTTCGAGCACGTCCGGGTGGTTGAAACCTGCGCCAGGCACGGGGTGCATGTGATGATGGAAAAGCCGCTCGCTGTCTCCATGGAGCACGCTCGCGCCATTCAGCAGGCGGCCCGGCGCTCCTCCATTCACGTTCTCGTGAACTACGAGACCACCTGGTATCCCTCCCATGAACTCGCCTACGCTCTCGTCCGCCGGCAGGGTGCCGTCGGCGAACTCCGCAAGATCGTCGTTCGCGATGGTCACCAGGGTCCCAAGGAAATCGGCTGCCCAGAGTCCTTCCTCTCCTGGCTCACCGATCCCGTGCTCAACGGCGGAGGCGCCATCATGGATTTTGGCTGTTACGGGGCCGATCTGATCACCTGGCTGATGCAGGGACAGCGCCCCCTCCGCGTCACCGCGGTCACGCAGCAACTCAAACCCGAGGTTTATCCGAAGGTGGATGACGACGCCACGATCATCCTGACCTACCCCCGCGCCCAGGGAATCATTCAAGCTTCCTGGAACTGGCCCATCGGACGGAAGGACATGGATCTCTACGGCGTCACCGGCGCGATCAAAGTCGCCGACCGCAACACGCTCCAGCTGCAAAACACCGACGGCAATGTTCATGATCTTACACCCGCTCCGCTCGATGCCAGCTACCGTGAGCCCATCGCCTATTTTATCGCGGTGGTGAGAGGCGAGATCTCCGAGCATCCCCTTTCCTCTCTCGAGACCAACCTAATCGTAACCGAGATTCTGGACGCGGCGCGACAGTCAGCCCGGACCCTTCGGAGCATCCAGCTGCCAGAAAAGCTCGAGGAGTAAGTCTCCGGAACCCTGGCGCACCAAGACTTTCGCCCCGGAATTAGGTTTCTTCTTCCGGCGGGGAGGGTCGCCGCTCAGCCTGTCCTCCATAGGCTGGGCGACGGAGGATGGGCGGACCGTTCAATTGTCCCCGATCTACTTGTTGGTTTGCGGGTCGTCCCAGACCGGCACGAACTTTGAGCGCCCATCTCCCTTGTGCGTCACGGGGCCCATTTTCAGCATTCGGTAATGGCCATAGGGAATCGTCGAAAGGCCGCCGGTCGGGCGCAGCTTGCCGGTCCATGATCTGCCCGGGTGTCCCCAGAGCCCCTCGGCGTAGACCGGCTGGCCCTGCGCGATGTCGACCAGAACCATGCCGTAGCGCTGGAGGGCAACGCAGATGATGCACTCCTCCCGCGTGAGTGGGAATTGCGAAAGGTCGAGCTTGGGGTCGAGCTGAATGACCGTTCCCTCGGGTATCCCGCCCTCGACGAAGCCGTCGGTCCAGGCCGCGGGGAACACAAACTCCTTGTAAGCGCAAAAGCGCGAGGCGGCGGCGATCTTGTGCCGGATTTCACCGGCCATAACTTCGTCGTAGAGGATCAGGCCCGCCACCGCCGGAACGCCCGCGGCCCGGCTGGGGCCGTGGAAATGGACGCTTTCGCCATCCACCACTCCGAGGTCCTCGGTCTTGAAGACCCCCGGGCCATCGGATGCGTAGACCATTCCGGTGTTGGATTGCCAGCTGCCGTCGGGATTTTTTGCAAGGGACCACATGTCCCAGACGAGCCTGCGATTCCAGTCGACCGCGGCGAAGTGGCTGTCCCCCCTCGGGTCGGGCGTGGCCTCCTTCGGGATCGGCACCAGGTCAAACCCCTTCCCGTGGCCGAATTGCTCGTGCTGGGTGTGCCAGATGCGACGCTCGTCCGGGGTGAGAGTGTGGAGCCCCACCTTCGCGAGCGGCGTGGACTCGTCAACCTCATACACGGGAATGGTCCACTGCACGCAGTTGATCAGAAAGTTCTCCTTGCTGGGTTCTGTCTCGAGAAGCTTGACCCAGCGCTCCGTGCGCGGCTCGGTCGCGGCATCGGACGCAATCGGCTGGTTCCAGAAGCTGTCATCGGAGAAGAACCGCCGCGGCGAATCCGAGGTGCGAGCAGCCGCGATCGGAACGCTGGCAGCGAGCATTCCTGAGAGAAGAATGGGGCAGACTTGGAGTTTCATGGGTGTTGTGGGTGGGTCGTAAAGCGTCCTGGCGAAATGACTGGTTGACTCATTTAAGGGCAAGCGTCGCCTCACCGGTCTGCACGTCCAAGCTCAATTTCCTCGGTTTGGGCAGCGCCAGCATCCCGTGAGATCGTAGTTTCATGGGCAAACAAGCGGTCAAGGGAGACGAGTGATGAGGAATTGACGCTGTTTGGGAGCCGTCGCGTGGGAGCGGACATTCTGCTCGGATTCCTCCCACTCGCCCAAGTGGTCCGTCGCGGCAGACAGCCTGGGATCGCCGGCCGAGGCCACCAGAATTGTCGGCTGCCCTTGCCACTCGAAATAGCAGGGATTCTCGGACAGGAGGCAGATGGGTCGACCGGCAGATTCAGCTGCGGAACGGACCCCGGCCAGGTTGCCGATCAGCCACAGCAGAACCAGATTTGGCCAGGTGGAGAATAGACCGCGCTTTTTCATGGGGTGGGATGAGGTGAGGACCGGCAGGCGATGACGGTCAAGATCAAGTATAGCGGCGCAATCGGTCTGAGGCCATATCTGAACGGGCAAAAACCTGTCCAACGGCGCATGATGGCCCGGGTCAGAATGATCGCACCAGAGGTCGGTGGCGAGCCGGTGCCAGCGGTGTCCATGATGGGATTGCCAGGAGCGCGCTGGACTGTTCAAAAGCTTGCAGTGCGCGGTTCAACATGCGCCGATCACCACGATGCCCCTCTGCCCTACCGCCAGGCTCCAGCGGAAAATCGGAACGCCGTTATTCCCGACTCGTTTCAAACCAACCACGCGTTGGGTCGCCGCCCTTGTTTTCCCGCTGGCGGTTGCGGCCCAGGCGCCGCGCTCTCTCGAGTATGACGCCGTGCAGCAGAGCCTGGCCCAAGGCTGGAATACCTGGGACGTGTATAGCGTCGGAGCGCAGGTCCTGCTCCCCGAAGGATTCACCATTCGCGTCGGACTCAAGAACAACACCGCCTTGAACGGCGACGCATTTCTGACCGACCTCCTGATCGGACGCCGGGGCCAGGGTGAAGAGGACATCGTCCCGGGGCCGCACACCTGGAACGGGAGCTACACGGAGCTCCGCCTGTCGTGGCAGAAGCACGAACTGCTGCTGCAGACTGCCCACGACGGCGTGGATCTGGTCATGTTGGCGACGCCGGTGGCGTCGAAAACCAGCCTTCCGCCCACCGTGGTCTTCTCGACTGGCGTCCTGTGGAACTCCCCCGGAGCCGCGATGAAATCCGGGGATCATATTGAATTCAACAATGGCTCCCGCAAAATCTCCGTTTACTGGACGGGACAGGAACAGCCGCGCGCCGCGCTCCCCATCGCCACGCCCTATTTCGCGGCCCTTTTTCAAACCCCGATCGGACTCAGCACTGGTCACCCAAGATCGGTTGAGCAAATCCGCGCGATCCTCCAGCGCCAGCGTCCGGCGAGCAGCAACGTCGCGCAGGCCATTGAAAGCGTCATGGGGTGGGACACGTTTTTCGATCCGTCAAAGTCGCGGGTCATCTCCCCCGTCAGCCGCCTGTGGTCGACGGGTTGGGGCGGCTACGTTCTGTTTGACTGGGACACGTTCTTCGCGGCCTCCCTGGCGGCGGTCGGCGACCGCAATCTGGCCTATGCCGACGCCATCGAGACCTTGCAGGAATCCACGCCGGCGGCCTTTGTCCCAAATTACGCCCGCGCCGGCGGCTGGAAGAGTTTTGACCGTTCTGAACCGCCGGTCGGCGCGATGACCGTTCTCGCTCTCTACCAGAAATTCCACGACGTCTGGTTTCTGCGCGACACGTTTGCACCGCTGCTCCGTTGGAACCGCTGGTGGAACGAGCACCGCGAACATGGCGGATATCTCGTTCTGGGTACCGACGCGGGAAACCGGCCGTTGAACCCCGACGACAACTCAATCGGCACTCAGCAGGGTGCGATGTACGAATCGGGCCTCGATAACAGTCCCATGTATGACGGGGCCCCGTTCCATCCCGAAACCAACCGGATTCATTTGGCCGATGTCGGCTTGATTAGCCTGTACGTCGCCGACTGCAACGCCCTGGCCGAGATCGCGGCCCGGTTGGGAAAACCGGGCGAGGAGCAGGAACTGCGTACGCGCGGTGCCCGATACGGCGCCATGCTCCAAACCCTGTGGGATGAGAAGACGGGGATGTTTCTGAACAAGAATCTGGATACGGGCGCCCTCAGCGCGCGCCTCTCGCCCACGAATTTCTATCCCCTGCTGGCCCGGACCGCCACGCCTGCGCAAGCCGCCCGCATGGTCAATGAACATCTGCTCAACCCCAAGGAGTTCTGGGGTGAATGGGTGATCCCTTCCATTGCCCGGTCCGACCCGGCATTCCGTGACCAGAACTACTGGCGCGGCCGCATTTGGGGCCCGATGAACTATTTGGTGTACCTGGGGCTGCGGAACTACGACCAGCCCTCGGCGCGCAAACAGCTCGCCCAAAAATCCCTCGCTCTGTTCAACCAAGAGTGGACGCTCAACGGGCACGTGCACGAAAACTACAACGCGATTACCGGGATGGGCGACGATGTGAGTTCGAGCGACCGATTCTACCATTGGGGAGCCCTGCTCGGCCTGATCGACCACCTCGAGAATGGCGCACGAGCAGATCAACCTGCCCCGGCAAAATGAGCCTCCGCCCAAAACCCGTTTTCGTCATGGCCTGCATCGCACTGCTGAGCGCCGCCATCATCCCCGCCGGTGCAACCTCCGGGATTTCGCCGATCGGCCCCAAGGTTTCCAACCGCCTCTCAGATGTGGTCCAGGCCTCGTCGCCCGCAGCGGTCCACCTGGACGGCTGGCTGGGAAACCGGATCGCGCTCAGTGAAAAGAACCGGCTCCTTACGATTGAAATCGAGCCGATGCTCGCCGGCTTCCGCCAGAAGCCGGGAAACCATCCCTGGATCGGCGAACATGTGGGCAAATGGATCCATGCCGCCACCCTGGCCTGGGCCAATACGGGCGACCCGGCGCTCCGGGCAAAACTCGATCTGGTCGTCAAGGAACTGATTGCCGCCCAGGAGCCCGACGGCTACCTTGGGACCTATGCGCCCGCGCAGCGATTCGGACTTTATCCCGGCGCCGACTGGGACGTGTGGTCCCACAAGTACTGCCTCATCGGCCTTCTGACCTACTACCAATACACCGGCGATGAACCGGCGCTGGCCGCCGCCCGTCGCGCCGCCGACCTGCTGCTGCGGACGTTTCCCGCGCAGAAGAGCATTCTCGCCGCCGGAACCCATGTCGGGATGGCCGCCACGAGTGTTTTGGAACCGGTTGTGCTGCTTTACCGCCTGACGGCCGATGACCGTTACCTCGCGTTCGCCCGCTATCTGGTGAAGGCGTGGGACGAGCCCGGCGGCCCCGCCATCCTCCATTCCCTGCTCACGGTCGGGCGCGTCGACCAGACGGCCAACGGGAAAGCCTATGAGCTGCTGTCGAACCTGGTCGGCCTGTGCGACCTTGCCCGGGTCACCGGCGAGCGCTCGTACATCGAAGCCTCCCTCAAGGCCTGGCAGGACATTGTGGAAAATCGCCTGTACCTCACCGGGACCTCCAGCGCAGGGGAACACTTCCAGGACGACCATGTGCTGCCGAACGACGCGGCGGCGGACCTCGGCGAGACCTGCGTCACCGTAACATGGATACAATTCAACCTGTCCCTGCTCCAGCTCACCGGCGAGGCGAAATTCGGCGACGAAATCGAGCGCTCCTATTACAACCAGCTGACCGCCGCCCAGCATCCGCGGGGCGAGGACTGGTGCTACTATACGCCGCTCGAGGGCCGCAAGCATTACGACCACGGAATCACCTGCTGCCACTCGAGCGGACCGCGGGCGCTGGCCCTCGCGCCCGAGGCCGCCTATCTGCGCGGGAGTGACGCCGGCGGAGATACGGTTTTCGTGAACACTTTGGAGGATTCCTCCGCGCGATTGGTTCTGGGTGGCGAGCCGGTTACGATTGAGCAGCGCAGCGAGTTTCCGCGCTTGGGGACAACAACTCTCACTCTGAAGTTGAAACGGCCGGCGCGTTTTGCGGTGAAGGTCCGGATTCCGCTCTGGGCAGTGCCGGCCACCCTCGCGGGCCGGGAAATCCGCGCCGCCGGATGGGCCGCGGTGCCCGCCCGGCTCTGGCGAGAGGGCGACCGCATCCCGCTGACCTTCTCGCTCCAGGCCCGCATGGTCGCCGGGGACCATGGCAATCTCGGGCGCGCCGCTCTTGCCTGGGGTCCCTTTGTCCTTGCCTACCCAGGCAGTGACAACCCGGGCTCGCCCGCGCCGCAGACCATCGGCCTGACTGACGTCCAGCCGGCAGCGGTGCTTCAAGACGGGCCGGGCGTGGCCTTCAAGGCGCGCCTCCTCGGTCCCGGCAGCGTGCCGCTTTCGGCGACGCTGGTCACCTTTGCCGACGCCGGAGCCGACGGCGGGGTCTATCGGATCTGGCTGCGCGCACCCGGCGTGTCCGTCCCGCCAGACGATTCAGTGCTGCTCGCCGGCCGGGAGAGCCGGTCGCGCGGCGGAAACCAGCCGGGCTCCATCATCGACGACGACTTTGACAGCATCGTCACGACGTCGGACGGCAAGCCCGCCATCGAGGATTGGTTTGCGGTCACCCTGCCGGCCGCGGCGCAAGCGCGGCGCTTTACGTTTGCCCACGGACAAACCTTCCCGGATGGCGGATGGTTCGACACGAGCGAGGGAAAGCCGCGCATCCAGATTCGGCGCAGCGTTGACGGAGGCTGGGAAACCATCGGCGAGTTGTCCGACTACCCTGCCACCACCTCGACCGCCGGGCCGAAGGAGTCCTGGGCCCTGCGACCCGGCCGTCAATTCACCCTGAAGTTGCCGGAAGCCGTTCAGTTCGTGGCCCTTCGCATCATCGGCAAGCCGGCGTGCGGCAACAATCCGAGCCAGGCCTACGTCTCGTGCGCGGAATTCCAGGCTTTTGCCCAATAGACCATCATGGTCTCTTCCCCGCCGCCCCCTCGAAGGAGTGCCCCCGAAAGAGCGTTTGGAAAAGGTCTCGCGGGGGCCAGTGGTAACATTGAGTATACCGTTATGAAAACCCGCAGGCCAGGACGGACCGTTTCTGGCGACCGCAAAGAACAGAAATCAGAAATTCAAAAATGAAATCGCTCAAAGACAGATGGTCACTGGTCACCGGCGCGAGCCGGGGCGTCGGCTCCCAGGGCAGCGAGGGCCTCGCGCAATTGGGATCCAACCTCGTGCTGCACAGCCGCGAACTGGCCCATACCCAAGCGCTCGCCGCCAAACTCGCTGCGCTGGGCGTCAGGGTGGTCACGGTTTCCGGAGAACTCTCCGACGAGGCCCAGGTCGACGCCATGCTCGACGCGGCGCTGCGGCAGGCGGGACGGGTCGATATTCTGTATAACAACGCCGCCATCATGACCCCTTGGCGGGAAAATCCCTGGGACACCCCGGCGGAGGACTTCCGGAAAAGTTTTGAGGTGAATGTCATCAGCCTCGCCCGCATTTGCCACCGGCTGGTGCCGCTCATGCTTGCCCGCAAATGGGGTCGCGTGATCAACCTGACCTCCGGGATCATGAACCAACCCAATCTGACCGCCTATGCGATTTCCAAGGCGGCCGTGGACAAGTTTGTCCGCGACTTTGTCCCGCTCCTCGCCGGCTCCGGTGTACAGATGAACCTGCTTGATCCCGGGTGGCTGCGCACCGATCTGGGTGGGCCCAAGGCGCCCAACGACCCGACGTCGGTGCTGCCCGGGGCCCTCGTCCCGGCGCTGCTCGACAACGGTGAAAGCGGCCGCTTCTTCCGGGCTCAGGATTATGCCGGCTTGACGCTGCCGCAGGCCCTCGAGAAGGCCTTGCTCAAATAGGTCGGCCTCTTCGTTCAACAGGTTTCGCATGAGCGCGTTCAAATCTTATATCCCGTTCTTCACGCTCCTGGCGGCGGCAGCGATCTGCCACGCCGCCGGAAAGGCGGCCACCCACAGTCTCGTCGCCTGGGATGGCGAGCAGGCGGCCATCGGCTCAGGCTGGACTCATGTCGACGCACAGGGCGAGGTCAGCCTGCGGCCGCAGAGCGCCGTCGCGCACAGTGGCAATACGGCACTGGAATTGCGCTGCAAGGGCACCGATTGGCTCGGGGCCGGATGGAACTGGGTGGCCTTCGTCAAAGGCACGGGCACCGACGTCCGGTCGATGAAGCGCCTGATCCTCTGGGTCAAGTGCTCGGGCCGGGGTGGCGACCTGCAGATCAACCTGCTCTGCGGCGGCCAGGAGTTCGACACTCCGGAACACCACACAGAAAAGGTGCACCTGCTCAGCTACTGCCCCACCCTGCTAGACGGCGCCTGGCATCGGGTCGCCATCCCGCTGGCCGATTTGCGCACGGTCGCCGGGTACGATCCGACCAAAGTGGCCGAATTGCAGATGGGCCTGCTGGCCACGCAACCGGTGGATTGCAGCTTCTTGATCGACGACATCGGGTTCGACGACGGCGCGGCCAAGGGGATCTTCCCCGGGCGGGTGGTTTGGGTCTACAACCCCAATGCGGCCAAATGGACGGGAACGGGAAACTACTGGGACGCCGCCGTCAATCCGCAGGCGGAATACGACAAGTCGTTCACGGCCGGGATCGCGGCGCTTTCCGGAGGCAAGGGCGATGCCGATTCATGGGACAAGCTGTTCCGCTGGTTCAATGAGGCCCATGGCCGCGCGGGCACCGGGTATCGCGCGGGTGACATGATCGCCATCAAGATCAACCAGAATAACTCGGCCGAACCGGGCGCCGACCATGGCAATGCGATGAACGCCAACCCGCAAACCTGCGTTGCCATCGTCGCGAGCCTGGTGAAGGCAGGCGTTCCCCAGGCAGACATCTGGATCGGCGACCCGAGCCGCGCCGTCACCGACAACATTTTCCAGGCGATCCACCGGGCATTCCCCGAAGTCAAAGTGGTCGACCATTTCGGCAATGACGGACGCGTCACCACCACCACGGTGGACGGCGCATTCCCGAATCATGACGTCAAGAACGCGGAATCGGCGTGTTTCTACCATGCCCGGTACCTCATTAACCAACCCCTGCTCAAAGGGCACGAAGGCCAGGTCATCACGTTCGGGGCGAAGAATTTTTACGGCATCTGCGGCATTCTTCCCGACTGGAGAATGAACAAAAGGCATCCTGGCGACAGCACCCTCACCGCCTTTCTGACCAACCCGAATTTCGGCGGCAAAGTCATCTTGTGGGCCATGGATGCGATGTATCCGAGTCCGGCGTTGGATGGCGCCCCGTTCAACGGCGCGGCCCTGACGCACTTTGACGGCAAACCAATGTCCAGCTTCATCCTGTCGCTCGACGGCTGCGCGGAGGAATGTGTCTCCTACGACTTCTGGAGCGCCATTTCCGGCCAGTCCGGCGGGATCGACTACGCCGACCGCGCCGCCGCAGCCGGCGCCGGTATAGCCGGCCATTGGAACAATCCCACGGCAAAACAATACGCGAAAAACCTCGATCCAAACGCGGATGGCATCGAGCTGGTCGCGATCCGCGTTGCCGAGCGAACGGCCGCGAGCACAACCCCGGCCGTCAAGCCCTATTTAGGGGTTCCCTTTCATGATTCGGCCTACCAAGGCGGACCGCAGTTGATCCCGGGGAAACTGCAGAACGAATACTACGATACGATGGATATTCCCGACGACCAAAAGGCCGCCGGAGCCGAAGAAGGGATCACCTACCACGATAGCGATAATCGCAACAGCGGCAGCGGCACCTTCAACGGCAAGGGGACCTACCTGAAGGAATTCCGCATGGCTGAGAGCCCCGATATCTCGTACACGAAATTCAACAAC
>Ga0182027_10002044_pt1 | contig 32968 bp, 32 predicted proteins | sample 712E1DmetaG_FD_121300 | JGI IMG/M metagenome (GOLD analysis project Ga0182027, IMG submission 121300) | Permafrost microbial communities from Stordalen Mire, Sweden - 712E1D metaG (Illumina Assembly) | ecosystem: Environmental > Terrestrial > Soil > Wetlands > Permafrost | place: Sweden...
CCTGGGAAAATTCTTGTTCCGATTGTTCCGCAAAACATAAATGTTACCGCAGAAACTAAAGATCCAGATTCGCTTAATTTTATTGTTCTCGCATAAAGATAAGTAAAAAGACCTATTAAAATAGTATCAATTACAAACATATATCCAAAAGCATAGTCAGTATTTATAATTACAAAAAGATAATTTAGAGGATAAAGTATGCCTGCGGTCGGATTAGCTAAAAAAGGTTGCCCACCGAAAATATAAGGATTCCAGAGTGGGAGCTCTAGGTATGTTTTTAAAGATTGAGAGAAAAATGTTTTGTAGGGAGAATACACAGCTTTTATATCGTCTCCCGAGAGAATTTTTCCATTGGTAATAAGAAGAGAGTGATAAAAGATAAGACCAAGTGTAATAATCAGAAAATAATATTTGAATCTCAAGATGAATTTAATGAATTTCATTTGGCTTTAGTATAGCAAATGCTTGTATATGTTTAAATATTTTGATTTGTAATATAATTGGGTTGATAAGATGTTAAGTGTTGTAATTTTAACTAAAAACGAAGAAAAGAATATTTTGGATTGCCTTGAAACAATCTCTTGGGCAGATGAAATAATTATTGTTGATGATAATTCCGAAGATAGAACGGTTGAGATAGCTAAAAGTCAGAATTTAAAAAATTTAAAGATAGTAAGTAAAGATTTGAGTGGTGATTTCTCACAGCAAAGAAATTATGCAATTAAAGAAGCGAGGAATGAGTGGGTTTTATTTATAGATGCCGACGAAAGAGTGTCTCCTGAATTGCGTAAAGAGATAAACGATTTCTTGATTGAAGAAAAAAATAAACCAAAGTTTACCGGAATGTATTTTAAGAGAAAAGATATGTTGTGGGGAAAATTATTAAAACATGGTGAAACAGGTAATATAACCTTATTAAGGTTGGTTAGAAAAAAATCAGGTCAATGGAGGGGAAAAGTTCATGAAGTTTACCTCACAACAGGAGAAACTGATACATTCATTAATTATATTCTACATTTTCCTCATCAAACAGTTTCGGAATTTTTGAGAGAAATTAATTTTTATACAACAATTAGAGCGCAAGAGCTTTATAAATCAGGTAACAAAACCTCTCTTTTTCAAATTATATTTTATCCTAAGGCAAAATTTTGTGTAAATTATTTTTTTAAATTGGGAATGTTAGATGGTATAGAGGGATTAGTTTTTGTAACTTTAATGAGTTTGCATTCGTTCTTGGTGAGAGGAAAGCTGTGGTTATTATGGGAAAAAAGCTGACTTATTTTATTTTTGTTTTATGGACTGCCGCAATTTTAGTAATATATTCATTTAACCTTCTTTGCAGAGGTCATATATGTTTGAAATTGCCTTTATAATCGGAATTTACTCATATCTTATTTTTGCCATTGGGATTTTGGGAATTTTGTACAGAAATAATATTATTGTAGTTAGTATTGTGTATTTAGTGGTAGTTCTGTATTTCTTTTTTAAGAAAAAAAGATTACATAATTTGGGGAAAATAAAATTTGATAAAACTTCAAAATTTCTAATTTTAATCATCGTTGCCCAAGTTGCAGTTAATTTTATTGGAGCATTGGGTCCGGAAATTTCCTTTGATAGTCTTTGGTACCATTTGGTATTACCAAAGATATTCCTACTTAATCATGCTATTTCACATATTTCCGGAGGGTTATTATATTATTCCGATATGCCAAAGCTTACGGAAATGTTTTATATTGGAGGGTTGTCATTCGGTAGCGAAATAATTGCAAAAGTGATTCATTTTTCGTTCGGTTTGCTTATTTTGTTTTCTATATATAAGATTGCAAGAAAATTTTTATCTAAAAAAATATCATTAGTTGCTGTATTAATTTTTTACTCAAGTTTAGTCGTCGGATGGGAATCGATTACAGCGTATGTTGACCTTGCGAGAACTTTTTTTGAAGTTTTGGCATTTTGGGGAATTCTAAACTGGTTTGAAAATAAAAATAGAAAATGGTTAATTATTGCAGGAATAATGATGGGGCTTGCGATTACATCTAAGCTGGTAGCGGTGGGTTCGCTTTTGGTCTTCCTAGCTCTTTTTGCTTATAAAGCTCATGTAAAAAGAGAAAGTGCTTTATTGGCGGTTAAGAATTTTTCGATTTTTATAATTTTTTCGATTTTAATTCCGCTACCGTGGTTTATATTTTCATTTATAAATACCGGAAATCCGTTTTATCCCTATTTCAGCAGTATTCCGGTTGATTCCGGTCAGTCATTAGCAATGCCGAACTTGTTATTTATATTTAGAGATTTTTATAATTTGTTTCTTAATTTAAGTGATCCGATTTCGCCCTTATATTTAATATTCTTACCTTTAATCTTTGTTGTTTTAAAAAAATCAGATGTAAAGATAAAGTTTTTTGCCATATATACTTTCTTGTCTATAATAATTTGGTATTTAACCCAAAGTGCTAGAGGCGGAAGATTTATCATGCCGTATCTGCCTATTTTTGCGATTCTTTCAGCATTTGCAGTAGAAAAAATAAAAGACAAAAAGATTGAAGTCGTTGTTATCGTTGCCGTAGTGATCGTTAGTCTTTCTTCAATTTTTTACCGCGGCCTTGCCAATAAAAAGTTTATCCCGGTTTTACTGGGTAAAGAATCAAAATCTCAGTTTTTGACAAATAATCTTAATTATTCATTTGGAGACTTTTACGATACGGATGGGTATTTTGCTAAAACAATTAAATCATCGGATAAAGTTTTGCTGTTTGGTTTTCATAATTTATATTATGTGAATTTTCCTTTTATTGACTCATCTTTTATTAAAAAGGGCGATAAATTTAACTATATTGCGGTTCAGGGCTCCGGTATTGCGCCAAGATTCTCGGACTGGAAGGAAATCTACTATAATAAAATGACCCACGTGATGTTATATACAAAGGAGGGTAAAGAATGGGTTTATTAAAAATAATCTTATTTATATTTATACTTTTGTTTCCGATTGCCGAAGTTGGAAGAATCCAGTTTGTAAATGGAGTTGCGATTTCATTAAATGATGTTCTCTTATGTGTATTAATTGTCGTTTGGGTGGGATTCCATTTATACAAAAAGAAAAAATTCGATAAGGGTTTCTTGTTTAAACCTGTTTTTTTATTTTCTTTGATTGGGTTTTTATCTCTGCTTTTAAATTTCCTAAATCTTAAATTAGATGCTTTGCTTATTTCTTTTTCATACCTTCTGCGCTGGGCTTCATACGCGTCTTTATATTTTATAGTTAAAGAATTTAATCCAAAATTAAAACTTAAAATAAATTACATATTGTTAATTTCAGGTTTTTTCGTTGTTTTAATTGGTTTTGCACAATACTTTTTTTACCCAAGCCTAAGAAACCTTTATTATTTAGGTTGGGATGAGCATTTGTATCGTTTGTTTTCAAGCTTTTTAGATCCGAACTTTGCCGGAGCATTTTTTGTAATTTATTTCCTCTTTACTCTAAGCTTTATCGCAAATTTTATTAAAAGAAAATATTGGTTTAAATTTTCGATTGTCGGTACCATGGGGTTTTTGACACTGGTGGCATTGTATCTTACTTATTCAAGAAGCGCCCTGATTATGCTGGCGATAAGTGTAGTTGTGTATTTATATTTGATCAATAAGAAAAAGTTTATTTTACTAATTCTATTAGGATTGTTATTAGCGATTTTTATATTGCCAAAGTCATTTCAGACCGAAGGAACAAATTTTCTAAGAGCAACATCAAGTGAATCAAGAGTTTCAACAGCTAAGGAGGCATTAGTAATAATCCAAAGAAACCCGCTATATGGAGTAGGTTTTAATGCTTTTAGATATGCCAGAAACCAGCAGGGGATGACCGGATCAAATTGGGAGTTTTCTCATGGGGCAGCGGGTACAGACAATAGTTTTCTCTTTGTAATGGCTACTACAGGAGTAATCGGATTTGTTGCCTTTCTATGGTTAATTTATAAGATATTTTTATTAGGGAAAATAAATCTTAAGAAAAATAAGTTATCAATTGTTTTAATCTCATTAATCGTGGGGCTTATTTTTAACAGTATATTTGTGAATAGTTTTTTTTACGTTTTAATATTGGAATGGGTTTGGATAATAGCAGGGCTTACTGAGAATAGTTGACCTTTAAATCTTTCTCCGTTTTATTGCCTGCCTGATCGGTCGCAATAATTTTAATTTGATTATCGCCGTTTTGTAAAGGCAAAGTATAAGAAAAATTGCTGCTGTCATCAACTACCGCCCAAAACCCATTAACCGTTACGCTGACTCCCGAATCGGTCTTACCGTTTACACTGATCGTACTGCCTGTGCCAATCTGGTTTTTATTAAAGGTTTGACCATCGGAAGGTGAAGATACATCAAGGGTTGGTGGAGAGTTTTTGTAAACAACGTCGCTGGTATTAGAAAAATTACTTTGTTTTCCATTGTTTTCAACTTTTGCTTGGATTTGATTGTCTCCGTTTTTAAGTGATTCATTAAAAACGAAAATTCCGTTTTTATCACTTTGAATTTGATCAACCTGCACATTGTTTATAAATAAATCAATTGTTTGATCTTTGGTAGCAATTCCTGAAATAACTATCTGGGCGCTATTGGTGGCGGATACAAGCGGATTTAATATTGGTGGGGCAATGTAGTTAATTTGGTTGGAATTTACTTGAGAAGTTTGTGAATTATTGGAGCCGGATATGAAGCTGCTAAAATTTACCAAAATATCAATGCCAAATTTAAATAGCAGAAATAATACAATCAGAATACCAATGACGCTTAAAAGAATCGTTCTTCTTGATTTTTTTTCAAAATTCTTACTTAGTCTTGATCGTCTCATAATTTTGGAGCCGAAGGTGAGATTCGAACTCACGACTTACTCTTTACGAAAGAGTTACTCTACCAGCTGAGTTACTTCGGCACGTCTTTATTCTATGAAATTATACCCTAAAGAGCAAGATTTGAGGATTAAACCCGGATTTTGCGTTTATGGGCGACTTTAAGCTGCAGTAATGATTTAGCCAGTTCCGCATTGGCCACTCGAAAGTCTTCTTCGGTTGTTTTTTCTTTCATAGCCTTTTGCGCTCTTTCTTTAGCTGCTTCTACCTTGGCAATTTCAATATCGTCCGCGTGAATCGCGTAGTCGGCTAAAACATTGATATGATTATTCACAATTTCCAAAAACCCGCCGGTAATCGCGAATAAATCGGTATGTGAACCTTTCCTGATGACCATTTCCCCCGGAGTAATTTTGGTTAATAAGTTAATGTGATTGGGAAGTATGGAAATTTCCCCGTTAATAGTTGAAATGGTTAATTCATCAACTTCTTCGGAAAGAACAACTTTTACGGGGGTAATTATGTCTAAAGCCAGTTTCATTATTTTGCGTTTTTAACAGCTTCTTCAATTGTTCCTGTCATATAAAATGCTTGTTCTGGGAGTTTATCGTGTTTTCCTTCTAAGATTTCCTTAAATCCTCTGACCGTATCTTCGGTTTTAACATATTTACCCGGAGTTCCCGTAAAGATTTCGGCAACAAACATCGGTTGGCTTAAGAATTTTTGAATTTTTCGGGCTCTGGCAACAGTTTGTTTATCTTCATCGGAAAGTTCATCAATACCTAGGATCGCAATAATGTCTTGTAAGTCTTTATACTTTTGTAGAACCTTTTGTACGCCTCTTGCGACCTCGTAGTGATCTTTTCCGACGATATTTGGATCTAAGATCCTTGAAGTTGAATTTAACGGATCTACGGCCGGATAAATACCTTGTTCCGCAATAGATCTTTCCAGAGCAACAGTCGCGTCTAAATGGGCGAATACGGTTACCGGCGCCGGATCCGTATAGTCGTCAGCCGGAACATAAACTGCCTGGACTGATGTAATTGAACCATGTTTGGTTGAGGTAATTCTTTCCTGGACTTCACCCATTTCAGATGCCAATGTTGGCTGGTAACCGACAGCGGAGGGCATTCTGCCTAACAGTGCTGATACTTCCGAACCGGCTTGGGCAAAACGGAAGATATTATCAATAAAGAGTAATACGTCTTCGTGCTTAACGTCTCTAAAGTATTCTGCCATGGTTAAAGCGGTTAAGGCAACTCGTAGTCTATTTGCCGGCGGCTCATTCATTTGTCCGAAAAGCATGACAGTTTTGTCCATAACGTTGGCTTCTTTCATTTCCGTCCACAAATCGTTACCTTCTCTGGTTCTTTCTCCAACACCCGCAAAAACCGAATGTCCTTTGTGCTCGGTGGCAATGTTTCTGATTAATTCTTTAACAATAACGGTTTTTCCGACTCCTGCTCCTCCAAAAACTGCTGTTTTTCCGCCTTTTGTAAATGGCGCCATCAAATCAATGACTTTAATTCCGGTTTCAAGTATTTGCGGTTTTGTTTCCTGGTCAATAAGGGCCGGTGGATGTTTGTGAATTGGTTCAAGGCTGACATCTTTAGCGTTGCGGTCAAATTCTTTGCCGTCAACCGGTTCTCCTAAGACATTAAAAATTCTGCCTAAAGTCTTAGGGCCAACAGGAACCATAATTGGATTAAGGGTTCTTTTAACTTCCATTCCGCGGGACAGTCCGTCTGTTGATCCCATTGCTAGCGCCCTTACTTCGTTGTCTCCGATAATAAGCGCTGTTTCTAAGACTAATTTGCCTTTTTGGGGAAGTTCAATTTCCAAAGCTTCATGTACCAAAGGTGTTTGTTCTTCAAAACGAACGTTTACAACCGGTCCCTGAATTCCAATAATAATACCAGTTTGATTTTTACTCATATGCTATTTGCGCTCCTCCTCCAATATCCAGTAACTCGTTGGTGATTTTTTCTTGTCTGGTCTTATTATAGTCAAGTCTTAACTCGGAAATCATGTCTAGAGCATTGTCTGTCGCGTTCTTCATGGCGATCATTCTTGATGCCTGTTCCGAAGCGTAACTTTCCAGTAAGCTTTGATATATTACCATTTCTAAGTAATGTCGTAAAAGGGTTGGTAGAAGAATATCTGCGCTTGGCTCAAAAAGAGTTACCGATTTATCCGCAGCGGCTTGTTCGGTTAGTTTGATCGGTAAAAGCGTAGTCACGGATGGTACTTGAGAGAAAACGCTGGTAAATTTAGTCGAAAGAATATCAACTTCGGAAACTTTTTTACCCAGGAAATATTCATTAACTAGTTTAAGAATAGGGAAGACAGTAGCAAAATCCGGTAGGGAAGTCCCAAACGGAAATGAGGCAATAATCTCTTTATTTAAAGATGCGACTGCTCTCTCTGCTTTTTTGCCGATGGTAATGTAATAAACTTTTCCGGTGGTGCTGAAATGTAATACTTCCCGCATTAAGTTTGTAACCAGTCCGCCGGATAAGCCTTTGTCGGGGGAGATTACAATCAAAAGCTTGGCGTTTGCATCTGTTTGGGTTTTCATATATTCGTGTAAGTTATCTTTATCAATCTTTCCGGAAATTCCTTTTGATAAGTAATCAAGTTTTTCAACGTATGGTTTTGAGGATACTGCAGCATTTTGAGCCTTTTTAAGGCGTGATGCAGCAATCATCTGAAATGCCTTAGTTGTTTTAGAAATGTTACTGGCTGTTTTTATTCTTCTTTTTAAAACAAGTAATGTTGCCATAATTTATGAAAAACTCTTTTTAAATTCCTGTGCTGATTTTTCTATTTTCTTTAGTAATTCTTCGGTTGGTTTTTGTCCGAGGGATAGTTCATCTAAAATTTTTTGTTCTTTTCGTTTCATATAATCATGGAATTCAGTTTCAAATCGGGAAACATTTTCGATTGTCACATCGTCTAAGGCTCCGCTGGTTACTAACCAAACACTTAAGTACTCTAAAGCTTCGGGTAATGGGCCATATTGCGGTTGTTTAAGCATTTCGATAGTTCGTTTCCCTTTTTCTAGCTGTTTGGCGGTTGCTTCATCTAAATCGCTTCCAAATGAGGCAAAAGCTGCTAAATTATTGTATTGAGCAAGCTCCAGTCTCATTTTACCGGCAACCGATTTGATAGCTGCTGTCTGTGCGGCTCCACCGACTCTGGAAACTGAATTTCCGGCATCAATGGCTGGTCTTACACCGGCGTTAAAAAGATCCGGTTGTAGGAAGATCTGTCCGTCTGTGATCGAAATAACGTTAGTTGGAATGTAGGCCGAAATATCATTAGCTTGAGTTTCAATAATAGGTAGAGCTGTAATTGATCCGCCGCCATTTTCCTTGTTCATCTTAACAGCTCTTTCTAAAAGTTTTGAATGAAGATAAAAGATGTCTCCGGGATAAGCTTCTCTTCCTGCCGGGCGTCTTAAAACCAGGGAAATTTGTCTGTAAGCCCAGGCATGCTTGGTTAAATCGTCATAAACAACTAAAGCATCTTGACCTTTTTCCATAAAATATTCGGCAATTGCGACTCCGGCATATGGCGCGAGATACTGTAATGCCGCCGGATCAGACGCCGAGGCGACAACGATAATCGTATAGTCCATGGCGCCTGTTTCTCTTAATTTTTCTATAATTTGGGCGATTGTGCTTTGTTTTTGACCAATTGCGACATAGACACAAACCATTGGTTTTGCTCCTTTGTCTTTGGCTGCTTGTTTTTGGTTAATAATCGTGTCGATGGCAATAGCCGTTTTACCAATTCCGCGGTCTCCGATAATTAATTCTCTTTGTCCGCGTCCGATTGGAACCATGGTATCAATGGCTTTAATTCCGGTTTTAACCGGGGTATTAACACCTTCTCTTTGGATAACACCGGCAGCGATTCGCTCAAGCGGCATTTGTTTTCCGTCTTTGATTTTTGGTTTGCCGTCAAGCGGTTCACCTAGCGTGCCGACTACTCTGCCGATTAAAGCATCCGAAACCTCAATACTTAAAAGTATTCCGGTGGTTTTAACACTGTCTCCTTCTTTAATATCGGTAGACTTGTCTAAAAGAATAATTGAGCAGTCATCTTCTTCAAGGTTAAGAACTACGCCTTTGGAGCCATTATCAAAGACAACCAATTCGGCCATCATAGCTTTTGATAAACCTGAGACAACGATAACACCGTCGGTATTTTTTTCAACAATACCAACATTCTTTGCTGCGCCATCGGTTGAAAAGGTTGCCAACTTTTTTTCTAATTGTTTAATAATATCTTCTGAGCTATTCATGCTATTGATTTATATATGATACCAAATTTTCGAAAGTATTTTTAAGGTTAAAATCATAAATATTGTCGTTGTCAATTAATTTTAAGCCTGCGATAAGCGATTTATCTTCGGAAAATTCCAGTCTTTTATTGGGAAATTGCGCTTTAAGGTTTTTTGCGAGCTCGTTTTTTGAAGCTAATTTTGACATAATTACCTTTACGGTTTTGCTTTGTTCCAGGCTTTTTAGAAATTTAATATAACGTTTAAGCTGGGAACGATTTAGTAATTTTACAATCCTGTTTATTTTTTTTGAGTCCAGTAATTCGTTTGTGTAACTGGCCGTTGCTAAGTTTTTTATTTGTTTAGTTGTCATAGTTAATTTGTTTTTTTAATATTCTTTACTGCTTTATTGACGATTTGTTTTTGTTCTTTTTCTCCAAAAACTCCCTGTAATGACTTCTCAAGCATTTGTTCCGCCAAAACACTAATTTTTCCTGATAATTCTGTTTCCATGCGTTTCGCATCTTGTTCAATTTGCGCTCTGGTATCCAAGAGAATTTTTTCAGCAGTTTGCTTAGTATTTTCCTCTACCGTTCTGGCTGTATCTAGGGCTTGATTTTTTGCGTCCGCCACCAACGCTTTTCCTTCTTCGTGCGCTTTTGCCAGAATCTTTTTTTCTTCTTCAAGAGTTTTTTCCAATGTTATCCTTGCTTCTTCGGCCTGTTTGATACCTTCTTTAATTTTATCTTCACGGGTCTTGAGCATGCCAAGCACAGGCTTATATAAAAAGCGTTTGAGCAGATAAAATATGATCAGAAAATTTACAATTTGAGCACCCAACATGATTGGGTCAACTCCAAAGGTTTTTAATATTTCCATACTCTTATTTTATGAAAGCTAAAATTAAAGAATAAATTGCGATAGCTTCTGCAAATGCCATACCTAAAAGCATTGCCGGTAAAATTTTTCCGGTTGCCTCCGGGTTTCTTCCAATCGCTTCCATGGCTTTAGCGCCAATTAAACCGATTGCGAGAGCTGCCATTTGTCCTCCGATTGCAATAATTAGACCTCCTGTTACGCCGAATGAGATGTTCATTTTCTGCTCACCTCCTTAGCCTCCTCATGATGATGAGGGGTTGTTAAGACTGCCATAAAGGCCATTGTTAACATCGAAAATACTAAAGCTTGTACCAGCCCGACGACTACTTCAAGCATTAAAAATGGGAGTGGGAATACAAAGGCAAAGATGGTTGAAACGGTTCCCAGGACTATTTCGCCTGCAAAGATATTTCCGAAAAGTCGGAAAGAGAGTGAAACTACTTTAACTATTTCTCCAACCAGTTCTAAAATTCCGATGTAAAGATTTAGCGGATTTAACGAGATATATCGTCCCAGGTAATCTTTTATTCCGGTAACTTTTATGCTCATAATATGTGTTGCAACTAATGAAATTAATGCCAGACCCAAGGTTGTATTAAGATCGCTGGTGGCCGGTCTAAAGAAGGGGATAATGCTATGTCCTTCCTTGATGCCGATTACGGAAATTCCGGGAATAAGCCCGGTCCAGTTTGCCAGAAGAATAAAAAGAAAGAAGCTCATTAAATATGGAAAGATTTGGGCGGCTCTTTCGTTGGCAACCGATTCGGTAATTTCATAAAATGCCTCAACAGCCATTTCTACTAAATTTTGCAAAAAACCGGGGATTAAAGAAATTTTCTTATTGATTGCGACAATAAGACCGATCAATAGACCGTCTACAAGAAGTGTATCCAAAAATGAGTTTGTGACATTAAAAAAACCCAACCGAAAAATGGGTTCTGCTGCAAATGAAACCATCACGTTTATTTTAAAGGTAAAATGGCTTCAAGTCAAGAAGATAAATTGGAAAAACTTTGGATTTTATCAACAATTATTACCGGTTTATCATTTTTTGTGTCAATCTTGCCGGTAATTAAAATAACATTCTCTTTAACCAGCAGGCCTTTATAAATATCAAAAATTTTGGGAAAAATTACACATTCAAGGCTAATGCCGTTTTCATTGGCAATGGTTACAAAGGCCATTTCTTTACCTGATTTTTTGGTAAAAATTCTTTTGACAGATTCAATAATTCCGCCCACAATTACTGCTGTTTGTTCTTTTTCTTCTTCTAAGATTTCCAGTTCATGGGTAATTGCGGATTTGATTTTTATTAAATTTTCCATTTGCGGGTGGGCAGTCAGATAGAGTCCTAAAAATTCTTTTTCAAAGGCCAATTTTTCGTTAGGAGTAAAATCTTCAAAGTCGGTTGTCATTACGGTATGTTGGTTAACAGGTTCGTCATCGCCAAAAAGTGAGGTTTGTCCCTGCGTGTTTTGTTTTTTCTTTCTGGCTGAGTTGTCAATAATTTCAGGATAGTTAATTAAAAGTTGTGCCCGTTTGCCAAAATTGTCCATCGCGCCTGCTTTAATTAAGCTTTCCATTGTTTTCTTGTTAATTGTTCCAAGATCAACCTTGCTGCAGAAATCTTCAAAGCTTTTAAAGTCACCGTTGGCCCTGTTTTCTAAAATGTTTTTAATAGCCGCGTCGCCGACGTTTTTAATAGCGGAAAGCCCGAATCTTATTTTTGCATTATCTTCGATTGAAAATTCGTCTCCGGATTTATTGATGTCTGGAAGTAAAACCGTTAATTTCAGTCTTTTGCACTCCGCAACCGCTTGGGCGATTTTCTCATTTTTTACAGGTCCTGTTGTGCCTCTTGATTCGGCTGTAAGTAGCGCAGTCATGAATTCAACCGGAAAGTGAGCCTTAAGGTAGGCGGTTCGAAAGGCAATCGTTGCGTAACAGGCAGCATGTGCTTTACCAAATCCGTATCCTGCAAACGGTTCAAACAAATTCCACAGGGTTTCCGCTTTATCTTTTTTCATCCCGTTCGTAACGCAACCATTAACAAAATGATCATGTTCTTTTTTCATTTCGGCAGAGATTTTTTTACCAACTGCTTTTCTCAATTTATCCGCCTCCAACCAGGAATAACCGGCAACTTTAATGGCAGTTAATAAAAGATCATCCTGGAAGGTAATAATTCCGTAGGATTCCTTTAAGACGTCCTCAAGTCGCGGATCAGGATATTTAATTAATTTTGGATTGTTTTTGCGTTTAATAAAGTCAGGAATGTTAGCCATCGGCCCCGGTCGGTATAAAGCCACCATTGCCTGAAGGTCAAAAATAGTGGTCGGTTTTAGTTCTTTGATATATCTTCTCATGCCGGGAGATTCAAGCTGAAAAATACCGGTTGTTTCGCCTGATGCCAAAAGTTCGTATGTTTTTACATCGTCAAAAGAAATATTGGAAAAATTAATATTCTTGTTTTGATTTACCTGGATAAATCTTAAGGCTTCCTGGATAATGGTTAAATTCCGAAGGCCTAAAAAGTCGATTTTTAAGAGTCCTACGCCGTCTTCTCCGATTGAATACATGTCGTATTGGGTGATTATTTTGTCGCCGTTTGTTTCCCGTTGTAAAGGAGTATATTCGGTAATGGGTTTGTCGGCAATAACTACTCCTGCGGCATGAACAGAAGCGTGTCTGGCAACTCCTTCAACTTTTCTAGCCAAATCCAAAATCTTTCTGACGTCATTTTCCATAGAGTAAGCAATTTTTAGCTCAGGGCTTTGCTCCAAGGCTTTATCAATGGTCATAGAATGTCCCTGCCAGCCTTGTGGAATCATCTTGGAGATTCTGTCAGGAATTGCATATGGATAGCCTAAAACTCGGCCAATGTCGCGAACAGAACCTCTGGCTTCCATAGTTCCGAAAGTAATTATTTGCGCTACTTTATCTCTTCCGTATTTTTCGGTAACATACTCAATAACCTCGTCGCGTCTGTTATCGGCAAAGTCCAAGTCAATATCCGGCGGGGAAGGTCGCATCGGATTTAAAAATCTTTCAAAAGGCAGTTTAAAGAAGAGAGGATCGATATCGGAGATACCCAAAGCATAGGAAACGATTGATCCGGCGTTAGAGCCTCTTCCCGGTCCAACGGTAATTCCTTGAGCCTTTGCCCAGTTTACAAAGTCGGCAACAATTAAAATATAAGTTTCGTAGCCTTTTTTAAGAATAATCGAAAGCTCGTAATCAACCCGATCGGTAATTTCTGTGGTAATTTCTTTATATCGGTTTTTTAAACCTTCTTCGACTTTTAACTTAATATATTCAGTTGAAGTTTTTCCGTCGGGAATCTCCAAAATCGGCATAATCCATTTGCCAAGAGTAATCTCCAGATTACACATATTGGCAATTTTTATGGTATTTTCAATTGCTTCAGGGTTTTGCACAAAAAGACCGGTCATTTCGTCCTGGGTTTTAATGTAAAAATCGGGGGATGAAATCATACTTAACTTTCTCCCTTTTGTATCAATGGTGGTTTGTGTTTGGATACAAAGAAGCGCTTCCTGGGCATCGGCATCTGAACTATTTACATAATGATTATCGTTTGTGGCGACAAGCGGAATGCCAAGTTTTCCGGAAAGTTCGATTAATTTGGAATTTAATATTTCCTGTTCAGGAATGTTTAAATGTTTTTGCAGTTCTAAGTAGAAATTATCCTGACCGAAAATTTCGTTAAGTTCTTTAGCTCTTTTCTCCGCGGTTTCCTGCTGGTTATGCATTAGCGGATCGGCAATAAATCCGCCTAAACATGCGCTTAGACAGATTAAGCCTTCATGATATTCCCTTAGAAGTTGCATGTCGGTTCTGGGTTTATAATAATACCCTTCAAGGTTTGCAACGGAAATAATTTTCATTAAATTTTTGTACCCTTGGAGATTTTTTGCCAAAAGAATTAAATGGTTTGAGTCAGAATCGATTCCTGCTTCCTTATCGTGTCTTGTTCTTTTACTGATGTAAATTTCCGCGCCGACAATCGGTTTTATACCGGCTTCTATGCAGGCTTTATAAAAATTAATTACTCCAAACATGTTGCCGTGATCGGTAATGGCGATGGCACTCATTCCCAAATCTTTGGCGCGTTTAACCATGTCTTTAATTTTTGAAAGACCGTCTAATAAAGAAAACTCACTATGATTGTGAAGGTGTACAAAATCCGCCATATTATTTAGAGCTATCCTCGTTTGTTATCTCAAATGAGGTTTCGCCACCGTCCATGCTTACAAAGGTTGTGTCTTTTTCATCTGTTTTTTTCGCTTCGTGAATAAGATTACTCGCAATTTCTATCATATCTCTAGCCGTCATTCCCGGTCGAAATTTGACTAATGCTATCGATATTGTTGCTTGAGTAATTCCTGCATCCTGCGCAGATTTATTCTTTAAGAGCATTTCTCTGCTTTTCTCTCGAATTGTCGCGGCGTTTCTTTCTGTAACTCTCGTAGCTTCTTCATCCGTTATTCCTGAATTTAATGTTTGAGCAAATTCATCGCCGCCAAATCTTGCAATTTCCTCTCCTGGTCTGGTTGGTACCATTGCCATAAGCTTAAGAATTTCGTCACCGGTATTGTAGTTTGCTTGGTCGTTATATCTTTTAAAATTGTCAAAATCCATTAATAATAGAAAAAATGATTCTTCTGGGTTACTTTCTCCCGCAATTATTGCTTCATCGATTTTTCTTTCGGTAGTTTTTATTCTTTCGGTAATTTGATGGTCAAGCCACGCACGACCTGGCAACTTAGTTAAAGAGTCTAATAGTGTTTTTCTTCTTAAGTTTTCTATTCGAACGTCTTTGGCTACATCGTGAACTGCTAATTTTGTCAATACCCTGCGTACTCCGGGAAACCATAAGAATTTAGAAGCAATTCCAAATTCTCCAGTTCTTAACGTAACTATATCCTCATGTGCTTCCTTTCGCGCTTGAATATTGGGAATAGTATTTGGTTTTAAATTTACTTCGGTGTTAGGATTTATTTTAATTCCTCCAAAATTATTTTTCTCACGATATTAATGTCGATCTTCTTATTTATTATACGCATTGTTTGACCAATCGCAAATTGAATAACCGAATCCTTGCCTTTGGCAAAATCTTCCTTAATTTTTGGATTATCGGTTATGATTTTTTTAACAATTGATTTTAGTTCATCAATATTTACATCTTCGGTTTTTCTGGATGAAACAATTTCTTCAATTAGTTTTGCCGGCAAAACGTCGTTAATATTAATTTTCTTGTTAATAATATAGTTAGCCATTTGTTTTGGGGTTGTTTTGTCTTTTGCAATCTTAACTGCTTCTGCAAAATAATCAGCCAATTCTATTTCACGGGTAATGATTTCCGCGTCATATTCTGAAAGTCCGAATTCTTTTTGAAATCTTAGCGATTTTTCGTCGGCTAATTCCGGAATTTGTGCTTTAAGTTCCGCAATTTTCTCTTTTGTCCACCTAATCGGCGGAATATCCGGTTCCGGAAAATAGCGGTAATCGTTAGCTTCTTCCTTGGCTCTTTGCGAAACTGTTGCATTTTTTCTTTCATCCCAGCCTCTTGTTTCCTGAGCCGGTAGTTTGTCTGTTTTCAAAATTCCCAACTGTCTTTCCACTTCATAATTAATCGCTTTTTCAACAAATCCAAAAGAATTAATATTTTTTACTTCCACTTTATATTTAGGTAAGACTTTTGAATTTACATCTAAAGAAATTGAGATATTCGGTTCCAGCCTCATTTGACCTTTTTCCATATCGGCATCGGAAACATCCAGGTAGCGTACAATTTGCTGCAATTTTTGTAAATAAGCTTTAACGTCTTTGGCATCATTAAAATCAGGCTCGGTAACAATTTCAACCAATGGCACACCGCTTCTGTTAAAGTCAATTAAACTTGAATTCCCGTCGTGAAGCAGTTTACCGGTGTCTTCTTCCATGTGGACGCGGGTTATGCCGAATTTTTTGCCGTTAACTTCAATATATCCGTCTAAACAAAAGGGCTCGTCATATTGGGAAATCTGGTAACCTTTAGCTAAATCAGGATAAAAATAGTTTTTGCGGTCAAACTTGGAAAATAAGGGAATATTGCAATTTAAAGCTTGTCCGATCTGGACGCACCATTCAATTGCTTGCTGATTTGGTACAGGTAATGCTCCGGGGAGGCCTAGGCAAACAGGGCAAGTATGAGAATTAGGTTTCTGCCCATAATACTGCGCGGAACACTCGCAAAACATTTTTGACTTTGTTTTAAGTTCCACATGGACCTCTAAACCGATAATAACTTTATGATTCATAAGGCGTTTGTTTGTAAAAATCGTGTCTTTGTTCGTAAAAATGTCCCATTCTAAACAAAAGATCTTCGGAAAAATGCGGTCCTAAAATCTGCATGCCAACCGGTAAGTTGTTGATAAATCCGGTTGGAACTGTTAATCCCGGAATACCCGCAATATTTGCAGTAACTGTAAATACATCAGAGAGGTACATCGCTAAAGGATCGTCAACTTTTTCGCCTAACTTCCAGGGGAGTGTGGGAGAAGTTGGTGTAATAAGGGCGTCAACTTTTTGAAATGCTTTTTCATAATCCTCTAAAATTAATGTTCTAACTTTCATTGCCTTTTTATAATAGGCATCGTAATAGCCAACGGATAGCGTAAATGTACCAAGCATAATTCTTCTTTTTGCTTCCTGACCAAAACTATCTCTTAAGTTTCCATATCTAATTCCATCATATCGGGCTAAATTAGAAGAGACTTCTGCCGGTTGAATTATGTAATAACAGGCAATAGCGTCATTGGTATGGGGAAGTGATATCTCTTGAATTTCGGCTCCGTTTTCTTCGTAAAACTTGATAGCTTTTTCAATGTTTTCTTTAATTCGTTTGTCTAAGCCCTCGATAAAGTATTCTTTTGGAACACCAATTTTTAATCCCTTAACGTCTTGAGTAAGCTTTTTTTCGTAATCGGGGACTGTTTGTGGTGGGGTAGTAGCGTCATGTTTATCCTGACCTGCTGTAACGCTTAGAAAAATGGCGCTATCTTCAACTGTTTTTGTAAAATGACCGATCGTGTCAAGTGATGAGGCCATCGCGATTATTCCATAACGGCTTACTCTGCCATAGGTCGGCTTTAACCCGACCGTATTGGTAAAACTGGCAGGAAGCCTAATGGAGCCGCCCGTATCGGTTCCGGTGGCGGCAATTGCCATGTTGGCGGCTACGCTAACAGCAGAGCCGCTGCTTGATCCGCCGGGGACGTATTCTTCGTTCCAGGGGTTTTTAACCGGTCCAAAATCCGAGTTTTCTCCGCTTGATCCGTGTGCCCAAGCATCACAATTGGTTTTGCCGATTATAATTGCCCCCGCATTCTTTAATTTTGTAATAACAGTTGCGTCATATTCCGGAATATAATTTTCTAAAACTTTTGAAGATGCGGTTGTTTTAACCCCTTTTGTAGAAAAAATATCCTTGGCTGCGATCGGTACTCCAAGTAATGGTAAATCCTGACCGGCTTTGATTAATTCATCAGCTTGTTTTGCTTGCGTTAAAGCTTCTTTTTCACAAACTGTAATAAAGGCATTTAAATTCTTGCTTTTAATTTGTTCCAGGCAAGCGTTTAATAGATCAACTGAGGAAAATTGTTTTTCTTTTAATCCCTGTCTGGCCTTTTTAATTGTTAAGTTATTTAACTTCATCTTAGAATGGTCTTATTTCTCCTTGCATTTTTTTAATTCCGGACGTTTCTTTGATAAAAAAATCAATTCCGTCGCTTTCCAATACGAAATACGCCGTGTTTTCTACACTTTTACGTGTTAGTTCATCAAATTTTGCAAAACCTAAGTGACTGAGTAAACAGCGCATAATATTTCCATGGCAAACTACCATTATTGTCTGACCGGCATAGGCAACAGCTGCTTCGCGGATAAAGGTTAGGAGTCTGGTAGCACCTTCATTGACGCTTTCCATGCTATCTTCATGTTTATAATCCATCTTTTCCTCTTCGCTTAGTTCTGCCAGTTCTTTTTTTAGAGTTTCTTCAATTTCTTCCAAGTTTTTAAAGCCTTTTTTATAAGCATAAAACACAATGTCTCTTTCTCTAATTGCTTGTGTAGTTTCGACGGCAATTTTTCTTTCCAAGGCAATAAATTCCGCCGTTTGTTTGGCTCTTGTTAAATCGGAAGAAAAAATTGCCGCAAGTTTAACGTTTTTTAATTTTTCAACCAGTGCTTTGGCCTGTAATTTCCCGTTTTCCGTTAAAGCGGCGCCCAAATCTCCATGGCTTTCGATTGTATTAAAGTCAGGGCTGACGTTAAATTGCGATTCTCCATGTCTGACTACATAAATTGTTGTAATTGCTTTATCACTCATTGTTCAAAAATGGCTTTTACTTTAAATAATCCTTTTTGTTTGTTATTAGTATTTGATAAGGCTTCATCTTGCGATAAAGATGGTGTTGTGGTATCGTCGCGGGTTATGTTTTCTAAATTAGTTACTTGGCTTGTCTCTTTAACGTTATCTGTATTAACTTTTTGCAATTTTTCGATATATTCGAGTATCGAGGAAAGCTGCTTTTCGTACTTTTCTATTTCTTCTTTTTTAAGAGGCAAATTTGCCAGTTTTGCGATGTGTAAAACATCTATTTTCATTTGGAGTTATTATATTCTAACCGAAAGTCTTTTGGCAATTGCCAATCTTGCCTTTTGCTCTAGTTGATTATCTAATTCTGTAAACTCAATTTGTTTGCCGTACTTTTTTTCAAGTGCTTTTTGAATTAGGTAATCTGCAAGTTCCGGATTTTTGGGCAAGATTGGTCCATGCAGATATGTTCCAATGCTGTTCTTGTATACTGCTCCTTCTTCTTTTGCCTTATCGTTACTGCCAAATCCTTTAATAACTTTCCCTAAAGGTTTAATATTTTTACCAAGAATTGTACGGCCTCCATGATTTTCAAAACCGATTAAAACAGTTTGTTTATCAAATAAGTTGTCAACGTTAATTACGATGTTTCCGATTAGTCTTTGGCCGCCGGGGTTTTCGGTGTACATATCCAATATTCCAAGCTGAGGAAGTTTATTGCCATTGGCAGTTTTATAATACTCACCCATGTACTGAAATCCACCGCAAATATAAAGTCCGGGCGTTCCATTTTCGATTAACTCGGAGAGGATTTTTTTCTTCTCCAGCAAATCTTTGGCAACAACTTCTTGTTGAGCATCTTGAGCTCCTCCCATCATTAATAAATCGCAGGAGGCAAGATCATCATCGTTTGACTCAACGTTAATTTGTTTAATTTCTGTTTCAATGCTTCGCCACTCACAACGTTTCTTCAGTGTTATTATGTTTCCTCTGTCTCCGTATGTGCTCATTAAATTGGGATATAGCCAGCCAATAGTTAATTTGTAATTCATAGTATTTTTTTGCCTGTTATAATTTTCCTTATTTCAAGCATTGCCGAATATGTCGGTAAAATATAAAAAACTTCAGAAGTTTTTGTTCCAGTTAATCCTTTATTTACGGCATTTTCTAAATTTTCAAAAACGTTTTCGCTTGAAACATTAATTCCGGCATATTTTAATCTTAAAGCCAAGTCATAAACTCTGTCTCCGGCAAGATAAATTTTAGTATTTATATTAATTAATGTCTCAAAATCAATATCCCAAATCCACGAAACATCTGTGCCGTCAGGAATTCTGTCATTTAAAACGAGCAGTAAATTTTGTGGATTATTATCATTAATTGTTCTTAAGGATTCGTTAAAGCTGGTAGGATTTTTGGAAAGAAACAACTGGACTTTTTTGTTTTTAACTTCGGTAATCTCTTGTCTTCCAAAAGCAGGTTTAAATGTTTTTAAGGCATTTTCAATTTTTTCATCACTTAATCCTAAGATTTGTGCAGTAAGCACAGCCGCAAGAGTATCGTAAATTGCATAGGTTCCAAGTAATGGGTAATATCTAAAACTTTCTATTGTAGGCAGTGGTCTTTGTAGTTTGCAGTTATTACACTTCCATTTTCCAAGGTGAGAAAAATAAAAAGCTTCATAAGTGAGTTTTGTGCCGCAGTTTGGGCAGAGTATTGAATCGGCTGCGTGCTGTTGTATTTTGTATTCGAATTTTTTGTCGTTTAAACCAAAGTAATATGTCCGTGATTTTAATTCATCGCCTAAATAGGCAATTTGCGGATCGTCAGCGTTTAGAATTAATTTTGTTTTATTAAGGGCCTGATAAGCATTTTTCCAGTTTTTTGCCACACTATTTATTTCTCCGTATCGATCCAGCTGATCCCTAAAAAGATTTAAGGCAATAATAAAATCTGGCTCGATTTTCTTAGTTATTTGCGGTAAAGTATTTTCGTCAACTTCAAAGATTGCAAAGTCAAAATTTAAATTTCCGGCAAGATTGCTTTTTAAAATTATTGAAGAAGCGATTCCATTCAGTAAATTTGCTCCAGATGAGTTTAGGAAAACTTTTTTATCATTCTCTGCAAAAATAGTTTCCAGGAGTTTTGCTGTGGTAGTTTTTCCATTTGTTCCGGTGACTAAAATTATTTTAGTTTGGGATTTTTGAAGGACCTGATTAATAAAATTCGGATTTAATTTTAAAGCAATGTGTCCTGGCCATGTTGAGCCATGACCAAGGTTTAACGTTTTGCTTATCTTAGAAAATGTTTTTCCAAAAAACAGAATTAAAAAATTCATCTTACATTGAGCGAAGGATTTTTATTCTTTCTTCAATCGGCGGATGGGTATCAAAAAGAGAAGTAAACCATTGTTTCGTTTCTTTGCCCTTAAATGGATTAACAATAAATAGATGCGCCGTTGCATTACTGGCGGATTTTAATGTGTGAGGATCTTTGGCTAATTTATCCAAGGCGCTTGCCAGTCCTTCGGGATAGCGGGTTAATAGAGCTCCTGAGGCATCAGCTAAAAACTCTCTTTTCCTGGAAACTGCTAATTGAATTAAGGTAGCGGCAATTGGTGATAAAATTGCTAAGATTATCCCAACAATTAAAAATACTCCCTGAATGCCGCCAGAGTCTCTATCGTCTCTGTTTCTGCCGATTCCGCCCCATATCAGTTGATTTGTGAAAAGATTAGCAGCAATCGCAATAAAACCAACCAAAACAGCTACTATTCCCATTAATCTAATATCAAAGTTTTTAACATGAGAAAGTTCGTGAGCAATTACTCCTTCTAGTTCACTTTTATCCAAAATTCCCAATATGCCGGAAGTGACGCAAACAATAGCGTGCCCAGGATCTCTTCCTGTTGCAAAAGCGTTAGGGGACGGGTCGTCAATGATATAGATTTTGGGCATTGGCAAACCGTCACCAATGCATAAATTCTCTACAGTTCTAAATAGTTCAGGATTATCCGATTTCTTTATCTCTTTTGCACCAGTTGTGGCCAAGACTATTTTATCCGAATAGTAGTAACTACCAATACTCATTATGCCCGCAAGAACTAAAGCAATGCCTGCAAAGCCCAATCCATAACCCAGGGCCTTACTAAAAACAAAGACAACTGTAGTAATAATTAACACAAACAACAACATTATTGCCCATGTTTTATATTTATTTGACGAGATTGCCGAATAAATGTTCATAAGTTTTTAGAAACTGACTTTTACAGGTTTTCTTTCTTCGTCAGTTGCGCCAAAAAATTCAGCATCCTGAAAATTTAAAAGTTTTGCAAAAACTACATTAGGAAAAACTTTAAGTTTCGTATTGTAATCTAAAACATTGCTGTTATAAAACTGCCTGGCATAGGCAATTTTATCTTCAGTATCTGAGATTTCTTCCTGAAGTTCCATGAAATTTTGGCTGGCTTTTAAATCCGGATAGGCTTCTGCCACTGCAAAAATTGATTTTAGTGTTTGACTAAGCTGATTATTAGCTGTAGCTTTTTCCTGAGCGCCTTTGGCTGTGACTAAGCTTGTTCTTTCTTCGGTTACTTTTTCAAAAAGCTCTTTCTCGTGTTTTGCGTATCCCTTAACTGTTGAAACCAAATTCGGGATTAAATCAGTTCGTCTTTTTAGTTGAACATCGATCTGTGAAAATGCTTCAGAAACCCGCATTTTGGCAACAACAATGCTGTTGTAAAGAAACCATAAGAATACGGCCAATATGACTATTACTGCGATTATAATAATTGTGCTATTCATTTACGACACCTCCTTTCTATTTATTGATCCAATCTAAGAATTCATTATACGACAATGTATTTAAGATGTCATTTTTAGTTGCCCATCCTCGTTTGGCTACTGATACACCAAAACGCATAAGTTCCATTTGTTCTGTTGCGTGACTATCGGTATCAATAATCATTTTTACTCCGTTGTCTATTGCTTGTTTTACTAAAGAGTCGGGTAGATCAAGGCGATCGGGCCAGCTATTAATTTCAAGAGCTTTATTATTTTTCTTGCAAAAATCAAAAATTATTTCCCAATCAAGTTCATATCCCGGGCGATTATTTAAAAGTCTTCCTGTTGGGTGGGCAAGAATTTTTGCCTTCTTATGAGACAAGCCTTCGATTACTCGTTTAGTCATGTCTTTTTTATTCATGTTAAACACGCTATGGACTGATACAATGCTTGCATCCAGAAGTTCTAATGATTTACTATCAATTGCTAACTCTCCGTTGGGTAAAATATCTGTTTCGAGCAATTTAAATATACGAACATCTTTTATGTTTGATTTAATTTGTTCAATCTTTTCATTGCGTTTTTTAAGAATTTCGTATATTTTCTCGGGCGTGTGTTTTGATTGACTTGGGTTGTGTTCGGAAAAACCTAAATATTCGTATTTAAGTTTTTTTGCTTTGATTAGCATTTCCTCAAAATTGTTTTGACCCAGATCATGACTTGGTTCAATGGGATAATTTGAATGCAAATGTAAATCGCCTTTAATATCTTTAATCTCCACTAATTTTGGTAAATTATTTTCCTGCGCTAATTCTATTTCGCCTTTATCTTCACGAATCTCCGGTGGAATCCATACTAGTCCTATTGCTTGATAAAACTTTTCTTCGTTAGGATAGGTCTTTAATAATTTATCCTCTGTTTTCAATTGTTTAATCCCGTATTCCGATAAAGACAGCCCCTTTTTGAGGGCAACTTCTCTTAGGCGAACATTATGAGCTTTACTTCCGGTAAAATGTTGTAAAAGTGAACCAAAACTCTTGGGCGGCTGAATAAGTAAATCGATTTGTTTTCCGCCGGAAGTTAAAACCGAGGATGAAACAGCGCCTTTTTCAATGATTCTTTCAACATAAGGATAGGCAACGAAATGATCTAAAACTGTTTTGGAGTCGTTTGATGAAACAGCTAAGTCAATATCTCCAATTGTGGAAACTTGTCTTCTTAGGCTGCCTAACGGTTCAATTTTAATTACAGCCGGGCAGGTTTTCATATATTCAACTATTTTGTCAGCGACTTCTTGGGCGTAGGGTAAAGTCATTCTGGTAGTTTTTCCTGCTCCTTGTCTAAATTCACTAATTGCTTGTAAGATATCGGCTTGTGATTTTTCTCCGAAGCCCTTTAGCGTAGCAATTTTGTTTTCTTTAGCGATTTTTTCCAGATCATCTAATACTTTATCGGGTTTTTTAAGGTTAAATTCAGTAACCAATTTATAGGCTTTTTTGGGACCGAAAGAGGGGACATCTAAAAGAGGAAAAACTGCTTCGGGAATATCTGCTAAGGCCCATTTAAAATGTGAAACACTGCCTTTTGTAAAAAGTTCTTCCAGTCGGGACGTTAGTGTTTGTCCGATTCCCGGAAGTTCTTTAAGTTTACCTTCTTTATAGTAGTCTTTTACTTCTTTAGTTAATCCGTTTATGGTTTCTGCGGCGTTTTGGTAGGCAACAATCTGAAAATGAAATTTTCTTTCGTCTTTAATTGTGTAAGCGGCTGCAACATTTCTTAAAAGCTTGGCGATTTCCAGGTTTGACATAGCAAAAAAAGCATAACACTTCAACCTGTTAATCTCAAGCCAACATTGACTAGCTTTTCATAATTTGTTAGGATACAAAAAGCTTGGGGTGGTAGCTCAGTTTGGTTAGAGCGCTTCCCTGTCACGGAAGAGGTCGCGGGTCCGAGTCCCGTTCACCCCGCAGCCAAGTTTAGTAGTCTTGCCTAAATCTGCTCACAAAATTCTGTCCAGAAAGGAGGATTTATTGTGCCAACAAAAAAAACAAGAAAAGTAATAAGAAAAACTTCTGTTAAGTCTGTAAAACCAGTTAGGGCAACATCGGGAATTTTATCACAAATTAAATGGGGTGAATCATACACCAGTTTATTTTTAGGAGCAGTTGTTGTAGTTGTAGCTTTTGTTTTGATTTTTTCACTGATTAAATCAAGAAATGTTACAAAGACTCAGACAAGCTCGACATCAACAGTTGCTAATGAACAGGTAATGCAAAACGCAGTACCAAAAACATATACTGTAAAATTCGGTGATTATCTTTGGTCAATTGCGGAAAAAATATATGGCTCAGGATATAACTGGGTTGATTTAGCAGATGCAAACAAATTGGAAAACCCGGGTGTATTATATGCGGGAACAAAATTAATAGTTCCGGATGTAAAACAGAGAATGATAACAGTTCAAAACAACCCGATTGAAAATCAAAATCCAATTACGGGAACATCGTATACGGTTGTTAAAGGAGATTATCTTTGGTCAATTGCAGTGAGAGCTTATGGTGATGGATATAAATGGACTGAAATTGCTAAAGTCAATGATCTTGCAAACCCAAGCATGATTTTTTCAGGAAATGTTTTGAAGCTTCCCAGGTAACTTATTTTAAATATTGCTGTATAATAAAACACGGTTGTGGTTTTTGTGCGGCAGTAGTTCAGTGGTAGAATGTCTCCTTCCCAAGGAGAAGGTCGCCGGTTCGAATCCGGTCTGCCGCTCCAGAAATATGGTTACTGTTGATGACTTTCAAAAAGTAGATATTCGGGTTGGAAAAATAATCGTAGTTGATGATTTTCCGCAGGCTAAAAAGTCTGCCTATAAATTAACGATTGATTTTGGCCCGGAAATTGGTGTCAAACACTCCAGCGCGCAACTTCTTAAATATTATAAAAAAGAAGACTTGGTTGGTAAAAAGGTATTAGGTGTGGTAAATTTTCCTCCTCGTCAAATTGGCTCGTTTATTTCAGAAAGTTTAACCCTGGGAGTTCCTGATAAGGACCAAGAATGTGTTTTGATAATTCCGGAAAACGATAATGCCGAAATCGGCGGAAAACTCTACTAATTTAAAACTAATGATTGACGTTTTTTAAATTCTTTGATATAGTAAATCGTGCCCAGTATTAAGGACAACAAACAGCCTACTAAATACATTTTTGTCTCCGGAGGGGTAATTTCAGGCATCGGCAAAGGCACCACATCAGCTTCTATCGCACTTTTATTAAAAGCAGCCGGGCATAAGGTTGCTCCGATAAAATTCGAAAACTATCTTAACTTAGATGCAGGAACAATTAATCCAATTGAACACGGTGATCCTTTTCTTTGCGAAGACGGCACGGAAGCGGACATGGATATCGGAACATATGAAAAATTCTTAAATGAGGACATGGGGCAAGCTAATTTTGTTACCATGGGCAATATCTATCAAACCGTAATCGACAGAGAAAGAAGATTTGAATATAACGGTGAAGATGTTGAAGCCATTCCCTATATTACCGATGAAATTATTTCCAGAGTTGAAGGTCTTGGTAAAAAAACAGGTGCTGATATTGTAATGATAGAACTTGGTGGAACTGCCGGTGAATATCAAAACATTTTTTACTACGAAGCATCTCGCATGATGACACTTAAAAAACCGCATGACGTTTTACATGTTCATGTAACCTATGTACCAACGCCCGGCCACTTAGGAGAACCAAAAACCAAACCCGCGCAGCTTTCGGTCAGGACTTTAAATTCAATGGGAATCCAACCTGATTTTGTCATTACCCGCGGAGAAAGATATTTGGATCAGAGAAGAAAAGACAGATTAGCGCTTTTTTGTAACATGCAAAAGGACGATATAATTTCCAGCCCGGATCTTCCGTCTGTTTATGAAATTCCTTTTGTTTTACATAAGCAGGAGTTGGAAAAGAAAATAATGACTAAACTCGGCCTCACTGTAAGAGAACCAAATCTTAAGGATTGGGAAAAATTTGTCGAAAGTACTAAAAATACAACCAAAACCGTTGAGGTTGCGATTGTCGGTAAGTATTTCGGAACGGGTGAATATCAATTAAGAGATTCGTATGCTGCTTTATTTGATGCGCTTGATCATGCTGCTTGGAAAACCGGAGTAAACATTAAAACAGTTTGGGTTGACGCTGAGAAAGTAGAAAAGGAAGGCGCTGAAAAAGTAATCGGTAATCCATGCGGTATTATTGTGCCGATTGGTTGGGGAGAAAGAGGCGCAGAGGGAATGATTGCGGCTGCATCTTATGCAAGGAAGAATAAAATCCCCTATTTAGGATTATGTTACGGTATGCAGTTGGCAGTAATTGCATATGCTCGAGATGTTTTGGGTTTTAAAGACGCAAACTCTGAGGAAAATGATAAAAAAACAAAACATCCCGTAATTCATCTTATTCCAAGTCAAAAAGATCTGATCGAAAGAAGAGCTTATGGCGGAACTATGAGGTTAGGGAATTGGGACGCGAAGGTAAAACTTGGTACACGGGCATATGAAATTTACAAAAAATATCAAGGCTTTAAAGATGAGAAAACAGGCTTAACAGGTGAGAGACACAGACACAGATATGAATTTAATGATGATTTTGCAAAAGACTTTGAAAAAAACGGTATGATAATTTCGGCCAGATCAGTTGTAGAAAATTTGGCAGAGATTATTGAATTACCAAAAGAGGTACATCCTTTCTACGTGGGAACTCAGGGACATCCGGAATATAAAAGTAGGCCTTTACAGCCGCATCCGATCTTCTTGGAGTTTGTAGGTGCCTGTAAAAGTAATTCTTGAGTAATTGCTTAAATTAAGTTATAATAATTAGCTATGATTTCAACTATAGATTTTGTTCCTGGTGATATCGTAAAAGTTTACCAGAAAATTCAGGAAGGTGAGAAAACCAGAACTCAGATTTTTGAGGGAGTTATCTTGGGAATCAAAGGCCGAGGAGAAAATAAAATGTTTACTGTCAGAAAAATGGTTGGAGATGTTGCGGTTGAAAGAATTTTCCCGATTGGCTCACCGAGTATAGAAAAGGTGACTTTAAAAGCTCACTCAAAGAAAAAAATCAGACAAGCAAAACTTTACTACTTAAGAGACGCTAAAAAATAGTTAACATGATTATTTCCAATCCCGTTGCCCGGATAGGAGAAGAAATCGTCACAGATTACCTCAGAAAATAAGAATTACACAATTATTGAAAGGAATTTCCGTAAAGGCTATGGTAAAATTGATATTGTCGCAATTTGAAATAATGTTTTAGTTTTTGTTGAAGTTAAAAATATCGAGCATGTAGAAAATATCACAGGTTTTTAGATTGGACTATTTTTTTAAAAGTCTAATTTGATCTCTTAAAATCGTAGCGGTTTCAAAATCCAATTCTTTAGCGGCTTCGCGCATCTCAATAGACAATCTCTTAATTAATTTTTCTTTTTCATCCGGTAAGATTACGTCTTTTTTGCTTAAGGTTAAAAGGTAATTAATCTCTTCTTCTTTTTGTTCTTCTTTAACCATTCTTTCCCGAATAATTTTTTCAATCGAGCGGGGAGTAATATTATGTTTTTTATTGTATGCAAGTTGAACTTCGCGTCTTCTTTCAACTTCGTCAATTGCTTCTTTCATGGAACCGGTAACAATATCGGCGTACATTAAAACCAGCGAATCAACGTTTCTGGCCGTTCTTCCCATGGTTTGAATTAATGAGCTTCTGCTTCTTAAGAAGCCTTCTTTATCAGCGTCTAAAATTGCTACCAAAGCAACCTCCGGCAGATCCAAACCCTCTCTTAAAAGATTGATGCCGACTAATACGTCAACATCGCCGCGTCTTAAACTATCTAAAACATCTTGTCTTTTTAAAGTTTCAATATCCGAATGAAGATATGCGATTTTAATATCTCTTTCTTCAAGGTAACTGGTCAAATCTTCGGCCATTCTCTTGGTTAAGGTTGTAACTAACACGCGTTGTTTTTTCTTAACCCTTTTTTCAATTTCCGTAATCAAATCTTCAATTTGCCCTTTAGTGGGCCTGATTGAAACAATTGGATCAACCAGTCCTGTCGGCCTGATTAATTGTTCAACTACAGCATTATTTTGCTGAGCTAAACTTAATTCATATTCGTTCGGTGTCGCGCTGACGTAAACTGCCTGATTGATTTTTCGCATAAACTCTTCAAATTTTAACGGGCGGTTATCAAGCGCGGAAGGAAGCCTAAAACCATAATCAATTAAGTTTTTCTTTCTGGCTTGGTCGCCGTTATACATACCGCGAATTTGCGGAACAGTAATGTGTGACTCATCGATAATGGTTAACCAGTCATCGGAGCAGGTTTTAAAATACTCTAAAAGTGAGTAGGGAGGCTCACCCGGTTTTCGTCCGTCAAAATAGCGTGAATAATTTTCTACTCCATTAACATAGCCGACTTCCTGAATCATTTCCAAATCAAAATTAGTGCGCTGACTTAACCTGTGAGCCTCCAATTCTTTTCCCTCACTTTTAAGTTTTGCCACTTGAATTGCTAAATCATTTCTAATTTGCGGAAAAACGTCTTTATAAGTTGCCGGGTTTGTCATGTAGTGTTTGGCCGGATAGATAATTGTAGCCTGCAATAATTTAATTACGTCACCGGTAAGAGGATCAAATTCCATTAATTTCTCGATTTTGCCGTTTTTAACTACGATTCTTAATCCCTGATCAAGGTAAGCCGGAAATAAATCAATGTTTTCGCCCCTAACCCTAAAACTCCCTCTGGTAAAGCCGTAATCATTGCGGTCATATTGCAGATCGGCAAGCCTTACTAAGATATTTTTTTGATCGAGTTTTACGCCGGTTTTAAGTTCCAAAACAAATTTTCCGTATTCAAGAGGAGAGCCCAAGTTGTAAATACAGGAAACAGAAGCAACTACGATTACATCTTTACGGGTTAAAAGATTAGTGGTTGCCGCCAATCTTAATTTATCGATCTCTTCATTAATTTGAACCTCTTTTTCGATATAAGTATCGCTTTGCGGAATATATGCTTCAGGTTGATAGTAATCGTAATAGGAAACAAAATAGCTAACGGCGTTATCCGGAAAAAAATCCCGGAATTCTTGATAAAGCTGCCCGGCCAAAGTTTTATTATGAGAAATTATTAAAGTCGGCTTTTGAATTTTTTCAATAACGTTAGCCATAGTGAAGGTTTTACCAGATCCTGTAACTCCCAGAAGAACCTGATGATCATATTTTTTAAGGATTCCTTCAGTTAACTTTTCTATTGCCTGGGGTTGGTCTCCTGTCGGTTTAAAATCGGAAACTAATTTAAATTTCATTATTTAATTTTAGCATATATTGATATAGTCTGACTTCTTGACAATGTTTGCATATTTTTCGTATAAAATAATAGTACACTATTTTTGTACCAATAATTATGTCAGGAGTTTTATACAGAAAAGAAAGAGCAGTTTTAGAATTTTTAGCTCAATTCCAAAGGCAATACGGCTATTCGCCTACCTTGTCTGAAATTGCCGAAGGCACAGGACATAAAAGTAATTCTACAGTCCATACTTTAATCAGATCTTTAGTTGATAAAGGTTATGTACAAAAAGTGGATGGGAATACTCGAGTGCTTAAAATCGTTGATGAAAAAGTCACTTTGTCTTTGATGGGCAGTAAGCCGGCAATTGAACTTCCGTTGTTGGGTTATATTGCCGCAGGACAACCTCTGGAGCCCTACAGTGATCCGAATGCAACCTTTTTTGTATCAGCGTCTCTATTGTCAGGAAAAAGTACTGCATACGTTTTACAGGTAAAAGGAAGGTCAATGATTGAAGACGGAATTCTAGATGGCGACTATGTTGTGATTGAAAAAGTAGGAGAAGCAGTTAATGGCGATATTGTTGTAGCAATGGTTGATGATAATTTAGCAACACTTAAAAAGTATTATCATGAAAACGGCAGAGTTGTTTTAAAACCGGCGAATTCTGAAATGTCTCCGATTTATCCAACACAGCTAACTATTCAGGGAAAAGTAGTCGGATTGGTTAGAAAATTTTTGTAAGTTTTGATTTAAAGGTTACCGCGCGTAAAGTTCGAGTGGTATTGTTCTTAGCGAAAGAGGTATTTAATTATGAAAAAAAATGGTGAAACTTTTAATTATTATAGTGCCATAGTTGCGCTTCCTCGTCATCTTGGTAGACAAATCGGAACGGTTGCATCAGCTATGGGAATAAGAAAATCTCAGGTGGAAGGACCGTGTTCTAGCTCAAACAGGGGTTCGACAGTGTGTCACGATACACCAAGAGATCATTCTCGTCCAAGAGGCAGAATCGGACAATAACTAAAGAAATTATTTTTGTTTTCTAAATTTAATTATTTTTAATTTGTAATTAATGTAGCCAAGTAAGGCAAAGATAATTAAAACAATAATTATGAGTTCAAATTTTCTAAAATATGTTCCGAGCGTGTTCCATTTACTGCCCAAATAAAAGCCGAAATAGCTTACAGCGGAAACATAAATTAAGGCTGCCAAAACGTTACTAATCAAAAATTTTGTAAAATTAACTCTGGTAATTCCCGCAGCAACAGCCACAAATGATTTCACTCCGGGAGCCATTTTCCCTACAAAAACTACCGGTACACCATGTTTTTTAATCCATCCGGTTATTTTTTGATAGTCGTGCTCAGTAACCAGGATGAATTTCCCGTACTTTTTAATTAAAGTTAATAATAAATTTTCTTCTAGAAAGTAACCGATTAAGTAACCGGTTATTGAGCCTACTAAGTCTCCTAAAATTCCCGCAATTATTATAAATACCAAAGATAAGCTACCTTGATTAGCTAAAAATCCGGCGAAAGGTAGGGTTACTTCCGAAGGAATTGGAATTGCTGTTGAATTAAGAACCATCAATACAAAGATTCCAAGATAACCTGCGGATTGAATGAGATGAATAACAAGACCGGATAATTGCTCGAGCATTTTAATATTGTATCAACACTAAAGAGGATTTTAAAGAGACTTAATTTGTTTCTCTATTTGTAAAAGCCTATTATATTTGGCAACTCTTTCGCCTCTGGCAGGTGCTCCAAATTTTACATAATCGGCTGAGGCTGCTACTGCAAAATCGGCAATAAAGTCATCGTTTGTTTCGCCTGATCGGTGGGAAACAATAATCTTTAAGTTAGCTTGTCTGGCCATCTCTACAACCGCTAAAGCTTCAATTACCGTCCCAATTTGGTTTGGCTTAATAATGATTCCGGTAATTGTTTTTTTGTCCAAGGCCATTTGCAGTCGATAAGGATTAGTTGCTGTTAAATCATCACCGACAATTACTGTTTGTTGGGACATTTCACCATAAAGTTCACTCCAGCCTGTCCAATCGTCTTCGGCCAAGCCATCCTCAAGATAAAGCAAATGGTAATCATTATTTAGTGTTTTATAGAATGATATTAAATCTTTAGATGATAAACCGATTGATTTATCCCGTATGTGATATTGTTGATCCATAAAAAAATTGCCTGATGCCGCATCAAGTCCTAGAAAAACATCAAAACCTAGTCTTAGATTTATACCCTCAATAACTTGTTTTAGCATTAACAAGGCATCTTGGTTTGTCTGGACTTTAGGAGAGAATCCTCCTTCATCTCCGATTAAAGTTGAAAGATTATTAGTTTCCAACGATTTTTTTAAAGCGGCATAAACGTTTGTACCGATCATTAGTGATTCGTCAAACTTTTTAGATGATGCGGGAATAACTAAAAATTCCTGAAAATCAATTGTACCTTCGGCGTGTTTACCACCGTTAATAACGTTAAATGCCGGGATTGGAATTTTTAAAGGCACGTTTTCTTGTTTTATAAATTCTCTTAAGTATAAAAATAGAGGAAGAATTGAGCTTTTGGCAGCCGCTTTGGCAACAGCCATTGAGACTGAAAGAATCGCATTTGCGCCCAGCCTGCCCTTATTAGCGGTTCCATCAAGTCCAATCATTTTTTTATCAATTTCCGGTTGCTTTACGGCCTCCATTCCAATAAGAGCGGGAGCAATTATTTCCTCAATATTCATAATTGCGTTTAATACTCCTAAACCTTGAAACCTTTTTAAATCCTGATCTCTTATTTCAACTGCTTCATATTTACCGACAGAGGTTCCGGTTGGGCACGAGGCGATTCCTATTGCTCCATCGGTTAAGATTACAGTAGTTTCAATTGTCGGATGTCCTTTGGCATTTAAAATTTCTCTTGCGGTTATTTGTCTAATTTTTGCCATTGCAGTTTATCTATTTAATAATTCTTTTTCTGTTTGAATAAGTAATTTTCTGGTATTTTCAATCGCGTCAGGGGAAACCGAAACACTGGTTACACCCCAAGAAACAAGTTTTCTGACAAGTTCCGGATAAGTCGAAACAGCCTGTCCGCACATTGAAGAAGTCACACCATGTTTCTGAGCGGTTTTAACGACATGTTCAAAGGCCCATAAAGCCGCCGGGTACATCTCATTAAATTCACTTGCAACTTCTGAATTATCTCGATCGGTTCCCATAACAAGCATGGTTAAATCGTTGGAGCCGATAGAAACTCCGTCAATTCCAACTTCTATAAATTTCTCAAACATAATAACGTTAGAAGGAATTTCAACCATCATCCATAATTTAAAGGAATTAGATCTTTCCAGTCCTGCTTCTGTCATTATTTTCTTTACTGCAACTAATTCTTCAACTGTTCGAACAAATGGAATCATGATATGCAAATTTTTATGTCCTAATTTATTGCG
>Ga0182027_10002045_pt1 | contig 32953 bp, 40 predicted proteins | sample 712E1DmetaG_FD_121300 | JGI IMG/M metagenome (GOLD analysis project Ga0182027, IMG submission 121300) | Permafrost microbial communities from Stordalen Mire, Sweden - 712E1D metaG (Illumina Assembly) | ecosystem: Environmental > Terrestrial > Soil > Wetlands > Permafrost | place: Sweden...
TATAATATACTACAAACAAAATAATAGTTTAACTTATCCTTTGAAATAGATTCATTTATTCTAGTCACCGCACAAAAAACCGTTAATATAATATATATATAGTATTAATATTCTCTTTCACAAAAAAGCCACCCCAAAATAAAATATAGTTTCACTTATATACATAATACTATAATTTTGCCGAGCTTTCGGGTTGTTTAGGCTTATACTTTTTTTCGAATAGCTTATACTTTGGGCTTAACTTCGATATCATAAGCGGACATTCTAAATATTTAGATCCAGTAAGGCCATCAACATAATTTCTAATCTTATAATACTTTTCAGAATAATATAACTCATACTTCGCCCCTTCCGAATTCTCGGCAACCTCACGAAATACTGTAATGAACTGGAAATAGTTACCAAACGCTTTCTGAAACCTCACAAGACTAATATAAGTCTTGCTAAACTTTCTCTCTTTCCCATCATCAAGATTATCTATCACGAAATCATAAGACATAACCATAAAATCACCTCGAATTGTTCCTATAGCAGGAAATGCAGTAAGGCCTATTAGTATCCTTATCAAAAATTATATTCTTAAACGTAAACGGTTTACGGCAATCAAAACAAAGCCAATGATTATAACAAAAATAACTACAATATGCTCGGCCTACTCGATCTATAAACCATTCGCCCTCAATAACCTTATGACATCTAAAGCACGTATTAAGTTTATTCATTATTCCTCTCTATATCTTAAACGATAAATACCTATAGGGTTTTCGAATATTAACCCCTCGGTTAGCCATTTGTCTAGTGTGTCTTGTGAATATCCTAGACTGATTAAATCATTAATTGGGATAGGGCATTTAATCAATAAACGCTTTAAATTTTGGAAGTTGGACGCAGAAGTATCTTCACGTGAATCACCATCTTCACAAAGGGGTTTATTAATTAATTCTGCTTCACTTATGTTCACGCTATCTTCACTTAATTTTATGCTGCTATCGTCTATATGTGAACATGGTGAAGATAGTGAAGATAAATCTAGTAGTTGTGGGCATATTGTTGATAAAACGCTATAAAATAGTTCTTGGGGTATTTCGTAACCGTTACCTTCTCTTGAATGGCTTTTATAATCTCTAAAGCCCAAATTATCTATTATCCTGGCTATTGATCGGTTACTTAGTTTATAATCCTCTCCTTGCATGAGTTCGGCTATCTGCTTTACTAAAATAAAGGGTTTCCCTATTAATCCCTTCATAGCCTCAAGAACCCTATACTCATTCGAGCCTTCGCCTACATAGTCTATCTTTCTTATCTCAGAGAGTTTAATAAAAAATTTTAATAATCTTTCATGCAGCTCATAATCAATATATCGGGCCAGGGTTAAGAGTGGTTTAAGAATCCAATAATCCCTACTTCTTATTTCTGTAGAGTTATATGTTTCATAAACCTTCTTTATTGATGCCCAGTTCTGCATTAAATAAATATATAATTCGTCCCTAGTATTTTGGTAAATAATATCATTTTCGTTTATCTCTACATTCCCCCTATTATCTTTCTCTGGGTTCTTTGTCATAACGTGAACTATGGCTCTGCTTTCTGTAGCTCCATATAGCCCATTAATGCTGCATACCATAGTCGGTGAGTATGTATGATATATCCTAGTTATGAATTTGTTACCTATCTTTTCTACTCTGGGGACTGATCCAGTATATTTGTATGAACTGTTTATCAGTTCGGCTCTACTATCCCCTTCTACTTTGCCCTTATTTATGGTAAATAGCTTCTCGGCCTCATCTACATACTTAGCCCCTCTCTTCTCTTCAGTATCTCTAAATAATGCTGCTTCGCTGGGATTTGTTAGTTCATCTGAGGCATTAAAAGAGAATTGTCTAGATATTGTCATTACCTTAGTCTTTCCAGAGCCTTTTAGGCCTCTAAGTTCCATTATAGGATAATATAAGAATAATTGGTAAAAGTACGTGCCTATATCCCATAACGTATGTATATCATACCATTCGGCCTCAGGGAAATAAACATATTTAATATATTCTCCATGTATCTTATTAAATAATTCTTTCCCGTCAATAAATGGTTCTTGAGCATGAAGATATTTCTTTATATTGGTTAAGCTCCATCTTCTAGGATAATCTTGTTCACTTGGAATATTTAGAACTTGAATCTTATATTCTTTCTTTAGATTATCCCCTACCTCTTGCAATCTTTCTTTTATTCTCTTATCTGAGGTTATAAATACAGGTATATGCCTTTGTTCGATACCTACATAAACGCCCTCTTTATACTTATCTACATTCTTAGGCAAAAATAAGCCGATTCCTAAGAGGTTTTCTGATAATTGGCATAATGGGAATATTCTATTAGTTATTATTTCGTTCTCATCAAAAACAAAATTATTAAGCTTTTTAGCTACCTCATCATTAACAAGTTGTTCAGCAGTTCTAATAAAACCATCTTTCATGGCTTGAGCCATTTCTTTAACTAAACCATCTTCAAAGCCTTCAGGAATCTCTACAGGATAATTATCGGGAGTGTCATTCATTCTGACACCTCACCTAGTAGAATTACATTTTGCAAAGAATCAAAACGAATATATACATCATGCCCGTATTTGTCATGTAATAGAAATCCTTCAGTATCTACATTCTTAACTACCCCATGAAAGATAATATGATTATTACAGAAAACTTTTACTCTAAAATTAACATATTTTGATAATATAGATTCGTTCATTTCAAAACCTTTAATATTTATGGACTGACGGAAAAACTTTATAGCATGGAAAAAACCGTCAGTCCAGATAAGACGTTGGAATATAAAAATTATTCTAGCTCTCGCAATATTTCCTCGTCGGATTTTCCCTCATCTATGAGTTGATCTATTTTTATTAAAAATTCTTTACCATTCATTTTGTTTCTAATAATTTTTTAGCTTGGGCAATACAACAATATCGTACAAAACCCCCTACTGTTCGACCTTCTTTTTGTGCAGCTGATTTCAACACTTCATAGTCGGATTTTTCAATTATTACAGGAACTAACTTTTTTTCAGATATTGACATCTTAACCACCACAAATTATTTATATTCCACTCAATAATTTTGCCCTAGAACGATTTAATCTTATTTATGAAACTTATTTATTTATTCTGGACTATTATATAAACATTGTTATAACTAAATTTCGACTTTTCAATATATCTATTATAGAATATATGAATAATTTAAACTATTCTATTCAAAAACTTTATATTTATGATTGTTTAATATATTTTAATGAATAAATCCTTTGCGATCGGTTTCGGGATTGTTGCATTTATTATAATAGTTATTGTTGTTTATCTTTTTATTAAGTATGTTAAATAGTTAATTATTAGGATAAACTTTAAAAACCCGTTCAAATCCCTTAATAATGAGCATATTAATTAATTAATAATCCCTAAAGTATAACATTTTAGTATATGTTCGGCCAGAGCATTTTATTTTTGTCAAAGGATAAACTTTATTAACTAACATTGAATATCAGAATTTAATAAAATATATGGAGGTAAACGTAGCACATTCGATTGTGTGAAGCTTAAATTGAAGAGAAGTTCGCGAAGATGGAAGAAGAAGAATCAGATGCGTTGGAAGTGGCAGAGAAAAAGGATGAAGAAAGAGAAGAGAAAACGAAACGCAAGAAAGTAAGGCATTCATAATTTTTTTATAATCTTTTTCAAAATGAAAATTTCTATTATCGATATTGGATCAAAGAGCATCAAGCATTTTGTCTTTGACGGCCATAAGCAAATATATTTCTCACGTGACAGCACGATAAGGCTTGGCGCGACGATGATATCCAACAATCTGGACCAAGAGAGGATGGGCACAGCAATCGCGTACGTAAAAAAAGAGCTGAAGGTGGACATGGATAAGAGCGTCGGAAAGACTATCATCTGCGGAACAGAGGCATTAAGGAGAGCAGGTAACTCTGCTAGATTCATTGAGTTATTGAAGAAAAATACAGGATATGATCTTAGAATAATCACTCATGACGATGAATCATCGCTTTTCGGAAAAGGCTTGTCAAGGATTGCACCAGGTGATTTTGCTGCATTTGCTGCTGGTGGAGGAAGTTTTGAAGCTATAATCCTAAAGGGCCATGAATGGCATTCTGTAAAATTCGCGTTCGGCACTAACAAATTATATGAATTCTTGAGACAGGATTATGAAAAAAAGATATATAATAACAAGGAATCATGGGATAGATTGAGAGAATTTCTCAAAATAGAAATAGACAAGGCATTTGCCATAAATGAAGATCTGCATGTCGATATAGCATTTGTTTCGAGCGTGCTCACATTTATATCAGCGCAGAAAAATATAATCAAAAAGGATTTTGAGACCAGCGATATTGAAGAGCATCCTATATTCTTATATATTGATGATTATGAGTTGGCGATCCAAAAACTGATCGATGCTGGTATAGAAAGGCTTGCGGCAAATTATCCGACAGATCCACATTTTGCCGACCATTCTTCTATCGCCCAGACATTCTATCTTATGCTTGCTAAAAAGCTCGATGTCAAGAGGATATATCCTAGCGAGTTCCAATATGCGCATGGTCTTGTGGAACCATAATATTTATATACTATAAATTTTAATTGATTGACTATGAAACATCAGCTATCTGAACTGGAAAAAGCAGATAAGCAGAAGAAGAAAGAGGAAAAGCTAAAAAAGCTTGAATCCATAAAGTTCACAAACGAAAAAATTTTTAACATGCTTTTTGTGGAAGATGAGCTATCATGGAAAGATCTAATATATTCCCTGATTGAATCAGAGCAGATGAACCCATGGGATATCGATGTATCACAGCTTTCCAATAAGTTTCTTGAGATGCTGAAAACTTTGAAAGAATTAGATTTCAGGGTATCAGGCAAGATGGTGTTGGCTTCAGCAATACTGCTCAAGATGAAATCAGACATCTTGATAGATCAGGATATTGCTAATTTCGATAATATGATGAATGCAACTGAAGAGAACATGCCATTAGATGACTCTAAACCCATAGATACCTCATCTAAACCAAATATATTCCCAAAGACTCCTCAGCCTAGGCAGAGAAAGGTCTCTGTATATGACCTTGTAAATGCGTTAGAAAAGGCATTAGAAGTGGAATTCAACAGGAAAAGGTTCCATATCAACGGTAAAAAGACAGAAATCAGCATTCCAGAGAAGAAATTCGACATAGGAAAAGCGATGGTTGATGTCTATAATAAGATAGAAAAGCATTATAGTGCGAAGAAAACACGAGATAAGACATTGACATTTGATGATTTAGTGTTTAGCAAATCAAAAAAAGATAAAGTGCTTACCTTTGTTCCATTACTTCACTTAGATACGCAAAGGAAAGTGGATTTAGAACAGGAAAAACATTTTGACACAATAGCCGTAAAGCTCACTAAGAAGGAAGATAACAATACTTATCCTGCTGAATAAGGGCATTTTTTCATCAGAAGTGTTTTACATTAACTTTATAAACAAAATAATTTTCTTCGATATATGGCTAAAGCTAGGAGAGATCATGCCTTGATTACGAACTTCAATGGCAACCCTAATATAGGATTATACGGGTTTGCAACAGATAAATACTGCTTGTTAGGAAGGGATGTACCAGAAAAGTTGCTCTCAAAAATTTCTGAAGTGCTAGATGTCCCGATTATATTAATGACTATAGCAGGAACATCATTGATAGGGATCTTTGCTTCAGGAAATAAGAATTGCTTGCTTGTGCCAAAAATAATTTTTCCCCAAGAATTGGAAATTTTAGATAAGCATAAGATAAAATACGCTGTTATAGACACAAAACATACATGCCTTGGCAATAATATCATATGCAATGATAAAGGATGCATTGTCAGCAATGATTATGGAGAGCGTGAACTTAAGGCTTTTAGGACAACATTAAAGGTCGATGTTGTCAAATCAAGGATTGCAGGGCTGAACACTTTAGGGAGCCTTGCTGTGCATACAAAAAAAGGCATACTATGTCATCATGATATACTTGAACAAGAAGCTGAACTAATCAAGAAGATATTAAAAGTCGAGGTATTCACAGGCACTGTCAATATGGGCGTGCCATTCATTGGATCAGGAGTGTTATGCAACAATCACGGATTTATAATAGGTGATGCATCTGGCGGTCCTGAAATATCTAATGTCGACTCTAGCCTAGGATTCATATGAAACTAAGGATTATATCAGGAAGCTCGAACCCGGAATTGGCACTTGAAGTTGCAAAACATTCTGGAATCAATCTTACAAAGACAATTCTGAAGAGATTCAAGGATGGAGAATTATATGTCAAGATCAATGAAAGCATCAGAGGAGATGATGTCTTTGTCATTCAAGGCTCTTCAAAACCGGTCAATGACAATCTTATGGAATTGCTCATAATTATCGACGCATTGAAAAGAGCATCAGCAGGCAGGATCACCGCCGTCATACCTTATTATGGATATGCAAGACAAGACAGAAAAGCAGAGGCGAGAGAGCCGATAACCGCAAAGCTGGTCGCTGATATGATAACATCAGCTGGAGCCAACAGGGTATTGACATGCGACCTTCATGTCCCGCAGCTTCAAGGATTCTTCAATATTCCTGTTGATGAAATCTCTGCAATACCATTGTTTGCAAAACATTTTATAGAAAAAAAAATATCAAATCCTGTTATTGTTGCTCCGGACACTGGAGCAGTGAAAAGGGCGAGGAGCATGGCAAAAAGACTGCATTGCCCTATCGCAATCATCGATAAGAGAAGACCTATGCATAATGAGACAGAAATTGTAAATATCGTAGGTGATGTAGAAGGTCGAACAGCAATTTTGTTGGATGATATAATAGACACGGGAAACTCTGTAATAAACGCCGCACAAGCTCTGTCTGCAAAAGCCTCTGAAGTCTACATCGTGGCTACGCATGCTGTTTTTTCTGACGGATGCCCTGCAAGGCTTGAATCTAGTGCAGCGAAAGAAGTGGTTATCACAGACACTATAGAGCAGCATTGCGACAGTCAAAAGATAAAGATCATCAGCTTAGCAAAATTATTATCAGAGGTCATCAGGGATATCAATGAGAACAAGTCTGTGAGCGAATTGTTCAATGAGGTATGAAAATGGATGATACAGAGATTCAGATGCTTGATCATCAGATAAAGCAGATACAGCAGGTGTTAGAAAATATTGATGCACAATTGATAGAGATCAATAATATCAAAGACTCATTAACAGAGCTCGGGTTCCTTAAAGGCACTGAAGAGGCACTGTTCCCGATAGCGAATGGCATATTTGTATCAGGAAAACTTACAGACAATAGTATGGTGAAGATCAATGTCGGCTCAAATGTAATGGTAGAAAAAACTATTGAGGAATCAATACTGATGATGCATCAGCAGGCAAAGGATATTGAAGATTACAGGAATCAGTTGATCGGCCAATTGGACAAGCTAATCCATAAGATGGAAGGAAGATAATGTTCGGATTTCTTAAAGACAAGCTAAAGAAGGCATTAGGGAAGTTCAGCTCAGATGTAGAGAAAGAGACGACGATTGAAAAGAAAGAAGTGATAGTAGAGCAAAAGGCCCAAGAGAAAAGAACAGAAGTTATCCAGGAAAAAAAGGATCAGGGATTTCTATCAAAAATATTTGGGAAAAAAGAGGAGAGAATAGGGTCAACAAAAAATATATCAAAAGAAGAGATATTGGAAGTGGATATAAAGAGAGGAAGAGAAGAGATTATAACAAAAGATGTTGTACGTCCAAGCATACAGGCTGTAAAGGAGCAAAAAATAAAAGATAATGTCTCTGATATAAAAAGAGGCGATGTCAGGGAGCAGAGCATAAAAAAAATAGATAATAGTTTTCAACCAAAAGAATCCAAAATACCTATTAAAGAAGAGATTCATAACAAAGAAGATAATTATATTCCTCAAGAAGTTAAGTCAGATATTGCTCAGGAAAACAAAGGAGCTAAGCCTGAAGAAAAGAAAGGATTTTTTTCCAAGATCACAGAAACTTTCACAAAATTTCATATATCTGAAGAGAAGTTCGAGGAATTATTCTGGGAGCTAGAGGTTGTACTTCTTGAAAATAATGTCGCTGTCGAAGTCATTGAAAAAATCAAGAACGACTTAAAACATGAGCTGATGAAGGACAAGGTTTATAGAAAAGGCGTCGAGGAATTAATCCTTGAGACATTGAAGAAATCAATAATCGAGCTATTCGATATTGAGAAGATTGACTTGATCGGCAGGATAAGATCCAAAAAAGACAAGCCTTACATAATTACGATGATAGGTGTCAATGGCTCTGGCAAGACCACGTCTATCGCCAAATTGACCCAGTTGATGCAGGATAAAGGCCTATCAGTAGTGCTTGCAGCATCTGATACATTCAGGGCTGCTGCGATACAGCAATTAGAAGAACATGCTACCAGATTAAAGACTAAATTGATTAAGCATGATTATCATTCTGATCCCGCAGCAGTTGCATATGATGCCATAGAATATGCCAAGGCACATTCGATAGATGTTGTGATGATCGATACTGCCGGAAGGCTTCATTCTAACACTAACCTGATGAAAGAGCTCGATAAGATTATCCGCGTATGTAAGCCTGACATTAAGATATTTGTCGGAGAATCGATAACTGGCAATGATTGTATCGAGCAAGCAAAGGAATTTGACAAGGCAGTAGGCATTGATGCCATCATATTAGCGAAAGCTGATGTCGATGAGAAAGGTGGTGCAGCTATATCAGTTTCATATGTGCTCCAAAGGCCGATACTTTATCTCGGGACTGGACAATCATATAATGACCTAAAGGAGTTTGATTCACAGTTGATAATAGATAGTCTAGAATTATAGCATCATGTGGAGGGATATTCATGAAAGGTATTAATTTATTATCGGTTGCAGTCTTAGCTTTTATCATATTGTTTCTTTTTGGGTGTTCTAAACAACCTATAATAGGAGGAGAGACAGACAGTCATGGTTGCATTGGATCTGCTGGATATTCTTGGTGCGATGCAAAGCAGAAATGCTTGAAGACATGGGAAGAGCCCTGCCAGATAACAGATGTGGCTGTAAGCTTTTGCAATAAAGATAATGTTGTCAGGGTTTGGGTCTGTGATGACTATGCCAAAGTGGAAAATGCATCAACAGGAGGAGGGGTCACATATTATGATATTAGCAAGACAGCAATACAATGTCCTATCGTAGGATCAGATTCTGTGACTGGTCAATGCAAACAGCTTTCAACATTGGAATGCACAGAAGTGCCATGCCAATAGCTTTAAATAGTTATATAGACATACTATGCATATGAAACCATTATCTATACTAGTTATAGCGATCATATTCAGTATTCTGTTCATTATTCCCATAGCATCAGCACATCTTCCAAGAATAGTCACAAATAATGCCATCACCGTAATTTCAGATCCCGGCATCTCTCAAGCATTTTATGGGAATCTTACAGGACAGCCTGCAGTCTACACATTAAATTCTGATTCTACGCCAGAATTATATATACAAATATTGTTGCCAGACCTTCCTAATCCTGATTTCCGGACCTTAGCAGTACTTACACAGAATAATACGATTATTTCTGTACTTGACGGCTCGACATATAACTGGACATCATGGCATGAAGATTTTGCAAATGACGATTATTGGCAGGGACCCAACATAACAATTACAGCATCAGGAAATTATACTATAACAGTCACGAACACAAACAATCTAGGGAAATATGTTCTTGTAATCGGAAATAAGGAATCATTCCCTCCAGTAGAAATGATAAAAGCTTTGATGATAATGCCGCAATTAAAAGAATTCATGGGCAAAAGCTCAATGCAGGCGTATAATAATAGGATAGGACTTTATTACTATACAACGATATTAATCATTGCAATAATAATATCAATTGCAATCATCCCACGGAAAAGAAAAAAGGAAGAACCGCATAAGCAAGGATAAAAATACTTTTCACGAATTCTTAGGAATATGGGCGATTATGAAAGACAATCATAAAAAAAGATTCTTATGAGCAATTATAATTATCCAGGTTGAATTGCGCACTAGACATTCTTCCATAATAAATATAAAGGCGAGGAGCTTTTACAGAATATGACCATCTCCTTCATGGATAAACCCTATACTACAGATGAAACTTCTAATACTCTCATCCCTCTAGTAAAAGACTGGTTTTTCGGGAAATTCCAATCATTCAGTCCACCACAGACATTTTCTATAATGAACATACACAGTAGACAGAACACTCTAATATCAAGCCCCACAGGCTCTGGCAAGACATTATCAGCATTCATGGCAATATTAAATGAACTAATAAGACTATCAGCAAAAGACTTACTAGAGCAGAGAGTATACTGCATATACATCAGTCCTCTAAAGGCTTTAGCGAATGATATAGAAAAAAACCTAAATGAGCCATTAAAAGAGATAAAGGCGCTTGCAGAAACAAGGATCAAAGGGATTTCAGATAAGATAAATATCAAGATATCCATAAGAACTGGCGATACGACTTCAAAAGAAAAATCTTTAATGCTAAAAAAGCCTCCTCATATAATTATCACGACTCCAGAAAGTTTTGCCATAATGTTGACCAGCCAGAAATTTTGCGAAAAATTAAAAGATGTTGACTGGGTCATCATTGATGAGATACATAGTATTGCAGGATCAAAAAGAGGGACTCAATTGAGCGTGTGCCTCGAAAGGCTTGAATATTTTGTAAAAAAAGATAATCCATACAAAACATTTACCAGGATAGGGCTTTCAGCAACAGTGCACCCACTAGAAAAAGTCGCAGCATTCCTAGTAGGCATGCAGGATTATAATCTTGAAAAATATCGTGACTGCAAGATAATAGATATCCAAGACATAAAAAAAATGGATCTGAAGGTCCTGAGTCCTGTTCCTAACCTTATAGAATCAGAATACGAACACACCAATGATGAGATGTACAAACTACTCGACAGACTAATCCAGGATCACAAAACCACACTAATATTCACAAACACCAGAAGCGCAACAGAACGTGTAGTGCACCACCTAAAAGACAGGTTCCCAAACAATTATGTGAAGCTAAATGAAGGAGAAGACATAAAAAAAGCAAAAGATATAACAGATATAGAAGATTTCAAAGAAATAGAATCAAAATCATACATCGGAGCACACCATTCATCACTAAGCAAAGAACATAGACTAAACATAGAAAATAGACTAAAAGAAGGAAAACTAAAGGCCGTAGTCTCGTCGACATCATTGGAACTCGGGTTGGATATTGGTTACATCGATCTTGTAATATTGCTCGGCAGCCCAAAAAGTGTCTCCAGAGCTTTACAAAGATGTCTAACATACAATTCTAGAATATTATTAGCAGACGGCACATACAAGCCAATAGGAGAAATAGTTGAAAACAAATTAAATATAAAGATTTTATCTTTTGATAAAAATACCGGATTCAAAATAAATTCTATAAAAAAATATCATAAATATACAAATAATAATATCTTAAAAATTAAATTACATTCCGGAAATGAGATAGAATGTACACTCGAACATCCAATAATGTCAAGACATGGATGGAAAAAGGCCAAAGACTTAAAGATCAATGACGAAGTAGCAGAAATATTCAAGTGTAAAAAAATATATAATCAACCATATATAATCGATATGATTGACAAACATAAATACTATATTGAAAATCGAAATAATTTTCTAAGAAAAAAAGTTGATAGCTTTGTAAAACAAAAAAACATCTCTTACACGCAATTCGCTAACAAACTTGGGATAAATGAAAATCATTTACAGAACTATTTAAGAACACACGGAAGAAAGAAAAGTATAAGACTCGACTTATTTCTTAAAATAATGCACATATGTAAAATCCAGAAAAAGGAGTATATATCTTATTTAAAGGAAATAAAAAGTAAAGCAAATCATAGATTACCACTAGACTTAAAATTAGACAAAGATTTTATGTGGTTAGCCGGCCTTGTTGCATCTGACGGCTCTATTGTCGAGCATAAGACTAAAAAATACGTGAAGATAAAATTAGGAAATAATGATCTTGATTTATTAAAAAACTGTCAAAAAATATTTAACAGATATGGTTATTTCTCTAAGATACAGGCAAGAAAAAATAGTAGATTGTATTATTTGGACTGTGGATCAAGAATATTAACTGATTTATTACTATCAATAGGTCTAAAAAAAGGTAAAGAAAAAAGTATTAATATAGAAATTTCTAATATACTTAACAAGTTTCCCAAAGAATTGTTTATACCTTATATAGAGGGTTTGATGGAGGGTGATGGGAATGTACATAATAATATTAGAATATTTTCTGCGAGTAAAAAATTTGTTATCGGAATACATAATAAACTTAATAGCTTTGGAATTCATAATTATTTTGTCGAAGAAAAGGCCAAATCATCTAAACTTATAAAAAAGATAAATCATAAATATATCTATTGTTTATATATTGGTAGAAAAATATATGTTAAAGAATTTCTAAAATACTGTACTTTCAAAGGCAGAAAGGCTAGAGAGTTGAGAGATAAGAATTATAAAAAGAATCTAAAAGAATTAGATATTGATAAAAACATATCTTGGACTAAGATCAAATCAGTTAAGTTACGTAATAGTCACTCTATTGTGTATAATTTGACATTGCGAAAAGCGCCTAATACATATTTTGTTGAGAGTTTATTAACTCATAATTGTGGCCGATCAGGACATGCACTTCATGATGTTTCTAAGGGTCGTATTATTGTTCAGGATAGGGATGATCTTGTTGAATGTTCTGTTTTGCTTAAGGCTGCTATAGAGAAGAAGATTGATACAGTTGATATTCCTGAGAATTGTCTTGATGTTTTGGCTCAAGAAATTTTTGGTATGAGTATTGAGGAGCAGCGTCATATAGATGTTATCTTCGACCTGATCAGAAAAAGTTATCCTTACAGGAATTTGACAAAAACAAATTTCATAGAAGTAATAAGATATTTGAATGGACAATATGCCAGTCTTGAAGATAGGAATGTTTATGCTAAGATTTGGTTTGATGAAGATACAGGGATGATCGGCAAAAGAGGGAGGCTAGCCAGAGTCTTATATATGACTAATGTAGGCACAATACCTGATGAGAGCTATGTGAAGGTAAAGCTACAAAGTTCGCATAATCTTTTAGATGATGATAAGGGCTCATATATAGGTAGGATTGACGAGAATTTTCTTGAAAGGCTGAAGCGAGGGGATGTTTTTGTATTGGGTGGTAATACATATGAATTCCTCTATAGCCAAGGGATGACCGCATTCGTGAAAGCTTCAATAAATCGTCCTCCGACAGTTCCGAGCTGGACCTCAGAAATGCTACCATTAAGTTTTGATTTGGCTCTTGAGATACAAAAGTTCCGGAGATATATGAAGGAGCATATGGATAATAAAGAATCCAAAGAGCAAATAATGGAATTTATCCATAAATATCTGTATGTTGATGAATATGGTGCTAATGCAATATTCGAATATTTTTATGAGCAATATAATTTCTCTGAAATCCCAAATGACAAGAGCATAGTCATTGAACATTTTTCTGATGACGCTCATAAATATATCCTATTCCATACATTATACGGGCGGAGAGTCAATGATGTATTGTCCAGAGTGCTTGGATTTGTAATTTCAAGAATTCAACACAAGGATGTTGAGATAAACATTAACGATAATGGTTTCTATATACTAACCGAAGATAATATATTAGCCTCAAAAGCATTCAAATTGATCAAAAGCTCTGATATGAGAAAGGTTGCCGAATTATCTTTAGACAAAACTGAAGTACTAGGCAGAAGATTCAGGCATTGCGCAATGCGTGCACTGATGATATTGCGCACTTATATGGGGCATAGAAAGACTGTTTCAAGACAGCAATTATCCTCAAGATTGTTGATCAACTCAGTGAGGAGGATAAGCGAAGACTTTCCTATATTAAAAGAAGCCAAAAGAGAGATATTAGAGGATCTTATGGATATAAAAAATGCTGAAATAATAATTTCTCAGATAGAGAGTGGAAGGATTAAGATTCTTGAGATCGATACTGAGATGCCCAGCCCATTTGCATTCAATCTTGTGACTATGGGATACTCTGATATCATGAAGATGGAGGACAAATTGACCTTTATCAGAAGGATGCATTCTATGGTCAAGGCAAAGATATCCTTAAAACAAGGCAGGTCAGGCATAAAGACATCGTCAGCCAACGAACCAGAATTTACATATGACACATTCTGGAGTGAGCAGGAACAATTACAGAAGCAGGAAAAAGACCAAAGATTAGAAAAGTTAAAGTCTTTAGCATGGAACATGCATGAAGTTGCGTTTCCAATAAGAGAGCATATAGTAGAGATTATTGATGGAAGTAAAAATATACGACCAGACTTTATAGCAGCCCTTATCCAATACAAGAAAGAGATTGATAAGAATTGGCCTAAAGAATTGAGAGAATTCATCTATGACAGACTTATACAACTTGGAGAACTATCAAGAGAAGTATCTTGAAATCCTAGAAAATATCCTTGAATCATAGTATACATTCACAATGATATGTGATCAGAGCTTTTCTATCATCTCATTGCCTGAATCATACCATCTTTTCAATATGAATCTTATATGTCTTTTGATGTTTTGTTTATCCTTTACTTTGTATCTGAACAAATAACCACCATTTTCTAGATTTTCCTGAAATCTCTGAACGAGACTATTCTCTAAAAATTTTTTCAATACCTTTTGTACAGTTGTTCTATCAAGAGTGAGCATATCACTCACTTCTATTGCTGTAAGTGCACGCTCTTCCTTAAATAGAACCTTGAATATCTTATACTCAGATTTCTTAAGATTAAGACTACATGCAAGTAATTCTTCAATATCCACTTTCCCACATTCATAATTCATTTTCTTGAAAATCCTGGCTTTTCTAGTACTGAAAATCCTTAGATTTTCATGTACAAAAAATCCTTAAGGATTTTTATGTAGCTCCGAACAGCGAATTTTTGTTATTTAATTGTATCTAACGCCGAATTTATCTTAGCCTTCATAACTGCTTTTGGGGCAAAACCGACAATCCTTGTGGCCTCTTTACCATTTTTATAAATTATTAGACATGGAATGCCCGAAACATCATTTTCCGATGCTAGACTTGTAAATTTTTCGGTGTCAAGTTTAGTAAACCTCAACTTATCTTTGAATTCAGGTTCTTTAGAAATATCCTCAAGCACTGGCCCTAGCATTTGGCAGGGTCCGCACCAGTTAGCATAAAAATCAACAAGTACAGGAATCTTGCTATCAAGGACTTCTTTCTTGAATGTTTTTTCTGTCAATAACATCATTTTGCCTCCATAATAATCATCGAATGTGATTATTTCTTACACTAGTGGTAGAATGTATCACATATTTAAATATTGTGAAGATGTGAATTTTAGAATAGAAACTTCACAATCATGGATTAAGAATGCTGTTCTTCTGGTTTATACAAATACGTCCTCCTCAAAATCCTCATCCTTATCTTCCTTGCCCTTATCTCTATGAAATATTCTGGTATCTCTTCTTGCAGGAATGGGTTCTTCATCATCAAAATCTCCCATGTCCACGTCATCATCAGTATCAGGCTTTTCATGTGCTAGTTTTCGAGGCATACTATTAAGTGGAACATAGGTTTAAAAATATTATGGTTTTTATGGCTCTTATGAAATCCTCCGGCTCCGCCGGCGCATGCCAGCCTCGCTGAATTGCTGCCCTATCCTCTAAGATGCTCCTCCCCGCACAGGGGGCAATCCCTTGTCGTATTATCAAAAATTTATCGATGAGCGCTCGGGTAGGGCATAGGCTCAGGATTTCATAAGAGCCGATTTTTATTTAGAAAAAGTATGTTATATATGAGCTTATTTGAGCCTGTTCATCATATTCATCTCAACTTCTTTGGTATCATCCACATCATCGTCTTCTCTAAGCTCTTCTATAGCGTCTCTTGCTTCTCTGAGCTTTTCCATAGCTTTTTTGTACTGTTTCTCTTCCAATGCACATTCTAATTCTTCTAGAACCTTATCTACTTCCATTATGCAATCTACAACATCTTCATCAGTCATAAAAATGCCTCTAGATAATATTTAAATGTATCAGGAAAGGAAAAAAATTTGGGCTTATTTGCTCATACCCAAAATTTTATACATGCCAGTGCCGCATTTCGAGCATTTGCCCTTTTGTGCCTTTCGACCATTCTTCATGGTTACTTCTTTTACATCTGACATCTCTCTTTTTGCCTTACACTTTACACAATATCCTTCTGCCATATTACATCACCCTATTTTTTACCATAGTAAAACATTTTATCGATAGCAACATCCTGTGATTGATAGTTGCCTACCCTTTGATTAGTATATTCTTTATCTTCTCCAGCATGTGATTCAGCGTGAGCTTCAACATGATCAGATTGATGTTCTGGATCATGCTCGACCAGCTTCTCTGCTGCCTTCTCAACAATCCTTTCAGGAGGCCTATTCTTCAATTGGTTTATCCTTGAATCCATATCATTTAATGCTTTTATGATCTCATTTAGCTTATCAGTCAATGTATTAACGTTTTCGTTAAGCTTGACTAGTTTCTTATCCATATTAATCATAGCGCCATCATCCATAGTATTTTCACCACTCTTTTCAAGTTTTTCTTGAGGACTGTTTCTTATTATCCCGTCCTTGACTTCTGATGTAACATCATCGTCACCATAAATCTGATTGGCCTGTTGTATAGCCTCAAAAGAGGACTCTGCAAATCCATGCTGCTTAAGCTCTTTTGTGAGTTCATTCAATCTCCTCATCTTTTCTATTGAGTCCATCTTATACACCATAAACTATCATTGTAAAGTAATTATATTCTATTCACAAGCATGCTTATATATAAAATTTGTGTTTTTTGTGCTCAAATCAATGTATTTTTAGACGACAAAGATTTTAGAAAAATAGGTAATATGCTTAAATCATTAAGTATATGATGATATATGATGATTTATTTGTTGTCTATATGTTTATCAGTATCAATCATCTGGATTAATGATAATATTGCTTAATTCTGCTTTTGTACCTAACCGCATTGGAGGTCCCCAAGTACCAATGCCATCTGATATATACAAGTATGAATATTCGTTCTGAGATTGATTATTTTTAGATTGTATGATATGATGCAATCCACTAACAGGTCGAATTACCAGAGTTATAAGGTAATGAAATGGATAAATCTGACCACCATGAGTGTGTCCAGAGAGCATAAGATCAATTTGTGCAGCTGCAGCATCTTTGTATCCTGTAGGTCTATGATACATCAATATATTATATTTAGACTTCTTATAACTAATTTGTTTAAGTAGGGTTCTGACTTGAAGAGCATCCTCTGAATCATCAATCCCTATAATATTTATTTCTTTATCGATGTCTCCTGCTTTATGTAACTCATTTCTGAGCATTTTAACCTTTGTATTTTTGAGTAAATCCTCGATGACTCCTATACCAGCATATGTCTCATGATTGCCTATTGTAAAATACACATCGCCTTTGAAGTTATTGAGCATTTGGAAATCTTTAGGATCGTATTTAAACCTCCCATCAATCAGGTCTCCTGTGATAAGCACTATATCTGGATTAAGACTATTTGTTTTTTCGATTATCCGAGATAAGAATTGCTTACCATTAATAATTCCCAGATGAACATCAGAGATTTGGACGATATTTAATGGCTTAACAAGTTTTGAGCTCTTAAGATTAATAGTGGTAATCTGCATAGTGTTTGCATTTATTATACTATATATTGTCAATAAGGCCATTAAGCAAAGGACGATTATGCCAGATATTATGCCAGGCATTGGCTTTATCAGTGAGATAATATCATACAATAATAAAAGGCAGAATGTTATAAATACCATACCCATGTATGTTGCTGCAATATAATAAAATGCTTTGGTGATCATCGAATTTATGCTGCTAGCTAGAAAGTTAGCCAAAAGATAAGAAATTATCAGAATAATGAGAATTAAATAGAATGTAATGTTCCTATCAAGTTGGAATAGTTCCGATAGTTTGAACAATACATAATAGTTTATAGCACCATATATTGTCAGAAATATCATCAGAAACACTGCCAAAAATATCCTTTCATCCATAAATATCCCTTCTAAATTGTTTATCAAATAATAAAAATTTGTGTCGAAATTTTCAATAAAAAGCATTAAATCAATATAAGTATTTGACTAATCCATTAACCTGAAATATATCCTTTTTCTATCCTTCCCCTTATTCTCAAGCGCAAATATCTCTATTCTCTTAATCTCTGATGTATTGCTTAGATGTGTACCCCCGCATGCTTGATGGTCAAAATCATAATCTTTGCTTGCAATGTCAACAATCCTTATTTCAGTTATTGATTCTGGCAATTGCTTACGCAGCTTTACTAATGCAGGTATTTTGAACGCATCTTCCCTATCCAATATCCTGAAACTCACTGGCAGGTTTTTAATTATGATACTGTTGGCTTTCTCCTCATAACTCTTCATCAATTCTCTATCAAATCTTTCTAATGAAAAATCCACTCTTGCCTTGTCCAAATATAATTGGTTCCCGGTTATCGCTGCTCCTGTATCATTATGTATCAATGTAGAGAGCATATGTGCGGCAGTATGATATCTCATAAGCCTATAACGCCTATCCCAATCAATAATGCCTGTCACCTTATCATCAGGCTTCAATCCTGCAGAATTTACTTTATGTATAATAATGCCATCTTTTTTTAATACATCAACCACCTTATACTCAGTTTTTTCATGTCTTAATATTCCTGTATCATTCGGTTGTCCGCCAGAATTCGGATAAAATAAAGTCTTATCTAGCACAATTTCAGTCCCATCCCCAATCCCTATTACTTGTGCCTCGAATTCTTTTCGATAACAATCTTTAAGGTATAACAATTCTGCCATAATGCAATCCATATATTTACATCAATTAATTACATAAGTTAGCTACATCGAGTAATTGTCTAAAATTAAATATGCTAATAAATCTATTTTTAATGATGTATTCTTAATATATTTAATAATTTAACCCTTTCATCGAGCAAGAATTTTTTTACTATATCAAGCCTAAAATCAGGATATGTCCACTCAAATTCTTGGATATGATCTTTTTTGAATATTAATGTTAATTCTGCATAAATGCTTTTTCTTAAATATATCCTATGGGTAAAATTTTTTGTGCTCAGGAGTACTACGTTAGTAATACTGATATAACCAGGATCTATATTTATTGTACGCCTATTCCCCAGCATCAAGCTATCTTCGATCTTGTTTGTAAATAATTTTATGTCGGGCATTTTATCAGGAGTGATGAGCGAATATGCAAATATCCTCTTTTTGAGGCCTATGCCTAGCTCATCATCATAATAGTTCGTTATTGAAGAAAAATAATATTCCTCTGTTTTTGAAGTGATTTCACCGAATCTTTTCTTAAGAATAACCAATGCTCTATGTAAATCTTTTATATGCTTCTGCGAATAGATAAAGCAAAAGAACAATCTTACCTTTTCTGGGATTTTTATATTTTTAGAACTCATTTTCTCATCAATTCAGCAAGCAATTTCTCTTTATTTTTTCTCGGAACTTGCTTCCCCCATAATACGAACAGCCTATTTATCCTAGACCAATATTTTTTCGGTGCAATTTTTTTTAGCTCTATCTCTGTCTGTGTCGGATTCTTTGTATTCACAAATCCTAAAAGGTTGCAAATTGCATGGACATGAGTATCTACCGTCAATCCTTCCTTATTATGCACCATTGTTATGATCAGGTTAGCTGTCTTCCTCCCAACACCAGGTATTTTTATGAGTTCATCAATGTCGTCAGGCACTCTTCCATCGCAGTTGTCAACCAAATATCTGCCTGCTGCGATGACATTCTTTGCTTTTGTATACTTGAAATTTACCCGTGAGATAATCTTTAGGACTTCCTCATATTTCGCGTTTGAAAGATTCTCTAATGTTGCATATCTCTTGAATAATCCTTCTGCTGCAGGTATTGTTGTTTCGTCTCTAGTCTGTGCAGAGAGTATTGTTGCGATCAATGTCTGCCAACCTTTTTCCCAATCGTCACCAGCAAGCCTTTTTGGATTATTTCCATATTTCTTTTCTGTTAACCTATATATCTCAAGAAAATATTTTTGCTTTTGCTTGATAGCTAGTTGGCCAGCTTTCATTTGAATACATATCCAGTCTTGATAGACCATAATAAAAGGTCCAGTTCATCCACATCGATTTTCATTTCTTTTGCAAATTCTCTGATTGAATCTTCCATGGCAAGGTATTGCCTAGGATTTTTCGGAGGATCACTGCTTGTGAATACATTCAATTCATGCATCAGACTGATTACATGCCTATCTATGATGCATAAATTCCTGTAGCCTATATTTCTTAGGAAGTGACTGGCCTCTTTATAGCCTAAGCCTTTAATATTTTTTACCAAGAATTCCCTGGCTAATATGCTGTCCCTAGGCAATTTCTTGAGGTCAGGGATATATCGGCGTGCTTCTATGATATACTTTGCTTTATTATTATGGAATCTGGTATTTGTCTTGAGCATTCCAGATAAATCGCTCAAGCTGCAGGAGAGTAGTTTATCAATATTTCCAGCATGGATCACACTAGCAACTTTTACTGCCTTGCTCTGCGGGGTGCAGAGACAAAAGCACAATTCCAGGAACTTTTTACGTTCATTAATATTGTTTTTGCTAAATCTGTCTAATCTATCTCTAATTGCATGCTTCTTTTTTTCATGCTCGATTTTTAATATTTTCCTCGTCAACATAAGACACCTAAGAATTCAGTCTTTCACAAAGATAAGTATGTTCCCACGGCCTTTTTTTATTTTTCTAATCTTGCCATTATGTTCAAGATCTGATATTATCAGGCTGATCTTGCCTTCTGATAGAGGAATGCTCTTTCTTAAATCTTTTTGGGTAATCCTCTCCTGTTTTTTTATGATATCCAATATGTTTTTTCCATATCTATCTTCATATTCTATTATAGCAGCATCATTTTTACTAATATCATGTTTATCAACATCATTGCTCGATACTTTATTTTGTTTATGGGATCTTATGAATATATATAGCAAAAATATAATGCCTAATATTAGCAATATTATGATAATTAGTGACGCAATCGATTTTGTGTTCGCAGCATTCATGTTAACAGATCTATTATCATTAGGAATATCTAAGCTTGGCTCTGAAAAGCTCGGATCAAAATCAACAGGGCTAATGATGCTAGGCTCAAGGATTATATCAATGATATAATCCCCTGCATCATCTGATACGCTTATATTCTCATCCGATGACCCTTCTGGATTATGTGCCGCCAATGAATAATTTCCTACTGGCACATCAATAGTATAATTGCCGTTTTTTGAAATGTAAAACTGTTGAGGCACAGTATTTATCTCAATTCTAACATTTGATTCTGGATTAAGCAGGACATCATAAATCGTCCCATGAATAGTAGCTCCATAAGCATCCTGTGAACTGATCATTATAATCAAGAAAATGAGCAATCCAAGAATGATTGAATAGATAATTCCATACCTATAAGAGATACGTTCCTTATCAGTTAGTGTCCCCATTGATAAAATCAATAGGGTTTAATTTAAATATTTTATGTATAAACATGCTAGATAATCATATTATTATCTAGTATCCGTCTCTTAAAATTATCGCGTAAATTTCGATTTTGTTTGAAGGAATGAGCAATAAATAAGCCTTGTAAAGTGTTAGAAGACCATAAATAACAGATAATAAAGCATCTGATAAGTATGTTTATAAGCAATGTAGGCTTTTCCAATTTAGGAAAATATTATGAGTTCATCCAATCGATTCATTGGATTCATCTATTAATTGAAGCTAATAATAAATAACCGATAATAAAAATTTACGATAATAAAAATTCATAATATTTATATAATGTTAAGATAAGGATATCCTATCCTTATAGGATATCAGGAGGATAAAATGGATAAGAAAAATATATGGAGTTACCTATTTGTCGCATTTATTTTATTGTTTAGTGCGGCAAGCGTAGCTCTTGCAGATAATAACCTGAATACTACTGAAGGTATCAATCAACAGGCATTGAATGTAAGATTCGACCATCTAAGCTGTAAGGTAGATTTTACTAATACACAGATAGACATTATCGCAAGCGATATACCAGCAGCACCTGAATTGAGTGCTGACAAGAGCCAATTGCTCTCTGATATGGACCAGCTTGATGCATTAAGGAATTCTTCCAATAAGACTTTATTTGATACATTCGTGAATCAGAACCTAGAGACAGACTTCAACAAGACAACATCTGATATCAGGACTGTAAAGAAGAATTTTAATTCTTACAATCTCAGCAATGATACCAAGACAGCTTTCAAGAATAGCGTCAAGGATGCCCTATCTACATATAACACTTGCATCAATAATCAGGAAGTTGCAATGACTAAGGTATTAGAGAATACTTATAAAAACACTGAAGATAGATGGGTAAATGTCATAGGCAACATGGACAAGAAACATTTGGACACAACTCAACTCAATGCCACTTTAAGCGAACTCATATCCAGATTGCAGCAGTTTCAGGTATTGATCAATAGCGGAAACACCAGCCTGATAAAAAGCACATTGCAGGATATGAACAATGAACATCTGCATTTATGGGCTAACTTCGACACTCAAAGGATTACAGGATATATCGACAGGCTCGGATTAATGGCTGTCAATGATTCCAATATAACATCTGAGCTAGACATGATGAGACAAAAGCTCGCCGGCCTATCAGAATACACTGCTCAAGGCCATAAGTATCAGAATGGAGAATTGGAGAAAGTATGGTCCACACTCAAAGACACCAGCAAGGACCTTACGAGTGCATCAAAAGAGATGCTTCAGAATAGAAAGAATATTATGCAGAATAGAATTGGTAAGGGACCTGGAAATGGTAATAACACTGGTTTTAGGAATAGGTCAAATCCTAGAGGATAAGACAATAATACATAATGTAATGAGTTAGGAGGATAATAAAAATGAGTAGGACGACAGCCATCTTTGTTATAGGACTGCTTGCGGTCTTAGTTGTGATAAGTGCATGCACTAAAAACCCTACGACAAGCACTATAGGAGCCAATGACAATACAGCACCAAGCATTGCATCAGCAGGCGGTAATGCTCCTAGCACATCACCTCAGAACGGGATTGCAGAAGCTTCCATAGTCAGCATCGATCCTGTTGCAGATATCATCAACGAAACTCCTGCTGATCCAGGAACATTGGATAATATGAATGTATCTGACGAGATTCCACAATAATTTTTTTAATTTTTTAATACCTAAATTTTTTGATAATATTCTTCAATTAAATTTATAAGTTGATTCTATACACTAATTATCATGTCTGCCGAAAAATTCATCAAAGATATCATCGCCAGCGGCTTCGAAAAGCTCTTTGATCTGGATAAATTAAGATTCAAGAGCATTTGCATAGGGAAAGATATAATTGAGTCGATAATAGAGCTAGCGATAATCAATAATCCTAAGGAGTTTGTGGCATTCTTTAAAGGCTATGTAAAGGATAACAAACTAATATTAGACAGCCTGGTATATCAGCAATATTATGCAACAACCCATTCAGCGACACCGATATTTCATTTCAATGATACAAACTTTTATGGGAGTGTCCATAGCCATCCATCTTATAACAATAATCCCTCGCAGACAGATATCAGATTTTTTCGAAAAATAGGCATAGTGAATTGTATAATATGCAAACCGTATAAAGTTGAGAATGTCAGATTCTTCAATCATGAAGGTGATGATATCAATGTTGAGATAATAGACACTATTCATGATGAAAAAAATGAAGCGTGATGAATAAGCATATTATAAAATTAGGTGAACATTAATATGAGAATCCAAAAAAGGTATGGTGAATCAAGAATCGAGAACTGCCCATTCTGCGGTAGGCAGGCGATAATTGAGAACGAGCAAGGTGTGCCTGTCTGCACAAACCATAAAGATAAGCTGCTCCCTGATTTAAGGTGTGTCTGCGGCGAATATCTTCTGATGCAGAAAGGGAAATTCGGGATTTATTTTAATTGCCTAAGATGCGGAAACATGAGTTTTAAGAAAATACTCGAGATGAATGATATAACAAAACCTGACGTTCCATTACCTAAAATTAATGCAGCGAATGACGCGATCGACCCTAAACAAGCTCCAAAAAATATAACAATAAGGTCTGATGATCCGGACTATTTCGACTGAGAATTATTTTCTTCTTCTTTCTACTTCAAATTGATATCCCTTAACTATCAGCATATTGCCCTCGTGAATTATAAAGAGCTCTTCTAGATCATTTATTATAAGATCATTGCCTTCTAGATAATATGAAATATGCAGTCCTTTGAGCCTGACTTTCTCAATATTTGTGAATTCGTACACCTTTGTCGGGAACCCTCCTGACTTATGGGCATTATTTTCATTATATAATCCGATTACAGCTGTCTTGTATTCAAAATCTCCTTCTTTAGGCTTTCTACTTATGATAGCGCATGTTGTGATATTTTTTAATTCCTTTTCTTTAGGGTTCCTTATTATTTTGATGCTTTTCATACTCGTAATATCATTGGTATGTTTATATATTTTATCATTTACAACCCAAATGTGTTATCCCAAAATTATTCAGGTCATTGCTAACTATATCAAAAATTTAAACGAGTATTCCGGATAATACTTATATCAGAACTATTTTCTTGGAATTATTGTTCAGGATTCTTTTTTCAATTCCTGATATATTGTGAATGCGGCGACTGCTCCTTGGCTTGCCGCTGTCACAATCTGCTTCAGATCATTGTTCGTCACATCGCCTGCTGCATAAAATCCTGAGATATTCGTCTGACCTTTCTGGTTGGTCAATATGTAATTATTATTATGCATGATGCCTAATTTTTGCAGTAATCTGATATTCGGCCTTGAGCCTATCTCAATAAATACTCCATCTAATTGCATGACCTTTCCTGACTTCAATGTTATGCTTTCTACCTTTTTTGTACCATTGATACTGATAAGCTCTTCATTGAATAATGTCGTTATCTTAGGCGATTTCTCTATCAGCGAGATCCATGCTGGCTCTGCTCTCATAAACTTATCTTTCCTGTATATGATATAGACATTGATTGCATATTCTGACAATAATAATGCTGCAGTCAATGCTGCATCGCTGCCACCTACAACCGCTACAGTCTTGTTTTTGAAAAATGCTGCATCGCAGGTTGCACAATAACTCACTCCATGACCGAACAATTCATGTTCACCTGCAATATTCAATTCCTGATGTTCTGTGCCGCCAGTATAAATTATCTTTTTTGCAGTATAATCTTTGTTTGCTGTAATCAGGCTAAATCCTGAATTATCTGGTAGTTTTGTTATTTCTAAGACTTCTTGATACTCTATAGGCACGCCCATGTTTTCCACCTGTCTTTGCATTTTTGTCATGAATTCTAGGCCTGTTATCTCTTCATATGTCGGAAAATTGCATATTTTATGTGCGTTGGCCGCCATTCCCCCGACCTCTCTAGTCAGGACAAGAAGATTTATCATATATCTTTTCGCATATATCGCTGCAGTGAGCCCTGCCGGGCCTCCGCCGACGATAATCAGATCATAGTCAGCCATAATAGATGTGTACTTGTGATATTTTAAATAGTTAACTATTTTTATTGATTATGCCAGGCAGCATCGCGTATCCATTTCAATATTTATGTACTTTATGTATTTATGAACCTCAAGTAAATATTTAATAAAATTTATATAGTTATACAAGATGTTCTGATTATGGCAAATGTGAAACTTGCAGTTTGGATCATATCGATAATTACTGTTTTATGCCTTGCAGACTCCATAATTATCGAAATCCAGAAATCAGCTAATAATGGCAATCAGCCAAATTTCTGCTCTATTGTAGATAAAAACAGCAATTGCCTGGATGTGCAAAATAGTCAGTATGGAAAGATATTCGGATTCGATAATGCAATCTATGGTATCATAGGATTTGCATTATTATTGATATCCTCCTTATTATATATTACCATCAGTTCCAGAATTTCTGGATTCATGACAGCAGCTGGTGGAACAATTGCAGGAATCATGGGTATATGGTTCATTTATGTACAGTCATTCATACTAAAGGCTTTCTGCTCATTATGCATGATTGTAGATATTTTATCTATAATATTATTGATTCCTAGTATTTACTTATTTATTATATTAATAAGGAAAATTCGTTAAAAAGAGAATTGATTTCCTTTATTGGATTGGTTTGTTTTATTTTGTCAAGCATTTGTTATCATCTAAGAGGGCAGTATTATGAATCTTATATCTTGGAATATATCTGGCCTTCGCGCAGTGCTGAAAAAAGGATTTATAGGATTTGTAAAAGATGAAAATCCAGATATCCTCTGTCTCCAAGAGACCAAGATCGACGACAGTTTCCATATGAATATACCTGGCTACAACTACAGCTATTTCAATCACGCACAAAAAAAAGGATATTCTGGAACTGCAATATTTTCTAAGACAAAACCTTCAAGCGTCATTTATGGAATCAAACATGAAGAGCATGATAAAGAAGGCAGGGTCATAACTGCAGAATTTGATAGATTCTATCTTGTCAATGTCTATACGCCAAATTCTAAAAGAGACCTGACAAGACTTCCATACAGGATTAATTGGGACAAGGCCTTTCTCAGATATATTGAATCCTTAGATAAGAAAAAGCCAGTGGTATTATGCGGAGATCTGAATGTTGCACACAAGGAGATAGATATTGCAAACCCTAAGGCAAATAGGAATAATGCAGGTTTTACAGATGCAGAAAAGGCAGACTTTGAAAATATATTATCTAGTGGTTTTATTGATACATTCAGGGTATTTAACGATCAGCCTAGGCAATATACGTATTGGATATATTTTGCCAATGCAAGGACCAGAAATATCGGCTGGCGCATCGATTATTTTATTATATCAAAATCATTGAAGGATAAGCTTAAAGATGCATATATATTATCAAAAGTATTGGGCTCTGACCATTGCCCTATCGGCATTAAGATAGATTTATAAGAGATATAATCATATGCATAGGAAATAGACAAGCATAAGGGTGCATACTATCATGGACCAATCCATATATCAACTCAACAAAAGGAAAAAAAAGAAATATAAGGGGTTCAAGATAGGAGGTCCTAGAAGGACACAGAAAAAAATCAAAAAAAAATAAATTCTGATAGTTTAATCTTTCTTTGAGATCTTTTGGAAGAATTCCATTACTTCAACAGGCAAAGCTATGACCACTGTATTGGAGGCTGTAGGTCCAAGGCCATCAAGCGTCTGCAATGTCCTTAGTTGCATGGCTCCTTTTGCTCGTCCCATAGTATCTGCAGCAGATGCTAGATTCTTTGCCGCGTCCCTATCTCCCTCAGACTTGATAATTACAGCTCTCTTCTCTCTTTCTGCAGCTGCCTGCCTTGACATGATCCTCTTTAAGTCATCTGGAACCTCGACATCCTGCAGCTTTATCACCTGAACATCAAGTCCCCATTGGTCTGTCTCTTTGTCCACAATCTTTCTTATCTCATCACCTACATGCTGCCTTTCTGCAAGTAATGTGTCAAGAGTCATCCCGCCTATGACATCTCTCAATGCTGTCTGTGAATATTGGGATATTGCGTATTCATAATCCTGCACTTTTATTATCGCATCCTGAACTTTCAAGACTTTGAAGAATACGACGCCATTGACATCGATTGGTACATTATCCTTAGTCATGACCTGCTGCTTTTCTATATCCAATGTTCGGACTCTCATATCCGTCTTGATCATCCTCTGAAATATAGGGAATACAAGCCTCAAGCCAGGCTCTCTGATGCCTGTGAATTTTCCTAATGTGAATACCACTGACTTCTCATATTGGTCGATGACTTTGATGCTCATCAATAAATATAGCACGAATATAATAAGAATAATAATCCATTCAATCATATTCTCAAACCCCCCATTAAATATTACATCTATTATCAATATATTATATCAGTAATCAGATTGTGCTTAAATGATATAAAACTACTGCTATATAAATATAGTGGAATTTGATGATAGAATACTACACTAACTATTAATATGTTAGAAAAAATATGTTAGAAAAAAATTATGATGCTCTTGTCCTTCTTACTTGTCTTACAGGCTGGACAATAGGCTGAGGTTGCGGCGCTGGTTGTACGATTGGCTGAGATTGAATCACTGATTGTGGAGCCTGCTGAACACCCTGATTTACAGTCGTATTGACTACTGGCTGTGTCAGATTTTTATTGCCATGATCTGTCGTGATATTTGTATTGTTTGTAGTGTTGTCTATTGTGGCATTATATACTGGTGTTGTCTGCAATATAATCTTCTTATTATCTTGCGGGGGCATTAATGCAGGATTGCTTTGTATAGAATTGTCAGAACCACTCAAAAGACCTATTGCTATTGTTGTACCTACTATTATGATGAACAATATCATAAAAATACCGACTGTTGTCTTCAATTTTTTAAATCTCATCTGAAATCGAATACCTCCTCATGAATATGCGACTCAGCTATCCCTGACCTTAATAAATCATTTATTATACTATTTTTGAATTGTGGTGGTCCACATAAAAAAAATTCCTTGTTCCTGGATTTTCCTGCTGCATCAAATATTTTTCCTGCTGTGATATATCCTTGCTTGGAAGAATTCCATGGTGTGAAATTGAATTTATTCGTCTTAGATGCTATGTCCTTTAGAAGATCAAATCCGATGAATTCTGTATCGGTCTTGGCTGAATAGTACAAGTATACCTTGTCATTCAATGTCTTGTCATCAGACAGGTCCTGAACCATGCCAAGAAATGGCGTTATTCCAATGCCTCCTGCTATCCAAACCTGATCATGACCATAATTCTTATAATTGAACCTTCCATAAGGGCCTTCAATAGCGACCTTATCTCCGACATGCAGACTTTCCATCCTTGACGTATAGTCCCCAAGCTTTTTGACCACTATCTTTATCGTATTATGATTAGATTTTGATGCTATCGAGAATGGATGGGATTCATTTGACAGGTTCTCATTAAAGAATCTCACAAATATGAATTGTCCTGACTTATATGAAATCGGCTTATTCTCTGGCACCATGGATATTTCAAAAAAATCCTTTGTTGTCTTGATATTGCTTATCTTATAGACTGCATTTTTCATCAGCCTGCCTTTGACAAACAGGCTATATGCAAATCCAGAAAATCCTATCAAGGCCACAATTGATGCATATACATAATATCCATTGAATATATAGTCTGATGCTACAGTCCCTTTTACCAAAAATATGTGCAAGATTGCTACCGCAAATATCAATCCTAAGAATTCATGCGTAAATTTCCATCTATTATATTTCAGCTTAGTAAATAATGTCACAAATATTAGGCCTAATATTCCGATCAATGCGATGATTCCAAAATTAACTTCCCAGTATGAGCTAGGCAGCAGATAGCTGGCAGCCAGCGGCATATTTGCAGGAATGAATCTTAGGACTAGGAATATTGGATGGAACAACAATAGAATCAACGCTGTCCCTCCTAGTATGCCGTGAGCGATATAGACCTTGTCTAATCCTCCGAATATGTCTTCGATAAAATCTATCCTTGTTGATAGAATAAACGTCAGTGCAAACATTGTAGCGCCTACCAGGGCGAATAGTTCGCCAAGGCTGTGTGTGATAGAGCCATAATCTGTCAAATCGGCAGTCCCTGGCCCGAGATATAGCCATAAGAATACTGGTATTGCGCTGATTATAAGCAATATGCTCCATCCGACAACGGTTTTTATATTCATGCTATTAGTGTCTCAAATCCGTTATACATTGCAATGTTCAAATCCTTATCTACCATCATTACCTTAATATCTTTATCTTGCAATAGCCTATCTCTTTGCTCTTTATCACAGACAAACAATGCTGTGGCATAAGCATCAGCCTTCATCAGCGACGGCGCAACAACTGTTATTGAAATGAACTCTTTCTGGTTAATTATATGTGAATTTGAGTAGTCATTATTATATTGCCTATAATCACCTGATGTAGCGACTGATGCATTTTTTATCTTGATTGTCATTATGGCCTTTTTCTCATCCCTAGGATGCTGGATCTCTATGATATGCTCATAATCCCCAAAAAATACCATATCCCCTCGGGCATCGACCATTCCATTGATGACACCGTTATTCTTAAGATAATCACCAATCTTGTCTGCTATATACCCTTTTGCTATGCTTCCAAGATCGATCATGACATCTGGATGCCTTAATCTTACTATCATCCCATCAATGTCGATATCCTTATATGAGCAACCTGCAGTTTCATTATCTGTATTAGGAATGCCTTTTTTTCTATTCAAAATTTTTTTTCCCAAGGCAATATCATATTCTCCTTGCGTTAGGTCACAGAATAGCATTGCTTCAGATATTACACGCTTCATATCTTCTGATACTGTCAATTCTCTAGTATTATTTAATCGTGATAGCTCACTTTCTTTATCGTAAAAATTAAATATTTTCTGAAGCCTCAACCCTTGATTATATGCCTGCTCCATCAATGGATCACCAATGATTCTATCAATATCATATATTGCTATAGTTATCTTAGATCCGAACATATCTTTTTCCAATGTAATCTCATCAGTATCCATTTTATATCTTATAAACTTTAGAGCAGAGTATTGTTTTTAAATGTTATGTACTAAAAATCAATAATTCCACTAAAGAAAATCATATTTAGGGGCGTTATTTGTGCATATTATTCTAGTCTCACAACTTTTATGCATCCAGATAGGCATGCGCCTGCTACTAGCCTTTGCCTATCAAATGAACTTTCAGGTATCTCAAGCTCATATATGCCATGCGCTCTAGGTGTAGCTCTTTTAAGATCTATCTTGCTGTCATTGCCCATTGACCAAATTTCTGGAGATAAAGATTCGCATTCGCCAGCGCCGATACATGAATTCCTGTCAAAGATTATCTTATATTTTGCCATAATAGTATCTCTTAAGAATAGCGTTCATTGCATTTCCTAATATTGCTGGCTTAAATATTTTATTAATGCTTATGCTCTTCTGCTTCGGCTTTTTCTGCATCTGCCTTGGTCTTATTAATTGTACCATCAGGATGATTTGGCGGCGAATATATGGTGTATAATTTTAATTTTTTTGTCTTTGATGCGTTTATGATATTATGATAGGTTCCTGCTGGCACTATCACGGCATCACCATCTTTTGCCTCATGCTTTTCTTTTCCATTCAACACAAATACTGCGTTTCCTTCTTCTATACGGAAGAATTGGTCCACATCAGCATGCACTTCATTGCCTATCTCCTCTTCCGGCTTTAGGCTCATCAAAACCAGTTGAGCATGTTTGCCTGTATAGAGTACTTTTCTAAAATAATCGTTCTTTAACGTCTGCTTTTCTATTGGTCCAGAAAATCCTGTCATGGTCTCTCCCCCCGATTTTATAATTGTTTAGTTGTGCTAATGAGCAGCATTTTATAAATTTAATGGCAAAATTATCGTTTGAGATGGCAATATTCTGAAGTTATGTTTCACAATGCTTATATATCCATTGGTATTTCTTAACTATAGTTAATATTAATTGAATGAATCAGGGGTGATTTAAATGATTTCTGAAAAAGAACAGTTCTTGAATTCCTGGGATCGAGAATTCCAGACGACATTGAAAGTTATTAAGGCCTATCCTATGGATAGGGAAAACTATAAGCCGCATGAGAAGTCCAAGTCAGCAAAGGATCTTGCATGGACATTTACTTCTGAAGAGATGATGATGATCCCGGGCATAATAGCAGGAAATATAGATTTTACAAAAACGCCTACTGCCCCAGCCAACATTAAGGATATATTATCTCTCTATGAGAAGACTCATAAGGATATGACCCAAAAAATTAAAAGCACTCCTGATACTGAATGGGATAAGAAGATGAAATTCATGGTAGGCCCTAATAAGTTCATGGATATAAGAAAGATGGATATATTATGGATGCTAATGATGGATCAGATACATCATAGAGGACAGCTGACTGTCTATATAAGGCTTGCTGGCGGAAAGATACCTTCAGTCTATGGTCCAACAGCTGATGAGACTTGGAACATTACTGTCCAGCCGCAGATTGCAATGACCTAAATTATTTTTATTGAAGATTTCGACAGAAACGCAAAGAAACTATTGTTTCTTGCGCACAAGAAATTCAAAGAATTTCTTTGTGTTTTTTAGGGGTTTAATACCCCAACTTTTAGGTCGAAATTTTCAATAAGAATATCTTTGTGAAAATATGGATATAATACAAATATTACCACATCATGCAATCAGTATGTTTGAAGCATTCTATTTAGGAATCAAAGATGAAGACGTTATAAGTTGGTATGATAATGAAAAAATGAGACATAATGGCGTTTCTAATTTAAAAAATATTATTTCTAATCCAGATCAATTAGTTCAAATTGTTGACTTATACGATTCTTGGTGTAGTATGTGCCCAAGGAATATTAAAGGTAATAATTATGATGGAAACCCAGATACAAGTTGTCACACATACGATCTTCCGAATCCAGATACAGAGTTTATTGAAATATTAGGTTTAAAAGAAATCGCTAATGGAAAACCCATAACATCAAAAAAGTTTTTTGAATTAATGAAA
>Ga0182027_10002046_pt1 | contig 32939 bp, 34 predicted proteins | sample 712E1DmetaG_FD_121300 | JGI IMG/M metagenome (GOLD analysis project Ga0182027, IMG submission 121300) | Permafrost microbial communities from Stordalen Mire, Sweden - 712E1D metaG (Illumina Assembly) | ecosystem: Environmental > Terrestrial > Soil > Wetlands > Permafrost | place: Sweden...
GCCTTCTACTGCGCCCATCAAGACTTTTAAAACCTCAGGGTCATCGATGAAATCGAGCCAGCCAAAGCGCATGTACTTGTGGCCCCATCGCTCTTCATGCTTTGGGGTAAGGATCGCAGCCACTCTGCCGACAATTTTTCCATCCCGATAAGCCAGCCAGTACTTCGTCCTAGCAAAGGCAAACACCGGATTTTTGTCGCGGCTCAGGGTATTTATATCGTCGCTAAGGAGCGATGGAACGTAATAGGGGTTACCTTTGTAGAGTTTGGTCGGGTAAAGGATGAAGGTGCGTAGCTCCTTACGGGTGGTCACTTCTTTAAGTTGGATATCCATGGGTTTTCCTCTCTGCGATTAACTTTGAATTATCTTACCGCAATTACACAAGTGCGCAAGCAAATATAAAAACACCCCAGGTCGCCTGGGGTGTCGGAAATCCAAGGAAAAGAAGAAGAACATCAGCGACTTGTGTTTCTTAAATTCCATTTTATAAACCGCTGTTTATTTCCCGGCGATTTTGGCCGCCTCTTCGATCCAAGTTCGTAAGTCGGCTTGATTGGTGTATTTGTAGGCCTTGTAGCCGTTGTCCGCAATTTGCGAGGGGATGTCGCCAGGCAAGTCGGTCTTGCCCTTTTCGTCTGGGATACCGTGGATCTGCATAGCTACCAGTCCGTTGCCGCGTGCCAGTGATTGGTAGATTTCGTAATTGATGTATTTGCGTTTGGTGGCCCCATTCGAAATGAGCACGACAGTGACGGTGGTGTCTGCTAGTGCGTTGTCCACCATTTGCTTCACTTCCAGGTCGCCTTTGACTTTCTGCTCATCCCACTGGGTGGAATCTTTAAACCCGGCTGAAGCGGTAGCTTCGATGCCAGGGATGTCTTTGATCTTGTTGGCCTTGAAGACATTCTTATAATCGAAACTGAAGAAAACTCGCCTGGTCATTCAACAAACTCCTGTGCATGAAATTGAATCCTACGAGAAAAGCGGTTTTCTATTTCCAACCGTCTTTGGGAAACTATATTTACATGTTTGACACAGTACTAGACCTGTGGATTATAGCACGGGTTATTCTGAACGACCGAATGATTTTATCCATTCACTTTACGGGGTGAAATACCGGCTTCTCAATCCGCTCAAATCAGCCGTTGTATATTGACTCAGGATGTCCCAGAATTGGTTGGCATCGGTCAGAGCCAGGTCGCTTTTTTGGATCGTGTTGAAGTATCCGCGCAGGAAGTCAAAGAAAGCTTCATCGCCTATGGTTTGGCGTAGCTCTTCCAGGAAGATAGCGCCACGGAGGTAGACCGCGTTGACATAGGGACGAAAAGTGTTGAAATCGTAAATAGTACTGTCCACCTTTCCCTGTGGGGAGTAGGCCTGCACGCGTGTTTGCCACCACCAATCCACCAGATCGGGATACTCTTGCTCATAGAACAGGCACTCACTGTAAGTGGACAGGGCTTCATCCAGCCAGGGCGCGTGCGCCTGATCGTTCCCCACCATGGCAAACCACCACTGGTGTGCCGTTTCGTGCGCCGAAAGCGCCACCAGGTAAGATGCCGGGTCGCCAGTATAGGCGCTGAAATACTCGCTGCCCAAAAAGTACAGCCCGTCCTCTTCCATCCCATCCAGAAAATCAGCTTCCACTACCGTCAGCGTCTTACGGGTATACGGCCCAAAGAGATTCCCGTAGATCGTCAATGCCTGGGCGGTCGCATCCAGGCTGGCCTGCCCGGCAACCTCGTCCCCGCTGAAAACATAAGCAGTGACCAGGGTATCCCCGGCCAGGGCATTGTACTGGGTGTAGTCGGTACTGGCAGAGAGGGTGAAATTGCGTGCATTGTTTTGAAGGTAATGGTATCCCCCGCTAGCCGAGTCGTTGCTGGCACTGGCGGCGACGATCAAACCCGTGGGAGCATCGGGAATCGTGAGGCTGACGTCGAAATCGGCCGGTTCGTAGACTTGATACTCGCCCACTGCACCTGGCGCATTGATGAGCCAGCCCTGCCTGCTGAGATATGGCACAATATATGGATACCACCCGGCCAAGTTGACCTGGCGGCTGCCAAAGCTCAACACGCCTTTGGTCGCAGGCAAGTCGAAGCGATACGCCAGTGCCAATTCCAGGGATTGCCCGGGGTTCAGCGCTCCAGGTACCGGCAGGGTCAGCTTTTCGCCAACCAGCGTGATGCCCTGGATGGAGGTTCCGTCAGGCCAGGTAGCCGTGGTCAGTTGAAATTCATCCGGGTTCTGATTCCCTTCCACCATTAATTCCAGCGCGTCGAGCGAGTCAGTGGAGCGGTTTGTGTACCGGATGCTCTCGTTGACGATGAGCTGCCTGGCTACATAATCGAGCTCTGCCGAAAGCTTGTATTGCGTGCGTGTGGACGCAGGTACAGCAGTCTCAGTGGGAGTGAGTGCTGGAAGTGGTGTCCCGTCGGGAGTGAGGCGTTGCATTGTGGCGGTTGCACTTGCCCCCATGGTCGGTGCTACGGACGGCGCAGCCGTCAGACCAAGCGAACAGGCAACTCCGATTAGCGAGAAAATCAATCCGATCAGGGTAAGTAAGAGAATGCGCCTTGAATCTTTTACAGGACAAGAGAGCATGTTTTTCTCATTATGGGCTGCTAAGGTTGGCTAAGCTCATCAGTTTTCGGCGTGTCCAGAAGCGCTCCACTCACCAGATGAAAATGGAGTTGGTACACCTCCTGCTGCGGACCGCCGTTGCAAATGATGGAATAACCCTCCTTTTCCCATCCGGGCCCCTGTACGATAGTCTTGGCAACCCGGTAGACCTCGTCGACATAACCATAATCAGTATCAGCAATGGCGAGCAGGTTTTTGATGGGTTTCTTAGGGACGATGAGGATGTGCCTTTCCCAGCTTGGCCGCGGATGCCAGAAGGCGACCTCTTTGTCGTTTTCCTTCACCTTTTTGACGGGCAGTAAGCCGCTGAATTTTCCAAAAGCCAGGCCTACGATCAAGTCGCCTAAGGCGCTTTTCGACAGAGAAAACAGTACTTTACTTCCTTTTCCACTAGCCAACTATTACCCCTTTTGATTTTTGGGGTTTGTTTACGCTACCAACCCCAGCGCGGACGGGAGCGTGGCCGCCCAGGCCTGGATGGCTTCCCAGTTACGGTAGTCGCCTTCGGCCATTTTGCCGGAAGTGTCCTTCGAGAACACGTAACGGAAGAAGGGCGAGAGGGTCTGGTAATCCAGTTTCCCGCCGAACATAGCCTGGCTTTTGTTGTTGGCCAATTCTTCCACCAGCGGAGTAATGTATTTGGTGGCGTCGGCGCGGTTCTCCGGTTTATCCTCGCTCATGGCCAGACCGACGGAGAATACTGCAGTTGGTTTTCTGGCCAGTTTTCCCTTGTTCCAGAAGACAAAACTTCTCATCTCTCCCAGCGGTTTAAACATGCGGATGGCTGTGCCCAGAACCACCGCATCGAAACTTTTGATATCTCGAACTTCATGGGTAGCACATACTTTGACACTGGCCCCCGACTGGCTCAACACTTCGCCGACTTTCTGTGCCACCTCAGCGGTGGAGCCGCATTTACTGGCATAAACAACCAATATTTTCTTTTGCATAATGAACTGCCTTTCTAGGAAGGATATCACAATTAATTACGTGAAAATAGCCAAAAAGTTTCTGCCTTTTACAATGTTTTATTCGAAGGGTCATATAATAGAGCCATTCTCCTGCTGTTGAATACACTACCTTGCCCGAAAGGATAATGCGATGATCGTCTGAGATGAATCCATGAGCACCGGAGATGACCACACTGGAGGCGTAGCACCTCACTTTGATCGAGAAATTCAATGAACTGGAGCAAGTTTTTGCCAGCAGTAACACCGGAGTAATCCGTCTGGCCGCCAGTGATCTATTTGATTTTCTACAATTCTATGCCGCCTGGCATTTCAAACAGGAAGAGGCATTGATGAAACAGTCGCATTGCCCGGCTGACGCAGCCAACAAGTAGGCGCATGCTGAGTTTTTAGGGCGCTTTGGCAAGTTCTATATTCAGTGGCAGTTGACCACGATGAATCTACCCCTCGCCCGCCAGACCTATGCTTCGCTGGCCGCGTGGATCAACGATCACATTATGACCATCGATGTACAGATGCGCGAGTATGTAAAGAATTAGCTGTCTTTTGTTTTTATCCACTAATTAGTACGAATTTGAACGACCTTCTCGCGGATCCTTCCCTTGCAATTTCTGATTCAGCTCCCGTAAAGAAGTGCGGTTGCTGTCATAGGTGAGCAGGGCGCTGGCTTCGGCATACGCCAACCAGCGGAACTCTGTATGCTCAAGCGAGAGGTGCGCCTCCTGTCCGCCGGCGTCGACGCCGAAGCAGTATTCAGGGATTACATAAACGTCATCGTCTCATGAAACGTTGTCCTTCTAATAGGTCACCGGGATGGAACTGATGGTATCGTGGGGTATGAAATGAGAATCGGGAGTGAGGCCTGCTTCTTCGTTGCATTCGCGACATGCCGCCTGGATGGGAGTCTCGGCATCCTCGCCACCTCCGGCGATACCCTGCCAGCTGGGATAATCTGCGCGGGCAAAGATGGCAAATTCTAACTTGCCGTCTGCGTCCTTACGATAGGGAATTGCGAGAATCTGGAAAGGCGCTCTGACCATCTGACTCTCCTTGAATGGCTATCTCGCCAATTTTAATAGAACTTGAGCTTCTTCGCAGCAAATGCGGACATGTGAAGCAGGGTAAGTCCATTCTTCCAGCGCGAGATGTTGGTGGTACCGTAAGTGCGCTCGTGATAGCGAATGGGCAGGTCGATGATCTTCAAATTCAGCCGTGCCGCCCCGAAGAGTAGGTCGAAATCGCCGAAGGGGTCGAAATCACCGAAGACAGCCCGGTTGGCAGCGATGCATTCGTAGTCGCGCCTCCACAGCACTTTCGTACCACATAACGTATCTTTCACCGGCTGGCCCAGCAGCCATGAGAAGACAAGACTGAAAAATTTGTTGCCGATGAGGTTGGCAAAGCGCATGGCTTGTTTCTCCATGGGGTAGACCAGGCGCACTCCGTTGATGAACTCCCCGGCGCCGGAAACGAGCGCGGAATAAAAACGCACCAGATCCTCAGGTGGCACCGATATGTCGGCATCCAGGATCATGAGGATTTCGCCTTTAGCCTTGGCAAATCCCAGGCGGACGGCGTCACCTTTGCCCTTGCCGGTCTGCACGAAGAACTGGCAATTGCGCTCCGGATGGGCCTTTATCTCCCTCTGGATCGATTCGGCGGTGGTGTCGGTGGAATGGCCTTCGACGAATAGTATCTCTGACCTCTGTCCCAGTTCCGGTATCCGCGCCAGCAGTTCGGCAATATTTCCCGCTTCGTTGCGGGTGGGGATGATGATCGATACCAACGGCTCCGCGATTTCGGGTAGCGGTCGTCCCTTTTTACGTGCCACCATAAAGTTCGCCAGATCCAGCCAGCTAAATAGTCCCAGCCTGGCCAGATAACGGTTGCAGAATCCGCTCAGAAGCGGAATGCGGAGGGGAAACAGAAATTCCTGCCAGGTGCGGATGACCTCAAAGCCGGGTAGATTGAGCAGATTGGTCAGATCAGGCAAGGTCAGCCAGTTCTGCTGCAAGTACGGTTTCGCCAGTCCCAATTTCGCCGCCAGGTTCATCATCGGCTCCCAGAGACGGCTGTAATTGTTGATTACCAGCCGGGTTTGTGGGTTGCACCAGGTCGCGATCTTTTCAAATATCGCCTGTGCATCCCATACATCGTTGAGTACGTCGGATAGGATGATGAAATCGAAAGTCTCACCGGGTTCAAACTCCACCGCTTCGGTTTCGATGAAGGTCAACCCCGGGTGTGCCTCTCTGGCCAGTCGGATCATTTCGCCGGAGAGGTCGATGCCCACTCCATGGCGGGGTTGCAGACAGGCTAACAGATCCCCGCGTCCGCAGCCGATTTCCAGCACCGATCGTCCGGCAGGGATGTGCGCCTGATAGACATGCTGCAACCATTTGTGATAGGCCTTCCCCGTTTTTGCCCAGTGGGTATAATCGTGCCCGATCTTATTCCAAAGATCGAGGTGTGCTTTGATGAATTTCCGTTGGGTTTGAGAGATTTCTTTTTCAGGCATGAGTATGTTATTCCCGATTTATTATGGATGAGCTCCAAAAAAAGAGGCTGTTTCAGTTTCAGTATACAACTGCGGATTATCATTCTGGAATCGTTGATCGGCACCCTGCATGTTCGTGAGCAGGCCGATACCGATGGTAGCCACGCACAACAGCAGGGTGATGACAAGAATCGCTCGTTTCTTTCGCATGAGTGCAGGTATCTCCGCGTTCTATTCTATCATTTTCACGAAAAGCAAAAACGGTTAATTAATCAGATTTTGAATCAATTCTCTAAATGTATTGATTGGCCAAATTCTGTCAGCTTGTTTGACCTCCTCAGGGATTAATTGAGCGAAAAGAATGTGGTCTTTCTGTGAGTCTGCCTCGTATTTATTATTCTGTCCTTTTCATGCTAGAATGAAATATGAAACGGAATGAGGAGATAAATCACAATGGATAACAAAGAGCTGCGTAAACTTTTAAATGAGCTTCACATCGAGATCAAAAACACGACTGCCATCGACGAAAAGGGGACAAAATTGCTCCATGACCTTGAAGGGGATATCCGCGAATTGCTCGAGCGTTCGGAAGAGAATCTCGCACAACCTCATCCCTCGATTGTGCCAAACCTCGAAGTCTCACTCGATCATTTTGAAGTGACCCACCCCGCCTTGACCACGCTTATTTCCAGGCTGCTTGATTTTTTGAGCAACACCGGAATTTAATCATATTATACCGATTTGGTTTGATCTTCTTCCCCGAGAGAGATTAAAGAGCATGCCCTATTTTGGACATGCTTTTTACGTTCCCCGGTTACTCTACATAAAAAGCGTCACCCATGACTGGTAACGCTTTGGCGAATGATCGTATCTTTCGGCTAAGGTTTTATTGGCCGCTGTGGTCGTTGTAGGTAATTGCTCCCTTGAGCCCATCGCTTTTTGAGTTGATGAACATGGCAACAACCCCTCGCGGCGCTTTTGCGGCGTCGATCTCAAATCCGTCTGCGGATTGGGTGGCGTTCGTTATTGTCCAGCCAGCCGCTTTCAAATCAGCCTGGTACTTGGTATAGGCATCCGTGCTCACATTTTTATATGCTGCCTGGACACTTCCCATGACATCATTGTTGGATCCGGTGATTGTTCCGTAGGTGAACTGGGGAACATCCGTTGGCATTTTCGATGGCCATTGAACGCCGCTGTTCGCCGGGCCCACTGTGCTCACAGCAGTTTCGACACTCGCCAGGGTGGCCTGGAGCTGTGGTCCGGTAGTACTTGCTGGGGCCGTTGTTGCTGTTGCTTGCTTGCCACATCCCACTGCCGCTAAAGAAAGGACTAAAACAAGCACTCCAAGAACAAAAACCTTCTTTTTATTCATTTTTTCTCCTGATTTTCCTGATCTGCCAACGACACACAGCATATTCACCCCTGTTCTGCCATGCTTATATTATATGGTGAATTGGCTGGCAGGAGTAAATAAATACGAAATATTACTATCCTTGTTCGTCCGTCCGCCAAAAAGGAGCGGGGGCTCAATCTTTGCTCCTGGCTGTAAATTAAGAGAACTTTAATTGCAGCCCATTGATTTCAAGGAACTGTCAACGGCTTGCTTTTGCGTAGCGTCACCGATTTCAGCGGAATAATTGACCCAGACATTGCACATGCCAAATTGATAGATTGTATCGTGTGTATCCAATACTTTTTGTGAGAGCGATTTTGCTTGATCAATTTTACCCAGGTGTAAATAGGCGTCGATGAATGGGAACCATTCCGAATCATTCACCGCCGAAAACCCTTTCCCTTGGGCTTCATCGAGTAGAGAAATTGTCTTGGAATAATCTTTTTCTTGTCGCGCAAGTTCTGCCTTTTCAAAATAATAGCACCAGGTATGGGTTGGTTCAGGTCCCAAAACAATAAGCGGAGGGTGGTTTGGAGTTTGCCCCGCAGGCAAGATCAACGAAAGATCGGATAGCTCAGCTCCATCTATAATTCCCTTTGTATAATCATCCATAACCCCCTGTGGAGGGGTTAGTTGGGAATCGAGGACACGAAGGCAACTCGCCGCATCATAAGAAATCAACACGCTATTTGAAGTATTTCCTTTGAACTCATAGGTTCGAAAGTCGATTGTGAAATCTTGCTTTGGCACAAGACTTTGGAATTCCGGCATGGGATTGCTCCCCAGAAAGATAAATTGATAGGGGATTTGTCGATCTGTTGCGATACTATTCGCATAAGTCCAGTTCAATTGGGCTGCCAGTGCATTCTGGCTGTAATAATCTCGATTTGGAAAACTCCAGGCCATGATCGTTGTGCCGGGTTCGATCGCAGGCATACGCCAATTCAATTGCCAGTAAAGCGCGTCTTGCTGTTTCCAGATGTTTCGAAAATGCAGCCCCTGCGTAAACTGAAAACCGACCCCGAAAGCCACCAACAGAACCAACAATATTGTGGCTGTTTTACGAATTTCCTTGCTCAACAATTCCAGGATCGCTACAATAAATAAACAAGAACCCGGCAAATAGGCCAACATAAAACGATTGTCCGGATACTGATTGTTGACCGCTAAACCGGCAGCCCAGAAGGGGATAATCGCTACGATCAGTGCAATCAGGCTTACCCAAATGGCTTCTTTTCCCCAACGCGCAGACGTTTCGGTGATCGGATCTTTTTTGGCGGTTGCCTGGATCCAGAGCAAAACCCCTGTAAACACCAGGAGGATCAGAGCCAGAATTACCCACGACATAATTCCCGAGCTTGGATAGTTGCTTAGGTTAAATATTTCGGCCCATGAGTTGATGACAGCATCGACGGCTGCTTGATACACTTTTTGAACTGATGTTATTAAAACCGTAAGGGGTTGGCTCTTTAGCGCGTCAAGAATGGTTAATTCGTGGTTCACTGAGGTATAAAAGAAAGTCCGCCAAATTGTAAAACCCACAAAAACAACCAGGTAAGACGCCCAATACTTTAAGGTTTTAATCACTTTTGGCCAAAAATGGATATTGTTCCGTGAGAAAATGATCCAGAGAATCACCACGCGGATCAACTCAAGACCATAAAAAAATTCTACCGAGGCGATTTCATAAGCTGACAGGATGACCGAGAGCGAAAAGAAAAGCCAGAATTTGCGTGGATCGCGAATCGCTTTTATCATCACAGTGATGGAGAGAAAAAACAAGATCATACCGGCGAAATATGAGCTAAACGCCACCACGATCCATTGCTGGGTAAAACCGGGGAATACTGCGGCTAGTAGCGCCACCCAAGTGTTTTGTCTCTTGCCTTCCGGCCAGATCGCGTTGAGCATCCCCCATAATGTGTATGAGCACAACCAGCGCAGTACCAGGGAAAATATTTGCCATACCAGCGGGCTCTCGGATTTACCCAAAAGTGTCGAAGCAATTACGTAAAAATAGCCCATGAAAGGTCGGTCCAGCGCGTAATAAACCGGAAATTGCGCTGCCCCAAAGGTTTTTCCAAACCAGATGACATACCAATCATCCATAAAGAAACCCATGGACCGCGAAAACAATCCATAGCTGAGAATGGTCAGAACAAGGAGGATCAACGGGGTAAAACGATAATCATCAAGCCAGCGGAAAGCCTTTTTGAACATTCTTTCTCCCTGAAAAACAATATAAGAATAATTCAAATCTAAGCAAATAGGTTATTTCTCTTTATCCTTCATAGAGAGCAGGGCAAAATTATGGCAACGGCAATTGTGTTCATAAGTAAATCAGGCCACTTTTCGGCCAAGGGAAAATACGCAAAATAAAAATTCCCCGGAACAACCGAGAGTATAACTGGTAATTATCGCTTCTTTTAAGTCTCTAAATTATAGCAACATATTAATAAGAAATGTCGTTTCCGATTAAAAACTGTCGTTATCGGTCAAGCCGGGTATGCTTGATCACATCGCTTTACTGACGGAGTCGCTTTAACGCACGTCACAAAGGGGAATGGTTATAATGGAAAGGTGATTTTATGATTAACGCTTCACGATACGCACGGAAACGGTCGGGGGATCTCAAGGAGAAGAATGATATGAAATTACCTCTGCGGGTTATTATCGTTAGCGTGGTCGATATTTCGGTCACCGATTCAGTCGTTTATTATCATCTGAAGCACAACCCGGGGATTGTGACCCTGCCGCTCCTGATCGAGGTCATCGTCATCACCCTCGTCCCGATTGCACTGGTCCTGTTAGTTTGGCTCCTTCAACAGCGCAAAAAATAGTAACGTCCAGGAGGCGCTATTTTTTATTCTTCATCCCTCCGGGGAGTTCTGCCCGCCTTATTGAACATCTTAATTAAAGATCAAGAGGACTGGGTTTGATATTGCCCAGCTACTTGGATGCCTTGAATACAAAACTGTAACCCTCATTGTACAATGGAGAGTCCGTTAGGATTTCTATTTTTGAAAAATTGGCGCTTTTCAGAAGACTTACAAACTCATCCTTCCAATACCAACGGATGGATAGATCATCGACAATGCATTGCGTGAGATTCTTTTGGTCGTAGAACTCATATCGGTAGGTCCCATACTTGATTTGTTTTGGAATGCTAATCGTATATCGTTCATGCACGATACTGCGCGTGCCATCCGGACGGCTTACATCCCTTGTGACTTGATTGGAGTCACATTTCCGCGTAATGATTTCACCCCAGGGCACGAAAATATCCAGGAGAAAGAACCCTTTGTCTGATAGGCTTCTGCGGATACACTGTAGAGAGTTCAAGGCGTCCTCAGTGGCAGTAAGCAACTGGAATGAGCCACTCGCAACAAAGATGGCTTCGTATTGAGTTGCAGGACTGAAATTTTCCATTGACTGGTTGTACAATTCGATCCCCTTGAGGCCAAGGGTTTCGGCCTTGCCTCGCAGAACACCAAGCATATCTTCCGAAGAATCCAACCCGTCGATCGTGACACCGGATTTGGCAATGGGTATGAGCAATCTTCCTGTGCCACAGGCAAGTTCAAGAACGCGTCCGTCAAAACCTTTGAAGACTTCTGAATAGTAGTTAATATCGTCCGTGTTTTCCTTAAGCCACTCGTCGTACCACTCGGCAATCTGACCCTTGTAGTGTTGACTTTGCATATTCTTTTCCTTTGACAAGCCGGTAGGGTGCCTCCCTGAAACACCACCCCTTTCATTATTTCCACTTCTCTACAACAAATGTATCACGCTCCCCGCCATGATGAATATCCAGATCAGGTACGTCACCACGTTGAAGCGGTTGGGCCAGCCCATATAGATTCTCGTGCCGTCCTCGCCGACCTTTGGATTTTTGCTCCTGGCAATAATGATCGTTGCAAAGTAAGCAATCATGCCGGCCCAGACCAAAACGACGGCCAAAACAAGCAACCCTCGAACCGGCAGCCAACGCAGATTCTTCATCAGGCTGCTGGCAGCCAGCGTAGCCACGATTGGGAAAGTCAGAATGACCACCATCCCGCAAAGCGCGTGCAGCCGATTGACCAGGTTGTTGGTCTGATCTGTGATCGGGTCGGCCTTGAAGATGCCCGCGCCAAATAAGAAGATCACGATCACCAGCAGCCACCAGCGTCCGATCACGCCGCCGATTGTCTGCAGGCTCGGCCAGATGGCAATCGTCGCCGCCAGCACGCTCGCCCCCCAACAGAAGAAGGCTAGCCGCATCATCCAGCCGTGCCGCCCGATCTCGTACTCGCTGATCATTCGCCAGGAGGGGTCGAGCTCACGCTTCAAAAAGTGCAGCAGGGTTACAAGAATCAGAAAAACGCTTCCAAAAACGATGCTTACATAGGCTGCTGTCATTGAAATAAATCCTTTCCGTCGATTAGTAAGGAGCGTCCGTGATGCATCTCACAACGTCAGGACCGACACCCAGATATGCGCGATGCCAAAGAAAAGCGCGGCGCCGAACATCCACCACGAGCCCATCAGGTACGCCGAAAGCAGCAAAAAGATTGCCGGCGCGACCGCCATCGGCTGCGGAATGCCCAGAAATGATTTACCCATCAGTACGGGCTTGCTTCCTCCGGCGAAATACCTCACCCAGCAGGCATAATAGATCGCTAGCGCCAGCCCCATCACGATCAGCGCCGGCAGCGCAAAATCCCGGTCCCGGTTCAGGTCGTAGAAGAATGGCAGCACTAAGATCGCCACCCGCCCCATGTTCTCGGCAATCGTCAGGAACAACGGCTCGGCGGCCTGCTTGCCCGCTTCCTTTTTGGGCAGCAGCGCCCAGATCACGTTCGGAAGCATCACCAGCACCGGGATCCACGCCCCGGAGTGCAGCACAAGCCTCAAACCGCCGATAGTAAAACCCATTTTTTCCAACTTCCGTAAGCAGATAACGCATGTCTAGATATTTTATATCAAGTAAACAAAAACGACGCCTTTGCAGATGTCGTTGAGGCTCCTCGTCGAAGACTCGAACTTCGAACCTAGCAAGATAATGTTCAGGTCTTGTGAGAAAACATTTTTATCATTGCTTGTTTAGTTAATTAATAAAGACATTTATATATATCCCCAATTCTATCCAGCCTATTGCATGCTCTTTACGCGGTCACAAACCCTTTATGCGGCATATCCGGCATGTTGACAGGTATAACCGGATCATCCCGCCTGCCCAATCCAGGCAGAATCATTTACCTTTGAGTTGGTCTTAATTGTAAAAGTTGATTAGAAATAGAACGAGTCATTGACCCTATCTTTATTGTTTCAGCCTCCAAAAAAACAAATTACTCGGGAGCGACAAGTGGAGCTGTCTTTAGTTTATTAAGAATAATATTCATAACGCTATCAACAAATTCTGGTTTTACTTGATCTTTTGGACCGTAACCATCACACTCAAAATAGAAATTGTAATAAAATGAGGCGATATAATAATCAATATAGACTACCCCAGAGTCATGCGTCTTTGTTTTGTAATACGCGATGGATTGTTCTCCTAAATCTGGAAACTTTTCATTGGCTACTGTAAGAACCCCTTTGTTTTCAGGCACCATTAGATCGTTATAGTTAGTCAAAGATAATTGAGCTCCCTCGGTAGTTTTGTATTTTACAACATCACACCAAAGCTCTTCTGGAGCGGTTTGAATTTGTGACCCTCTTTCATAATCGACCCACCAGCCGTCAACCCTTCCTGTTTGTGCAATATATGCTTGTGCATCAGCTACTCCCCAGGAATTGACAATATCGTTATTTGAATCCCTTCCAGTCCAAGTATTATTTGGAAGGTAGTAATTAGATTCTTTTGGCAAATCAATGACTTTTATAAGAAAATCTTGAGGATCACCATTAATGATGCGCAGGTCCGGTGTTGGGGTTAGCGTTGCTGTTGGGATTGGTGTCTCGGTTGGCGTATTCGTTGCAGCGCTCGCCTGTGTCTGTGTTTGTGCTACTTGCGTTTCTTCAATTGCCTTTTGGATCTGTGCTGCGGTCGGAGCGCACGATACGAGCATAAGACAAACCAGAATAACTAACAATTTTTTCATATCAGCCTCCCTTTATTTTTTTCCTCAAATTTACGCATTATTGTTTCAATTATTATTGCACAAAATTTGTAATTTTCTCCATCAATAATTCAACCGGCATTTAATCAATAGATATATTCTCATTAATATCCTTCTGGTCAATTAAAATTCTTCCTAAGCATGTGTGGAACTTCGAATAATTATAGTAAACATATTAAAAAAATAAAATGACACGTCGAGTTCATGCGTGTCATTTTTGGCAAAAGGCTCCTCGTCGAAGACTCGAACTTCGAACCTAGCGGTTAACAGCCGCCCGCTCTGCCGATTGAGCTAACGAGGAAAGCGAAGATTATTATAATCCATGCGCTAAAAGTGTCAATGTTATTTGAAATTGTTGGTATATAGGACTCCTTACCGGTACAGACGGCCTAGGCGCTCAGGGCCTAACGGTGAGGAGCGCATCTATATCCACGGAGAAAAGAATTCGGAAATGTTGTGCGGGTCAAAAAGGAAAGCGTCAACCCTTTGGAGGCCACAGTACAGACATTGACTGATGCCGGAAAGATGGATGGCAAACCTTTCGAATTGGACCCGGTCAGGATCAAAAAATGAACCGCCGCAAAATTGATGTTTTGAATAAATGATCTCACTTTAAATATCCAAATTTTATAATGCCTATTTGGGAAAAATAGGCGCTTAAGGCTGCTGAACTCAACTACTATCGGCTAAAACTGATAGTTTGGGTAGCGGCGAACTAGCCGCCGCCTGAAAGATTATGCGCCTAAAGGCAGTCGTTTTTACCACCTAATCCTAAAAAGGGCACTAAAGAATTTACGGACAATAAACTTCAGTCGAACGAATAATTACTTGAACCCTTTTGGAACATACTTAAAAGTCACGTCAAGCCTCCCATGTCCCAATAGTTCCGATACTTGAAGACGTGCTTCGTGGTCATCCATCCCTTTCTCCATATATTCCAAATATTCGTTTTGAGCATAATTTGCCCGCAGCCTGTGAACTCCGCTGATTTCAATTCCGAGTGACTTAGTTGCTTCATTAACGGCTCTTCGGAAACTCGCTCTCCAGGAGGCACTGGGAGTGAAAAGATACTGCTTTGATTGATTGAGCTGATGGAGTAAATCATCGGGGATCGGAACTTGCCGGTAGCGGCCACCCTTTCCAGTAATGTTTAGCATGAGGTTTTCTGCATCAATATTTTCTCCCTTTAGCCCTGCAATTTCATCTGACCGTAGCCCACAGCGAAAGGCCAGTTCGGCCGCAAGCACATAAGTGGATTTCTTCTCTTTCATGTAGGTAACCACTCGTTCCGCATCTTCAGGCCTGTATCCAAACCTCGATGCACGCACTCCGCTATCGTCGCGAAATGAGTTCACCCATTCGCGTAATTCCGGAGTAATTGGGCAAGGAGTTTTCGTCCAACCCAATTGAGAACAACCCAGATGTACTTTCTCAATCGCAGCCAGAACCTTTTTTACCGTACCGGGCGCTAAATCGCGATAATGTTGTTGAAGGGTTGTCCTGACGACATCCGGTTCCAGTAAATCGGAGAGCAAACCATGGCCGCTAATCTTTTCTGCACGCTTAAAGAAAGCAGCGGCTGATTGAAAATACGTCCGTCGGGTGCTGATTCCTAAGATGACAGGCAACGGCCGAGTGGGATCGCCGCCTGGACGCAGCGATTTTTTAACGGAGGGGACTCCTCTTTTTAGTTGATATTTTTTGATTTGTTCCTTCTCCCAGGTAACTTTGGCGAGTGCGTGGTTAACCTGGTTAGAAATAGATGATTGGGACACAGCCTTCCTCCTTAAGAACTGAAAATATATTTCTGTTTCATTTTTGTGCTGTTGAGCCAGTCGTCGAGTTATACCCGGCGTACATTCCCCTTTTGAGGGAACAGGGTAATGCACATCGCAATGCCAGCGACCCTGAAGCGCGCTGCATGGCATTAACGGACATGGGTTCCACCTGTCATGATGACCAGGTTTCAAGTGCAGTCCTTGATTGTTACCCCATTATCCGGCTAAGTTAAAATTATATTGGAAATCTAAGTTGTGGGGGTATCCGACTATGTTAGAAAAGCTATTGTCTGCTTGAGACAATTAACAGCTATATTAAACCACAAAACCATGATTAATTACAAGTACTTAATTGCCTCAAAAATAATCTGCTTTTGAAATAGGGTGCTGACTTGAAAAGGAAGGTGCTTAAGAAGAGACGCGAGATCCCATATGTGCTGGGTTTCTGTTTTGAGTCTGAAAATAATCACTAAATAGCTTGTAAAATTCCTCCAGCCATTTTCCGAGATTTCGAATCTCTTCCAGCGGTAAGCCACACAGTGTGAATTCTTTTTTTGCTCCATACCTCTATTAATGTGACATTTTCAAATTACTTACACCCTAAAGATCAGCCGCGCCAGCGCTACCACCGCCATCCCCACCAGCACAGTCAGAAACATGTTTTTCGTCTTCCAGGCCGTGAAGATCGCTGGGATCGCCGCCCACAGGTACAGGTTGTTCCACTGCAAGGAAAACTCCCCATTCTTCACCAGCAGCGAGGGGAAGAGTAGCGCCGCCAGTACCGCCACCGGCACGTAGCTCAGCCATGCCACCAGAAAAGGCGGCAACTCCCGTCCGCGCAGGAACCATGCCGGCAGCAGCCGCGGCAGGTAGGTGACCAGGCTCATGCCCAGTAGCGTGATTAAGACCGTCGTTTGGTCCATGTTTTCCATCCCGCGCCTAGCGTTGCCGCCAGCAAGGTTGCCAGAATCACGTTCCACTGGGTCACGTGGCTCAGCCATAAAAGCATAGAAAGCAGCCCGCCGGTTAGCGCAACCACCAGATGTAGCTTATTTTTTATCTGCAAGATCAACAAGGCGATGAACATCGCCGGCAGCGCATAATCGAGCGCGAACGGCTTCACGTCCGTGATCAGACTCACCGCCAGCACTCCCAGCACCGTTCCGGCCACCCAGGCCAGTTGGCAGGTGAGGTTGATGGCCAGCGTTATCGGCGCAGCGTTCTCTCCGCGCGCGAAGCGCAGGCTGTGTACCCCGAAGGTCTCGTCGGTCAGCTCATAACAGAATGCCGCCACCTGGCCCTTTTGCCAGCGATCCAGGTAGGGCGCCAGTGAAGCCGAGAAGAGAAAATGACGTAAATTAACGATGAATGTGGTCGCGATGATCGAGAACGGGTTGATTCCTGCCTGGAACAGGCTGACTGCCATCAATTGTGCCGAGCCGGCATACACCACCACCGACATGGTGATGGTCTCAAAGGGCGTCAGCCCCGCGTTCATAGCCAGCACCCCATAGGCAAAACCGATGGGTAGGTAGCCCATTACCACGGGCGCTGCTGGTGCCAGTTTCTGTACGCGCATAGAAAGTGAAGTCGTCTTTTGCACTTCTAAACCTGATTAATTAGGCTGGATTATATCAGAAAGAGGTGGCTACCCGGTGAGCTCGTATTAATCGACATTAATACACAAAAAAACGTGGACCTTGCTCTCCAAAACCAGCGCAAAGCCCACAAACCTGCTCCTGATCACATCTGGTGCCAACCCCTTCACCCTGAAAAGCGGACATTTCTATTTTGGGTTGACACATCGACAATAAAAACTTTCGACATTAATAACTATTGACGCCGTCACCGGGTTATGCTATCCTAAACCCGGAAAATTTCTCACCCTTTTCATGAAAGGATTACCTCCATGTCAACCAAGATTACCAGTGAATGCATCAGTTGTGGTGCTTGCGAAGCCGAATGCCCCGAGGGCGCCATTTCTGCGGGCGATAACATCTATGTGATCGACCCGGCTTTGTGCAAAGATTGTGGTGCCTGTGCGGATGTTTGCCCCACCGGTGCTTGCGTGCTAGCCTGATCTAAAGCATTAGGACTACTAAAAAGACAGCCTTGTGCTGTCTTTTTTGTTGGTTTCGCCGCGAATGTTATAATCTTTGCAACGAGGCAGCCATGAAAAAATTTATCGCAGTGGCAGGGAACATCGGCGTGGGTAAATCGACTCTGGTCGAGATGATCAGTCCGCTTCTCGATTGCCAGCCGTTCTATGAGCCGGTGACCGAAAATCCCTATCTGACAGATTTTTATCACGATATGCTCGCCTGGAGTTTTCCCTCGCAGATATTCTTCCTCACTCACCGCCTGCGCATCCATCACGACCTGCTGCGCACCCCCGGTTCCGTGATCCAGGACCGCAGCATCTACGAAGACGCCGAGGTTTTTGCTCGCAACCTGTTTGTCCAGGGTAACATGACCGAACGCGATTACGCCACCTACCGCGCCTTATATCTGACCCTAGCTGATACCCTTACACCGCCGGATCTGGTCATCTATCTGCGTGCTTCCGTCGACACCTTGATCCGCCGTATTGCGTTGCGTAATCGTGATTACGAGCGCTCCATCTCGCCGGATTATCTGGAAAACCTGAATTCTCTATATGAGAGCTGGATTCAACACTTCACCCTCTGCCCCATCCTCACCGTACCGGCAGATGATCTGGATTTTGTGGAACATCCGCGCCACCTCGATTTAATTGCCAGCAAGGTAAAAGAAAAGCTCATGGGCACAGAAGAAGTGATTTTTGCTCATGATGAAGTGGAAGAAGTGTAGACAGCCAGCACTTCCAGACATAATCCGGATAAAACCCAGATGAAGTCCGGGCAAAGAAAAGGCTCTTGCCCTCTTTATTTAAGTCGCAGGGAGGTTTTCTTTAGGAACCATAGGAACTACAGGATCCACGACCAGTTTGATGGCGGTGCGCACTTTTCCGTCGATTTCCACATCAACGAACTCAGGTACACATGCGACAGGAATACCATCTTCAGCGAGATATCCTTTGGCCAGAACTAATGCCTTGACAGCCTGATTCACTGCCCCAGCGCCAATTGCCTGAATATCCGCATGTTTGTGTTCGCGCATTATTCCGGCAATAGCCCCCGCAACTGCAGCCGTTCTTGAATTTGCTTTGACTTTGATGACGTCCATTGTTTTTCTCCCTTTTGATGAAAGACCAACGAAATAACAATAAGGGGCGCAATATTCCAAAATCTACACAGATTGTACAGGATAATCAGTTCAGTTTCAAGCCATATTGTCTATACAACATGATCATCAAACCAACTCCATTTCTAGTAATATGGAGAAGTGGTTAATTAACTCTCTTCTTTATTTGTGTTAATCAATATCGTAGTAATCGTAGGGGGTGTGGAATTGTGGATAAATGGCATAGGGCAAGGAAGCGGTCTGGAATCTGCTTTGAAAATGGCATTCTTAAAGAACGGGATGAGCAAAGGATTCTTTTAAGCGCGTGGACAAAGTGTGGATAATTTATCGGGTCAGGAAATTCCAGTTCGGTTGCGTTTTTCTCCCAATTTATTGCCGCTTTTATACTTAATTTTTCGTGGATTTATCCACTGTTCAGGGCAGAAAAAGGCAGCTTATCCCCCGAAAAACGGAGTTATCTACAGGCTTTACCCGGTTATCCACGGGGTTATGCCATTTCTTCCTGCCAGCGGTCGATATTATTTTCCACCGAGTCGAGCAGCGCGTCCAGTCGGGCCAGTTTTTCTGGCAGGTTCTTGCTGTCTAGCTCCAGGGTGCGCATGAAGGTTTGCCAGTCTTTATAAAGCGATTCTGTCTTCGGCAGGAAAGCGCAAATCTCTGTCCAGGTGGACAACAAGATCCACAAGGCGGCGGCCGGGTGATCGACGGCCAGCACGGTGATGGCTTTATCGTAATAATTGCGGCGCGCAGGCAGATATTGAACCGGCAGCCCCTTGACGTCTTTAACGAAGTCAAACGCTGTCAGCCACTGAGTTCGCCATTTCTCCAGTTGCTCCGGGGTGACCGACTCGTTGGCAAATTGCGCTACGAAAGAACCAAGGAACTCGGGTAGGTCGAGCATTGCGATTCGCCCGGGCAGGTCGAGCATGAAGCGCCGCACGGTCAGGGGGTTGCCGTTGAGCGAAGATGGGGCGTTGGCGGTGTCGCGCAGAGCGCACAGGTAAAGCTGGCTGCGTCGTAGAACCTGCTGCGCCTCTTCGGTCAATGTCTGCCAGTTCTGACGGGCATGCGAGGCAAATCCGCGGGCACGGTCGACCACATGCTGTGTTTGCCAGAACTGTGAGGTGGTACCGGAGCGGGTGAAATCGAACCAGTGCGAACGGTCATAAAGCACCAGCGGGTTGTCGTCCAGCGATCCGCCGATCCAGGGGTCCGTGCGTAAGCGCCGGGGTGGATCATAGGTTTCATCGGACAGGTGAGCGATATCCAGGTGCACGTCTGCGTTGATGCGGATGATCTCGCGGTGGTTTTGCACCGGACGGTCGTGTACGCACACCAAGTCGACGTCGGTCATCCCGCCCAGAAAGGGGGTTTCGTGAATGAGCGACCCGACCAGGTAAACGCATTGCAGGCTGCGATCTTTGGCTGCCAGCTTGGCGGTCTGTTCTCGGGCGAGATTGAGCAAAAGATCACGGGTAACACGCATGGTTCACCTGCCTAGGTGTTCGGAAGTTTTGGCTGGAAGGGCGCCAGTTGAAGCGCTTCGCGAATGCGATTGAATATTGCTTGGAAATCGGCGGGATTGTTGACGAAATCCATCTCATCCGATTCAAGGATCAGCACCGGAGAGTTGTGGCTGGTGCCCATGAAGAACTCTTCATAAGAGCGGTTGAGCAGGTCGATATAGCCTCTCTCCATCTGGCGCTCATAGGGGCGGTCGCGCAGGGCGATACGTTTCATCAGAGTGTCAGTGCTCGCCCGCAGATATACGAACAGGTCCGGCGGGGTCACTTTTTCAGCCAGGGCTTCCTGCACCCGGTAATACATCTCTAACTCGTCCCCGCTCAGGTTGACCCGAGCAAAGAGGGCATCTTTTTCGAAGGTGTAGTCACTGATCAGCGCCTTGACCTCGGTCAGGCGGTCGCCGATGTTGCGGCGTTGCTGATGGTAACGACTCAACAGAAAAAAAATTTGCGTCTGGAAGGCGTAGCGGGCCCGGTCTGAATAGAAACTGCTCAAAAAGGGATTTTCCTCAAAGACTTCCAGTACCAGCTCGGCATCAAATTGCGGCTGCAGCATCCGCGCCAGGGTGGTTTTTCCGACTCCGATTACACCTTCAATGGCAAAGTACATGCATGGCTCCAGGCAGGGAGGTTAAGTTCTGAAATTAAAATATACCATAAATTATCCTGCCGTAGATGAAGAGACTGCCCTGCTGATTTCGCGGGACAGTCTTGATAAATAAAACCGTTTACTTTTCCGTGATGGTGATGCTTTCGATGGCATCCCCGGGCGTCGTTGGGTTTTGCTCAGGGTCGCGCAAGGAGATGGCATTGACCACGTCCATACCGCTGGTGACTTGCCCAAAGATGGTATAGCCGCCATCCAATTGCTGCTGGGGTCCAAAGGTAATGAAGAACTGGCTGCCGTTGGTATTGCGTCCCGCATTGGCCATAGCGACGACCCCGGCTTTATCAAAACTGAGGTCGTTATCTTCGTTGACAAACGAGTAACCCGGACCACCATTTCCAGTCCCGGTTGGGTCGCCGCCCTGAGCCATGAATCCCGCTAGCACGCGGTGGAAGGTCACGCCATCGAAATACCCTTGCCGCGCCAGGAATACGAAGCTGTTGACAGTTATGGGGGCTTTATCGGCATAAAGCTGGATGACGAACTCCCCACCCTTGGCCATCTTCACAGTGGCGGTGTAGCTCTTGTTGGTATCGATCAGCATGGGTGGTGCCGAGGAGTACTGCTTGGTGCCAACCAGCGTGGGTACTCCCCCGCCGATTTGAGGAGTTTTGGCTGTGCTGGCCGGCTTACTTTTGGGCAGACCCAAGAACACGATCAGGCCAAGGACGACCAGCATCAACGCGATCACACCACCGACGATCCAGGGATTCAAAGTCTTTTTCTTTTTAGTGACAATTCTTTTCCTTGCCATAATATATTCTTTCGTTAGCTGATTTTGAGTGCAATGAATGATTGATTTTACAACCAATCAAGCGCTTTGTTCGCAATGATTGACTGTATTAATTGTTTAGAGGTCTTGCACAAGAGCAAAGATCGGGTTCGTTCAAGAAACCCGATCTTTAAAATGCTTTGTGTGCAAGAGCTATTTTGTGACCTTTTCGAGCTGATCCACCAGCCCGCCGATGACATCGAAGCCACCCTGCCAGAAGGAGGCCTGGCGAATATCGACACCGGCATCGAGCAGAACTTTCATCGGGGCCTCGGAGCCGCCCGCGGAAAGCAGCTTGATGTAACGCGGCTTGAACGACTCGCCTTCGGTCTTGAACTGTTTGTATAAGGCAAAGACCAGCAATTGCCCGAAGGCATAGGCATACACGTAGAACGGGGTGTGGTAGATATGCGGGATCGAGACCCATTCCCACTTGAACTCGTCGCCTACTTCCACGGCGTCGCCAAATTGTTCTTTGAGGTTGGCTATGTAAGCTTTTGCCATCTCGTCCACAGAGGCGCCGTCCATAACCATCTGGTGGGCCTGTTTCTCGAACAAGGCAAAGAAGGCCTGGCGCTGAATGGTGGCGTAAGCATCATCCACCTGGCGGAAGAGCAGATCACGTTTGACGCCTTCATCCGCCTCCTCGGAGAGCAGACGGTCGACGAGCATCATTTCGCCGAAGGTCGAGGCTGTCTCGGCCAGGGGCAGGCAGGCATGCTGGGTAAAGAGGGTGTGCTGTTCGGCCAACATGGAGTGGATGGCATGACCCAGTTCATGGGCCATGGTCGAGACATCATCCGCTTTACCCTGGTAATTCAATTTCACCCATGGGGTAAGGCTGGGCAGGACGGTGGCGCAGAAAGCACCGGACTCCTTGCCCTTGCGGACCTCGGAGTCGATGTGGTCATCATTGAACACCCGCTTGGCCAGCGTCTCGAATTTTGGGTCGAACTCGCTGAAGGAGGCAAACACCTTATCCGTGGCCTGTTTGAAATCGTAACGCTTGTCCGATTTGGCGATGGGTGCATAGATATCGTAGCGGCGCAGTTTTTTCACGCCGAGCAAGCGGGCCTTAAGTTGGAAGAAACGCTGGAAGAGGGTCGTGTTCTTCTCGCTCACCTTGAGCAGGGTATCGATGACCTCGTCCGGCAGGTCGTTGCCCAGGTTGCGTGCCGACATGGGACTGGAGAAATGGCGCATATCCACTTCTTCGTTGTGCCAGTCGCGCACGATGGTCTGATAAATCTGGCCCAGAATGGCGCCGTCCTCGCCATACACGCGGTACAGCTCCTGATAGGCCCTGGCGCGCAGGTCGGCATCGTGCTCACGCACGTACATCATCAGTTCGCCGCGGGTCACTTCTTTGATTTCCCCGTCGACCTCGATCTTGAAGGTGTAGCGGTTGGTAATGGCGTCGTAGAGGGTGTTCAGCGCGCTCACGCCGGTGACATTTTTGGTGTTGATGATCTTTTCTTCGGGTTCGCTGAGGGTGTGCGGTTTAAAGTGGCGCATCTCTTCGAGCCAATAGCGGTAATCGCCGCAGCCCTTCAACAAGCGCGTAACGTTCTCCTCCGAGAGGTCTTTCCACCACAAGCCAAAGAATAAGGTGCGGTTTTCGGCTCCGGCCAGAACCTGTTGGGTCTGTGCCACCAGCGTCATCGAAGTCTGCGACTGGGTATCTTCGGTGAAGAGCAGCTCTGCATAACTACCCAGCTTCGTAGCAATGACGTAAACACCTTCCAGGGCGTGGACGACGGCCATAAAATCCTGCGGCGTGATGGAATCAGTCAGCCCGGAACGCAGTTTTTCGAAGGCGGCCACATTCTTTTCCAGTTCGCCAAAATCACGTTTCATTTCCGGGCTGTCGATGGCCGGATACAGTTCGGCCAGACTCCAGCGTTTTTGGGTAAAGTTTTGAGTTTTTTCTACCATCATTTCCTCGATTGAATTGGATAGGATGTTTCTGGTTTTACCCCGATGAAGGGGACAATGTTTCCATAAAATTTTACCGGATGTTTCACTCGGTCTTTTCCAGTTCGTCCAGAAGTTGTTGGTACACGCCAGGCGCGGAACCGATGAGCGAGTACGGCTCTTTCATGAAATCGACCTGGCCGTGGATGTCGCGAACGATACCGCCGGCTTCCTGCACGATCAGGGCGGCAGCGGCGATATCCCAGGGGTGGATGGAAAGCTCGAAGTAGGCATCCAGGCGACCGCTGGCGACGTAGCACAGGTCCAGCGCGGCAGAACCCAGGCGGCGGACTCCCTGGGTGATGGAAGTGATGTGTCCGAAGAGGCGCAGCGCGCGGAAATAATCGTCTGAGTGGCGATCGTAGGGGAAGCCGGTGACCATCAGCGTTTGCACCAATTGTAGAGTTTTAGAGACAGAGATCCTCTTCCCATTCAAAAAGGCGCCTTTGCCCCTTTCAGCGGAAAAGCATTCGTTGAGCGAGGGGTCATAAACCACCCCCAACTGCAATTGGCCGTGATATTGGTAAGCGATCGAGATAGAGTAAATGGGCAGACGGTGCGCGTAGTTGACCGTGCCATCCAGGGGGTCGATGATCCACAAGTGTTCATCCTCGCCCGCCAGGGCACCGCTTTCTTCGGTGAGGATGGCGTGTTGGGGGAAGTTGCCGCGAATCTGTTCGAGGATGAAAGTTTCGGAACTTTTATCCATCTCGGTGACCACATCCACGGCGCTTTTGAAGCCAATGATGTGTTCCTCCTCGAAACCGGCATAGACGAGTTCACCGGCAGTTTTGGCCCAGGTGACTACTTGGTTCAGGGTAGGTTGTGTATTTGGCATGATTTAACGTTCTCCATGGATCTCAGCGATGAGTTGCTCAAAAAATTCTTTCAGATATTCTCCGCGCTGGCGCGCCAACCGGCGGGCAGTCGGAGTGAAGAGGCGGTTTTCCACATTGCGCAGCTTGAAAAGGTATTCATGATAGGCGCTGTGCAGTTCGCCTGGAATTTCTTTTCCGGTTTCGAGGAATTGCGGGGACGGCGCGGCGTAGAGCGGGGTGCCTGCCAGCGCGGCGTACAAAGCTACGCGTACTGCGCCGATGGCTCCCAGCACGTCGAGTTTGTCGGCATCGAAGAGGCATTTGGCCTCGATGGTGGCCGGCGGTTCACGGTCGTCGCGGTAGCGATGGGCGCGCACACAATGTTGTACAGCAGCGATGCGTTCTGCGGGCCAGCCCTCAGCCTTGAGGACTTCTCCGGCAAAGACGGCCGAGCGCAAGTGATGTTCCGGGCGCGCTTCCCCACCCGGGGTGGTGCCTTCGGCATCGTGCAGCAAAGCAGCGGCCCGAACGACCTCCAGGTCAGCGCCTTCGGCTTCGGCCAGGCGTTCCGCCATGCGGTAGACCCGTTCGATATGCGAGAAATCGTGCACCGGATCGGCGCCCTTATACCATTCTTTGGCTCTTTCGAGAGTGATCATGATTGTATCCACTAATTTTCACGAATTTTAAACCGCTAATGAACCGAATTTTAACTAAAATCGCCAATTATTTTTAATGTTTTCGTTCGCGAAAATCAGTCAGAATCAGGGTAATTAGTGGTTAATTTTTGTAGCTCTTTCCTTTTTTGATGACGGTCTCGACCAGGTTGCCGCCGAAACGGTAGGCCAGATGGCGGTAATCGGGCACGGAGAGGATCAGCAGGTCAGCCTGCTTACCGGGTTCGAGCGAGCCGATCTCGTGCTCACGGCAGATGGCAGCGGCGGCGTTGATGGTGGCAGCCGCCACGGCCTGAGCCGGGGTCAATTTCAGATAACGGCAGGCAAGGGCAATCACGAATTGCATGCTCTCGCACCAGGCCGTGCCAGGGTTGATATCCGAGGCGATGGCCAGCAGCCCATCGGCGGATAAAACCTCTTTGGCCGGAGTGTACTGGCTCTGCGCCAGCCCAAAGGGGGTACAGGGCAGGGCCACTGCGACGGTATCACTGGCCGCCAGGATGCGGATATCCACGGGTGAAGTCATGACCAGATGATCGGCCGAGACGGCGCCCAACTCCGCGGCCAGCTTGGCACCCCCCAAGTCGGCGAACTCATCCACGTGCAGTTTGAGCGGGAATCCCAGTGCTTTGGCAGCCGTCAGTATCTGCTGTGTTTTCGACAGGTCGAAAGCCCCTTCCTCGCAAAAAACATCCACGAAGGGCAGGGGGCGACCGGAAGCATGTTCACGCCACCAGTTTTTCAGCTCGGGAAGCATCTGGTGGCAGAGTAATTTGGTATAAGCGTCGGGTCGGTCCTGATATTCGGGGGCGATGGCATGAGCGCCTAGAAAAGTGGGGGAAATCTCCAAAGGGCCTTCATCGTTCAGTTTGAGCAGCAATTCCAGTTGGGCAAACTCTGAGGTCAGTTCCAGGCCGTAGCCGCTCTTGGCTTCGGCACTGGTGGTGCCGTTGCGGAACATGGTCAAGGCGCGGGCTCGCGTCTGGGCGTACAGGTCGGCCGGTTTCGCTGCCCGGGTGGCCTGGACCGTGGAGATAATACCGCCGCCAGCGGACATGATCTCCATATAGGTCTTGCCCTGCAGGCGCATCTCGAATTCAGTGGCGCGGTCGCCTGCCCAAATGAGGTGTGTGTGTGGGTCGACCAGGCCGGGCATGACCACCTTGCCGCCGGCGTCCATGCGTTCGGCGTGAGGGTAACGTTCCAGTAAATCTGAGGTCGTGCTGACTGCGGTGATGCGTTCGCCCTCGATCAGTACCGCCCCGTCGGAGATCAACCCCAGGCGGCCAAGTTCTTCTCCGCGCTGTGGAGTACCGGCCAGGGTCAGCAATTGGGAAGCGTTATGGATGAGCAAGCTGGACATGCCTGAATTATAGTCCAGAGAGAAAGAGATTCATGTGGTCCTTTTGGGTTGGATGGGTTAACGGCCTTCGTACGGGTGATGAAACTATCAAAACCAGAATAGTGGTTCAGGAATGCTCCAGGTCATTTTAAGAGCTTGACTTGCACTTTGCGGGTTATTCTTTCGCCGGCAGCTTTATATGCGTCAGCGCCAGCCAAGCCAGCAGATTGAACAACAGACAGGCTCCGGCGTTCAACCAGAAGCCACCTTTGTAGAGTTGCGGGGCGACGACGTCGCCCACAGCGCGGCCGAGGGAGAGAGCGGCAATGAAGAGCGCCATCATAGTGGCACGGGCGTTGGGCACCACTTCGGTCATCAGCGGCAGGGTACTGACGATGGCGATTTCAAAAGTGAAGTAAAACAGGAAGAGCCAGATCAGGGCACCGACTTCCTGTCTACCCAGCCAGGGCAGGGTGAGCACAAACAGGCTGCTCAAGATCAGGGCCAGGGTGATAGTTTTTTCCTTGCCCAGTCGATCCGCCAGGAAGGCGGTGATGCCTTCCCCGGCCAGTTCCGAAAATCCGATGATAGCCGAAGCGGCTCCCAGAGCGGCAATCTGCAGGCCAAAGGAGTCCTGAATCCATACTCCGAAGACTACGTTGACCACTTCATTGCCGCCCACGATCAATAATCCCAGAGCCATACCGAAAAGGGCAGGCTTGTAGGTGAGCACTTTTTTGATGTCGGCAAAGAGGGCAGCGGCTTCGGAAGGGGGAGGCGTTTCGTTGGGAATGAACAGGACGATGAGCAGGATCATTATGGCGACCAACCCGGAGAGGAACCAGAACGGAGCGTACCAGGTCATGTGCGAAATGATCAGTCCGACTAGCGGGATCATCAGGATGAAGGCCAGCGCCCAGGGGATCTCGGTGATGGTCAGATACAGGCCGCGTTTTTGGTAGGGCACGTGGTCGCCTAAATAGGCCTGCAGGGCGGAGGCAAAGACGTTATTGCCCAGGTTGCCCAGCAAAATGGCCAGCAGGAAGGTGGTGTAATTCGGCAAGAGACCAACGAGCAGCACCCCGACCAGGTAGATGCCCAGGCCGACCAACATGCCGGTCTTGCGCCCGCGCTGATCGGCGACCGGAGCCAGGAATGGGCCGACCGCACTGGCGACCATCGAGACGGCCAGCGCGAGCGAGATCATGCTCACATCCACATTCAAGCTGGCAGCGAAGATTGCGAGGAAGGGATAGACCATGCGGACGGAGGTGTTGATGAACAGGCGGGTCAAGCTGATCAGGCCAACGTTCAGATTCAGTTTAATGCGAGGCAACTCAGTCATGGGCGCTCTTTGCTAAAAAAATCCCTCCCGCTCTATGGGGAGGGGAAAACCAGCTATAGATCAGTCGAGAGTCCGCTGAGGCCTTTCGGGCAAATTGGGGAGCCAAACGGTTACGGCAGTGTAAGCACTGACGCGTCCAATGTGCATCAGCCAGTCCAACTCTTCATTCAGGATGTGATGGCTGACATCCGATTCCTTCACCTGGACAAAATCCCCTGAACGAACATCTTGAAATAGACCATCGCCCCAGTCAATTACGACGGAGCCGTCTTTTAATGCAAGAATCCACTGGCGATTAATAGGTGTACCGCCTGGCATTTAAGCCCCGTTTCCTCTACTGATAATACTCTGCGTTGGGAACACACGAAGTTCGATTATTTTGATATAGTATCGAAGGTGGTGGTGCGCAGTTTTTTGACCAATTCAGCTTGCGCGTCGCACCAGAGCCCTTGAATCGGGCAATCACCAGAGAAGGGACAACCATCTGGCGATATCGTGCACTCATTCAAGGCGATGGGTCCATCGATGGCTTCGACCACTTCAAGGATCGAAATTTCGTTGGCCGGGCGAGCCAAAGTGACTCCGCCACGGGCGCCGCGTGATGTATGGATCAACCCGGCAATCGAAAGCTGCGAAATGATTTTGGCCAGAAATGAGGGGGGAATCTTTTTGGTTTCGGCGATTTGGCTGGTCGCCGCTCTTTGAGTAGGCTCAAGTTTAGAAAGATATACCATCGCCCGTAGTGCATAATCGGCCTGTCGTGTGATTTGCATAGATTATCCTCTTACTAGACAATTTAGGTAATAATACCTTATTTATCTCATATAATTGGTATTTATGCAAGAGCAAAGCGCGTTAATTATTCCTTAATCTCTGTAAAAATGAAAAGAATCGGCGAAAGAGTATAATTCGGGGATGAATGTATTTCGTTTTCATTTCCCGGTTACTGTAAATTACGGCGATATCGATGCCCAGTGGCACGTCAACAACAAAGTGTTCCTGACCTACCTCGAGAGTGCGCGCTTCCATTACATCAGAGAAGCCGGTTTGTTTACCGACCGCTCCTTCCTGGAATTGCCCTTCATCGTTGCGGATGTGCACGTCCGTTACCTGGCACCCATCGAATTCACGGATGAAGTGGTGATTTCAGTGAGTGTAACGAAAATCGGCAATAAAAGCCTGGTCATGGAATACATCGTTGCTTCTCCTGACGGGAGCAAGGTCTACGCCACGGCCGAAACGGTAATGGTGACCTTCGATTACCATACGAAAAAATCCGTTCCGGTCAACGCCGAAATTCGCCGGCGGATCAGCGAATATGAAGGCCGTTCATTTTAAAGAGGAATTATGCAACTTCCAGCTGTCGATGAAAAAGCACTGCTCACCTTCCTGACCGGTTTGTTGAATACCCCCAGCCCAACCGGGTTGGCAGAACCAGGAGTTTCCTTTACCGAAAAGGCGTTTGCCCTCCTCCCGGGGGTGACCACCAGCCGTACCCGTAAGGGTGGCTTACTGGTGTCTTGGCCTGGCCGCCGCAGCGATGCTCCGCGGGCGCTAACGGCTCACGTCGACACACTAGGTGCGATGGTCAAGGAGATTAAAAACAATGGGAAGCTGGCGCTGACCCAGCTTGGGGGCTTTGCCTGGAATACCATTGAGGGCGAAGGTTGTACCGTTTTTGCCCATGGCGGAGAGAAAGTCCGCGGCAGTATCTTGTTAACCACGCCATCGACTCACGTGCATGGCAAACTGTTGAGTGACACTTTGCGCTCCGCCGAAACCATGGAAGTGCGTTTGGACGCCCGCGCGGAATCCGAAGCGGATACCCGCGCGCTGGGTATCGAAGTGGGGGATTATGTGGCTTTCGATCCACGGGTCGAAGTGGTCAATGGTTTCGTGCGTTCGCGTCACCTGGATGATAAAGCCGGGGTGGCCTGCATCCTGGCAGCCGCGCGAGCCATGAGCGCGGCCGGATCAAACCCGCTGCAAACGACGTACATTCTCATCAGTAATTATGAGGAAGTCGGCCATGGCGCTTCCGCGGGCATCCCTGCTGAGGTGCAGGAATTGGTGGCGGTGGATATGGCAGCCGTGGGCGGGGGTCAGACTTCGGATGAATTTCATAGTACTCTGTGTGTCAAAGATACCGGCGGTCCTTATCATCATGGCCTCAGCCAGCGCTTGCGCAGCCTGGCCGAAGATGAAGGGATCGATTATAAAGTGGATATCTATCCGTACTATGGCTCGGACGGGGAAGCCTTCTGGCGCGCGGGCGGGGACGTGGCGGTTGCCCTCATCGGTCCGGGGGTGGACGCTTCGCATAACTACGAACGCACGCACGTCGAGGCCCTGCTGGCTACGGCGCAATGGGTGATGGCCTACCTGTTGAATTGACCCTTTTCAGGTTCAGACAGGTAGAGGCGCTGAATTTTCCTGCAAAAGAGGGGAAATATCATTGAAACATATAAGTTGTATAAGAATTTTAGCTGAAGCAGGAAATTCTCTTCAAATACTGGTAAAATCGAATTAACCTGACAAAATTGGTCAGTATCATTGCTGGGGCGAATAGCCCCGTTCTTAATAATTTATCCGTTCTTTCAATTAATGGTAGAAAGAGCGTAATCGGTTCAGGAGGATTATTTTTTGGCAGGCATGGAACGTTTTACCCAGCGCGCGCGTAGGGTGCTCTCGCTGGCGCACGAAGAGGCTGAGCGGTTACGCCAGCCTTATATTAATACCGAACATATCCTGATCGGCTTGATTCTCGAAGATGGTGGAGTCGCCAGTCGTGCTTTGCGCGACCTGGGGCTTGAATCGGATCGCGTCCGCGAGGTGGTCGATCATTTGAGTGGCTTCGGCTTGCAAGAATCAGGCATCATCGAACTTTCCACCGGCGCCCAACAGGTGCTGGAATTTGCCATCGAAGACGCACGCGCCCTGGGCCATCAATTCATCGGCACCGAGCATCTTCTCCTGGGCCTGACGCGTACCACCGAGGGCATGGCGCTTGAGGTGTTGAAGAAACTGGGGGTCACCCCCGAGCAGGTTCGCCGGCAGACCCACCGCGTCATGCAAGAAAATAGCAATCTACCCACCACGGCCGGCGGAGCACCATCCCCCAAGGCCGATGATAAAAAGGACGCCAAAACACCACTGGTAGATCAACTGGCAGTCGATCTCACTTCGTTAGCCGAAGAGGGTAAGCTCGACCCGGTGATCGGACGACAAAAAGAGATCGAGCGCGTCATCCAAATCCTGGCCCGGCGCAATAAGAACAATCCGGCCCTCATCGGGGAACCCGGCGTGGGCAAGACGGCCATCGTCGAGGGGTTGGCGCAGCGCATCACCGAAGGGGACGTTCCTGCTCCCCTGATCGGCAAGCGCGTGCTGCAACTGGACGTCGGCTCGCTGGTGGCAGGGACCATGTACCGCGGCCAGTTCGAAGAGCGCCTCAAACGCGTGATTGATGAACTCAAAGCCTCCAAATCCATCCTCTTTATCGATGAGCTGCACATGCTCGTCGGAGCGGGTTCGGCAGGCTCTTCGGTCGACGCTGCCAACATCCTCAAACCGGCGCTTTCACGCGGAGAGTTGCAGGTGATCGGTGCCACCACCCTGGACGAGTATCGCAAACATATCGAATCCGACGCGGCGCTCGAGCGCCGCTTCCAGCCTATCGTGGTGGTCGAACCCACCGTGGACGAGACCATCCAAATCCTCAAAGGCATCCGCAAGGCTTACGAAGAGCATCACCGCCTGGTGATCTCGGATGAAGCCCTCGAAGCGGCTGCCCATCTCTCCTCACGGTACATCACCGAGCGCTTCCTGCCGGATAAAGCCATCGACCTGATCGACGAAACTTCTTCACGGGTACGCATGTATAAGAGCCCGGCGGCGCAAACCTTCAAAGACCTGATGGGTCAACTCAAGGATGTGCGCGCTAACCGTACCATGGCCATCGAAACCGGTCGAAGCGATGATGCCATGGAATTAGGGACACGCGAAGCCTCGCTGGAGGCGCAGATCGAGAAACTACGCACCAGCTTTGACCGCTCCAGCAGCCCGGTAGTCACCGCCAACGACATTGCCGAAATGGTCTCGATGTGGACGGGTGTGCCGCTGATGCAACTGGCAACCGAAGAATCGGAACGGCTACTGCGCATGGAAGACGAATTGCGCAAGTTCATCGTGGGCCAGGATGAAGCCATCAATACAATCGCCAAGGCAGTCCGCCGTGGCCGGGCCGGGTTGAAAGATCCGCGCCGCCCGATCGGTTCCTTCATGTTCCTAGGCCCGACTGGCGTGGGCAAGACCGAGTTGACCAAGGCACTGGCGCGCTTCATGTTCGGCAGCGAAGAAGCACTTCTGCAGATCGACATGTCCGAATTCATGGAACGGCATAACGTCAGCCGTCTCGTGGGAGCCCCTCCGGGATACGTGGGCTTCGAAGAAGCCGGTCAACTGACCGAAGCGATTCGCCGCCGCCCGTATTCGATCATCGTCTTCGACGAGATCGAAAAGGCGCATCCCGAAGCGCACAACATTCTGCTGCAGATCATGGAAGAAGGCCAGCTCACCGATGCCCGCGGGCATAAAGTGGACTTCCGCAATGCCATCATCGTGATGACCTCGAACATCGGCGCCGAAGAAATCCGCCGCCAGGGAGCGCTGGGCTTTACCCTGCGCCGCGATGAAAAGGAAGAAGAGAAGCAGAACTATGAGGAGATGCGCAAGAAACTGCTAGATTCTCTGCGCAAGGTTTTCCGTCCCGAGTTCATCAACCGTCTGGACGGGGTGATCGTTTTCCACGCCCTGAGCAAAGATCATCTGCGCAGCATTGTGACGATCGAGCTGGAAAAAGTAGCCGAGCGCATGCGCGACCACAACATCAGCCTGCACGCATCCGAAGCCGCCCTGGACCAACTAGCGACCGAGGGCTACGACCCCGAGATGGGTGCCCGTCCGCTACGCCGCGTCATCCAGGACAAAGTGGAGGACCGCCTTTCCGATGCGGTGCTTTCGCACGAGTTCAACGAAGGTGATTCCATCCTGGTCGACCTGGATAAAGAGAAACACATCGTTTTGAAGCGCGAAAAACGCAAGAAGCCAGGCAGCGAAAAACCGGAACCTGAAGCGGCTCCACAACTGGTCGTGTAATATCAACTCTATCAAAATCGGGATTCTTCACTTCAAGAATCCCGATTTTTGTA
>Ga0182027_10002047_pt1 | contig 32924 bp, 28 predicted proteins | sample 712E1DmetaG_FD_121300 | JGI IMG/M metagenome (GOLD analysis project Ga0182027, IMG submission 121300) | Permafrost microbial communities from Stordalen Mire, Sweden - 712E1D metaG (Illumina Assembly) | ecosystem: Environmental > Terrestrial > Soil > Wetlands > Permafrost | place: Sweden...
ACTTATGTTACTTCGTGCATAGTAGGCGGGGTCATAATGGGTGCAGGTTTTATTATGGGGGGATACTGCCCCGGCACCAGTTTTTGCGGTGCTTCAATAGGCAAACTTGATGCAATGGTATTCATCATAGGCCTGTTCCTGGGTGTATTTATCTTCGGGATTGGCTATGACGCATGGAAAGGAATGTATATGGCTAATTTTCTTGGCTTCCCCAAAGTAAGCACTGTATTAGGGCTAACTGACGGAGTTTTTGCATTTCTGCTGATTATCATTGCGCTTTCAATGTTCCGGGTGGCAGAATGGGCGGAAAAGAAATTCCCAAGAGAAGAGTACTAAAATGGCACAGGGCGCAGGGCACATGGAAGAAAAGAAATCCTTGATTTAGCCTGTGCCCTGAGCACTGATCTCTGAGCATTTTTATAACAAACGAAAAACGAGAAACAAAAAACAAGAAACAAGGAACAATCAATACTTAAATCATATATTATGAAACCACTCAGACTTTTAGCACTGTTCATTATTCCGATGGGACTTATCATTGCAGCTGTCCCGCAGAATAAAACAAAACCTTACAAACTGACAGCAGATCAGTTGCTTGGTGAGGCAAACACACGCACTCAATATATTGCTCCTGAGACGGTAGCCGACATGATAGTAAAAAAAGATCCTTCATTCAGGCTAATCGACGTAAGAAATCAGGATGATTTTGAAAAATTCAGTCTTCCCGGAGCCATAAATATTCCTGTTTCTGACCTGCTTTCGGACAAATATACTGATATACTTAATCAGGATATTAAAATGAACATATTCTATTCAAACGGTACTATTACGGCTAATGAGGCATGGATGGTAACAAGACAACTTGGTTATAAAAATAATTTTGTACTTGAAGGCGGATTGAACTATTGGTTTGATGCAATACTTAATCCACAGAAACCAGCATCAACAAGCCCGGATGAAGAGTTTGCAAAATATGATTTTCGTCTTAGCGCTGGGAAGGCACTTGGTGGAGGCATGACAGTTCAGACAACTCAAAGCCAAAGTTCTGAATCTGCCAAACCTGCTTTGCAAGCTGCTCCTAAAAAGAAGAAAGCATCGGGAGGTTGCTAATAATCGACCTCTACTAATGGTAAACAGAATTTCTGGAGTTATCCTTGCCGGAGGTTCCAATAAACGGTTCGGTGGAATTAATAAGGCAAATGTTGTTATCGATGGAAAAACTATTATTTCCAGAATAATTTCTACCATCAGCGACTTATTTGTTGAGATAATAATAGTTACAAATAAGCCGGAAGAATTCCAGGAATTCATCCAATATAAAATAGTTAAAGATCAGTATTTGAAGGCAGGTCCCCTGGGTGGTATACATGCTGCTTTAAAGGCATCATCTGAAGATGCAATTTTTATTTTTGCAGGTGATATGCCGTTTCTTGACAAAGAAATTATTTCTGATCAGATTAATGAATTCAATAAGAGAGGTCATGATGTTTTTATTCCAAAGGTTGACCAATTTGTCGAACCTCTGCATGCCATCTATAGGAAGTCTGCTCTAAATCATCTTGAAAAGTTCCTATTGGAAGGAAAAAGCAGAGCTGTCAGAGATTTTCTTAGCGAGGTTAATGTTGGTTATTTCCAGCTGCCTAAAACTGAGAAAACCAAATTAGCCTTTGCAAATATTAATTCACCTTCAGATTTAAACAAAATCAGTTCCTAAATTAATGTCGTTTTAAAAATATTTAACTTGACTTTCCCCTGATAACAACCTTTAAAACAAGTCACATGAACACTACAATTATTATTTTAATTTTAGGTTTTTTATTTGGCGCAATTCTGCAATATGCAAATCTGAACCGGTATAATGTAATAAGTGGAATGGCAACACTTGAAAACTTTGCAGTTGCTAAAGCGATTACTGTTGCTATAGGACTTGGAGCAATAATAATAGCTATTGAAATAGGACTTGGCTTTGCAACTTACCATATAAAACCATTATTGTTAGGAGGAATTGCAATAGGCGGGATAATTTTTGGTGCTGGAATGGCAATTTTAGGGTACTGCCCCGGAACATTGCCAATTTCACTTGGTGAAGGTTCAATTGATGCGCTCCTGGGTATAATAGGTGGACTGATTGGCGGTTTTGTGTACACCATATTATTATCATCCATTCAAAGTATTCTAGGTCCAGACCTCGGGAGTATTTCCTTATATACACTCGTTGGGCAACACCAATTTATTTTCTATATCCTTGATATAATAATCGGAATAGCATTTGTCTGGATAGGATTTATCCTGATCGTTAGTGCTAGGATGGCTGGTGGTTGCACCAGCGGATATATCCTTTCTGGGGGCATGCAGCTCTCAGTAAGCAGTCTGGTATTCGCTGTTTTCGTTTTTGCGGGATTACTTTTTACTGGTAAATATTTTTACAAGTAAAATGTCATGTACTTTGGTTTTGCTCACAGTTATCCTTATCACAAAGACCGCCAAATATAATATACAAATACCTGTTATTTGTTTATGGATATTGAGCGTAAACGAACCAGACAAATGTGGTCATCGACCGGATTTTGCAAAATATTTATGGTTTGATTTCAGATATATTCGAAGCCCTCAAATTCAAACAATATGCGAAAATAACTTTAATAAGATTGATCTATTTCAGATTTGTCAAATTCAATAAATCCTCAAAGAAGTTCGATTTTCGTCCGCCCATCTCCACCTTCGACCTCTGAACTTCTATAGACGCAGTCCTCTATCCAAATTAATATTATCTTTACTTAGGTCATAAAAATTTACAAATGGAAGAAAAATTAATAATCGATTTTACTCCAACAGGATTGATCCCCACCAAAAGTTTAACCCCACATATTCCCATAAGTGTTTCTGAAATAATTGAAGATATTCATTCTGTATGGGAACTTGGAATAACAAAAGTACATCTCCATGCCAGAGACGCTCAAACCGGAAATCCGACTTATAAGAAAGATGCTTATGCATTAATAATTGAAGGAGTAAGAAAATTTGCTCCTGGTTTGGTTATTTGCGTTTCCCTTAGTGGAAGATCTTTTAATAAATTTGAGGAACGTTCCGAGGCTCTTGAATTAGAAGGCTTTTTAAAACCGGATATGGGAAGCCTGACTCTTAGTTCTTTGAATTTCAATCAAATTGCAAGCATTAATTCACCTGAAATGATTCTGAATCTGGCAATTAAAATGAAGAATCTGGGAATAGTTCCCGAGCTGGAAGCATTTGATGCAGGTATGATTAATTATGCAAAATATCTTATCAAAAAAGGATTGCTTGAACCTCCATATTATTTTAATCTTTTATTAGGAAATATAGCCTGTGCCCAGGCAGATTTATTACATGCAGGTATTATGATTCGCGATTTACCGGAAAACTCTGTTTGGAGCCTTGCAGGGATAGGCGACTCTCAATTGATGATGAATTCAGTTGCAATCGCAATAGGAGGAGGAGTCAGAGTCGGACTTGAAGATAACATCTGGTTTACATCCTCAAGAACAAAACTAGCCAGTAATACCGATCTTGTCAAAAGAATTCATGTACTTGCAGAAGCAAACGAAAGAAAGATAATGACATCAGAAGAATTCAGGAAAAAAATGAATCTCGAGAGTGGCAATGGCAAATATGGTCGAGCTATTATTAAAACATGAAAAAACATGACCTCTGAATCACAAAAGAAAAATAAGGCTTCATTATTAAAAAAAATAATGGGCAAGGTTCGATACGGCTTAACATTGCAAGGCATCAGATATGTGCTTATCAAAGTTGGAATTGAGTTTAGTCCATACTATTTGTTTCAGGAGGGAATAAATGTCACAGAAATCCCTGAGATTAAAGGAATGGATACGGATTATTCATGCGAATTGCTCAAACCCGAAGACATGAAAGTAATAGGAGCAATAAATTATGCCGGATACTCAGAAGAAAAATTACTCGTGTTTTTAAAGGCCGGTGAACAGTGTTTAGGAATAAAACACAACAATGAAATTGTTGCCTTCATGTGGATGAATTTTAAAGAGCTAAACTATAAGTCGACAGTTATTCCATTAAAAGACAATGAAGCATACTTATGGTTTATGTATACAAGGGATTCTTACAGGGGGAAAAATTTAGCACCCTATTTACGATATAAAAGTTACGAAATGCTTAAAGAAAAGGGTAGGGATAAATTATATAGCGTAAGTGACTATTTTAATTCTCCGGCTGTAATATTTAAAAAGAAACTAAATGCTAAAAAATTAAAACTTATACTCTTTGTTCAATTTTTCGAGAAAGTGCGTCGTACTTACACATTAAAATCGCATTATTCCACAATGTAAGATCGTACTTTCTCAGGTTTACATGGAATATCTTCGTCATTTGAGTTAAAACTATGACTAAAACCTATGGCGACTCATACCCCAAAAATTTAGCTGAAACAAATTGCATGAAAAGACCGCTCTGATACAAATATCTTGGAAAGTGGTCAAAAAGAATTTTTAGTTATTCAAAAAATGATCTATCTTAGATCCTGGAATAACTATTTAGATGCATCTGGCTAGATTGTAGAAAACTTTTAAAAAAGATTCAAAGTATTTTTCTTGTAGAGAAAACCTAAAAGAAATCTTAGTTAACACTATGTCCTGCTTTAATTTATAAGGTTAAAGCCGGAAGTGATTATTTAGATTATACTGAAAGCAAATTAACCACTTGACAGAAGTCACAGGAAATATCGTTGATAGCGTTTCAAAAGCTGTCCGGAATCTGAGGAGGAGAATTAATATACGGAAGTTGTTGCCGGGGGTCGGGTTCTGGGTACTCGGGTATGCTGCAGTTTGGGGGCAGACAACATTCACTTTGCCATATGCCTTAACACAACCTGCTTCGCCTCTGACAATTATCAGTCAACCGCTGCCTCAAACAGACTGTTATGGAAACCATGTTGAATTTTCGATAGATGTAAGTGGTTCCGTCGGAACTGTTTTCTACCAATGGCAGGAAAGACCACCGGGCGGCAATTTTTCAGATATCAGCGGGGAAACCGGCGATTTGCTTTCGGTTGATAATATAGGTGTGAATGGAAAGAATGTAAATGGCACCGAATACCGTCTATTGATCACAGATGACAACGGGACAATAATTTCTGATCCTGCCCTATTAAACATAAACTCGATTACCTCTCTTACGCCGGCAGTTGTTAATTCTACAATATGTAATGGAGGGAGCATAACCTATAAGGTATTTACAGAAGGAAATATAATCAATAATGGATACCAATGGTCTTGGAACACCGGGTCGAGTTGGGCTTTTTTATCAGACGGTGGTGCATATTCAGGGACAACTACATCTCAACTGACAATTTCAAATGTAACAACTGCTCAAAACGGGTCCTACCGTGTTTCTGTCACTTTTTCCACACTCAATCAACCACCGGGTGATCCAACCTGTATTGAAACAAGTTTTACCAGGGAAAGAAATCTTGTAGTCAGAGAGCCTCTTTTGCCACCAGTCGTTTCCGGCAGCCAGCAGATTTGCAATGGAAATGTTCCTTCCACACTTATGGCAACATCCTCTTCCGGAGGTTCGGGTCCAGGTTATACTTATCAATGGCAGATCAGTACGAATGGTTTTGTCTGGACTGATATTCCCGGAGCAACTATCCTGTCATATTCACCTCATGCACTCACAGCAACATCCTATTACAGGATTGCTGCCACAGATGGAGGAACTCCTCATTGTGGTTCTGTTTACAGTGGTTATGTAATGATTACAGTTAACCCTTTACCAACTACCTCTTTCATTTATCACCGATAGTACAAACCAGACAATTAACCAAATAAACATAAAACCAATGTATAAACTAAAACAACTAAAAAGGAAGTCCGGATTGCTTAACCAGAGCAACGGGCAAATGTTCAACAACATAGATGCTGAACAGTTTTCACAAAGTCGGATTCAATATGAGCAACCCGGAAAAGAAGTTAAAACAGGGGAAATTATGAGATCAGAATATCTATTTTTTGTGAAACCAAAATTATTAATGTTCAGAGGTATGCTTCTTATTCTACTTCTGGCATGTTCGGTTGGAACATGGGCTCAGAATGATCCTAGTCCGGTACAAACAGTTTGTATAGGGAGTGAACCCTACTTAGTTACAGCTACGCCTGGTTCCATTTATACCTGGACCATCACACCTGGCACTTCCGGAACCGAATGGAGAATAAACGGAACTGGAAACAATATTTCAGTAAATTGGAATATTGCAGGTGTTTATACTTTATCAGTGGTTGAAAGAAATGCTGCAGGTTGTGTGGGACAGCCACAGCGGGTCGTGGTTACTGTAAGTGAGAGGCCGGTTGTAATAGCGACACCCGCTTCCCAGGCTATCTGTAGTGGCGCAACAACCAATATTGCTTTATCAAGCAACATTGGAACTGCAACATTCACATGGACAGCTGCTATAACAAGCGGAACAGCATCCGGTTTCTCTGACGGAACCGGAGCAACGATTGCCCAGACGCTGACCAACACGACAAATGCTGCAGCAACGATTGCATACACCATCACTCCTACTGCTAATTCAAGTACAGGTACTCCCATTACCGTTGTTGTAACAGTTTATCCAAGACCGGTACCAACTATCACGCCAACAGTCAATCCGGTCTGTTTCGGAACCACAGGTGTGGTTTATACAACAGAGCCTGGTATGACCAACTATACCTGGGTAGCCGTTGGCGGACTTGTAACAGCAGGCGGAACTTCCACAGATAATAGTGTGACTTTAACCTGGAACGGTTCAGGACCTTACTCAGTCAGTGTTAATTATCATAATGCCAACGGATGTGCTTCAACCAGTCCGACAATTCAGAATGTCACTGTAATGCCGCTCCCGGCCACTTCGCCCATTTATCATAATTAGCTGAGCAGAATTAAAACAGATGATTAAAAGGTACCCATATATACTATTATTCGTCATAGTCCTGTCAGGTGCTTTCAGAGCAGAAGGGCAGGCAACCATGCCGGATAATGTATATATAGGTCAGTTAAGGCGTTACAATGTTTATTCAAACCCGCGTTCAACATATACATGGTGGATTGATGGTATAGTTCAGGCCGGATTTACTACCAGTGAGTTCATTCATACATGGAATAACCCAAGCACCTATTTACTGGAAGTGCAGGAGTTATCAGCAGATGGTTGTCCTGGGCCTGTGAGATCACTTAGCGTTGTTGTGACCGTACCCATATATACTGACCTGACAATTCCTGAAGCTTTCTCCCCCAACAGTGATCTTATTAATGATGTTTGGAATATTGGCAATATTAAAGCTTATCCGAAAGCTGAAATCTCAATCTATAACAGATGGGGTCAGTCAGTCTGGAGATCAGAACAAGGCTATCCGCAACCATGGGATGGAAAAAGTAACGGAGTTAATCTACCCGTTGACTCATATCATTATGTTATCGATTTGCACAACGGATCAAAACAAATTGTCGGTGTTATAACAATTGTAAAATGAAAAAGAACATTTCAATAATTGTAAAAAGGCTCTTATATATGCTGATTTTTTTTGCTCTTGAACAGATATCATTTGCCCAGCAACTACCTTTATACAGCCAGTATCTTTATAACAAGTTTCTTATTAACCCGGCACATGCAGGAAGTGATGGTTATACAAGCTTTAACATAACTACAAGGGAACAATGGGTCGGCTATTCGGGTGCACCCAGAACTTATTCCATAAGCTGGCAAACCAGAATACTAAAAAGAGGTTATAAAATTAACAAGACAATTTTCAATAGAACAACTTTCGCCCCAAAAACAGATGGAAGAGTAGGCCTTGGCGGTTATATTTTCAATGACAGAAATGGTCTTATACAAAGGACAGGATTCCAGGCATCTTACTCATACCATATGTGGCTTAAAGAAAACACTCAATTATCTTTAGGCCTGGCATTTACCGGGTACCACTTTAATATTAATGCAAATGAGTCGAGTTTTGAAGATTCCAATGAGCCATGGTTAAATAATAATCTTCGAAGAGGAGTGTTTATTCCCGACGCTGATTTTGGAATTTATCTTTTGAATCCCAAATTCGACATTGGTTTTTCTGCATTGCAGTTATTTGGCGCTGCTGCCAAAATAGGTGATTATGCATACCGGAATTTCAGGATGGACAGACATTATTATCTCTTTGGTTCCTATAATCTTGCAACTGGAAGCAGAACTGACCTGGAACCTTCAATACTTTTTAAGATATCTGAACAGCTTAAACCACAAGCGGATATCGGTATTACCTATATCTATGATCAGAATATCCGGATAGGATTAACTTACAGAACAGGTAGCGGGGTTATTGCTAATATCAGGTTTAGATACATACCTGACCATTCTAAATGGACAGCTTTGTTTTTTGGATATTCTGTCGATTTTTCGCTCAATGAGATTCAGAGAGTTACATATGGAACTCATGAATTAACTGTTGCTCTGAAGTTCGGTGATAGCTCAAGAAAATACAGGTGGTTGGATCGCTATTGATAAATTGCAAGGGGAAGAATACTTAGTCATTTACCATGGTCATTTTGCGTTTAAGTCTTTAAAAACTATTATTATTGTTAAAATATTCCCACTATGCGATCAAAAATTATTGTTCCCCTGATATTACTGATTTGTACAAATCTGTCTGCACAACCCATGCAACAGTTGGCTTTGGAAAAGATTAATCCTTCACTCCTGAATAATAGTTGGAAAGCACAATGGATTTCACATCCAACTGAATCTCTGGTCGATTATGGTGTTTTTCATTTCAGAAAAATATTTGAACTGAAGGAGCAACCAAAAGAATTCATTATTAACATTTCAGCTGATAACAGGTACCGTCTTTTCGTAAACGGGAAGGCTGTCTGTTTTGGCCCTGCACGTGCAGATCTGGAGCACTGGTCTTATGAGAGCATAGATATTGCTCCATTCCTGAAAGTGGGGAAAAACTTACTGGCTGCAGAGGTATGGAATTTCGGGGATTTAAAACCCTGGGCACAGTTTTCCATAAAAACAGCTTTCATAGTCCAGGGCAACTCACCATTAGAAGAGATTGTAAACACAGATTCATCATGGAAGGTCATTAAGGATCAGGCCTACTCGCCTGCTCCTGCCAGCAGCAAAGAAACCAGCGGGCAATTCGTTGTTGTAGGTCCCTGCGACAGAGTCGATGCAGCGCTTTATCCCTGGGGCTGGGAAACCCCGGGTTATGATGATCATTCCTGGCTTACGCCTCGCACTCTCGATGCAGCTCATCCGCGCGGAGTAGGAACAGATATTAACTGGGAATTGACACCTCGCACAATACCTTTGATGGAGCAGATACAGCAGAAATTTACAACTATTCGTCGTACATCGGGAGAAACAGTACCTGAGGGTTTTATTGAAGGTAAAGCTGTCTGGACTATCCCGGCCAATAAAAAAATCACTGTATTGTTTGACCAGGCAAATCTGACTACCGGATATCCTGAACTGATTGTATCTAAAGGGAAAGGAAGCACTATCAGACTTACCTATTCCGAATCGTTGTTCGATCCTGAAGGAGCAAAAGGAAACAGGAATGAAATAGAAGGAAAATCTATTTTAGGATATTCTGATTTCTTTATGCCTGATGGAACTGCGGAAAGGTTATTTCGTCCTCTCTGGTTTCGTACGTGGCGATATCTGCAGATGGAGATAGAAACCGGTGGCGACCCATTAACCATAAACAGCTTTTCAAGTGAATTTACAGCCTATCCATTAAAGGAGAATGCAGTATTTGATTCTGACCAACCGGATTTGAAAAAAATCTGGAATGTCGGCTGGAGGACTGCCCGCCTTTGTGCAAATGAAACTTATTTTGATTGTCCCTACTACGAGCAGTTGCAGTATATCGGTGACACCCGGATTCAGTCACTGATATCTCTTTATGTATCAGGTGATGACCGCCTTGTAAGAAATGCAATTACGGACTTTAATGAGTCTATTTTTTATGAAGGACTGACCCGAAGCCGGTATCCATCGGCTAATCCTCAGATCATTCCACCCTTCTCATTGTATTGGGTCGACATGGTTAACGATTACTGGACTCTCCGGGATGATCCTGAATTTATAAAAAGCTTTTTGCCAGGTATCGAAAGTGTCCTGGGATGGTTTACAGGAAGAATAGACAAAGAAACAGGTTTGCTGGGCAAAGTCGAATACTGGAATTTTGTTGACTGGGCCGTTGAATGGGCCTGGAATAATGAAAGAGGTATCGGCGGAGTTCCTGCAGGAGGCTTCAAAGATGGAAATTCCTCAATTCTTTCGATGCAATTCGCATATGCCTCACAACGTGCTGCAGAGCTTTTCAGATACTATGGACAACCGGAAAAAGCTGAAACATATTCAGAGCTTGCCCGGCAGTTAAGAAATGCTGTCTATGGAAAATGTTGGGATGAATCAAAAGGATACCTGGCAGATACTCCTTCAAAAAAAGAATTCAGTATGCATGCACAGATTTTTGCTGTACTTACAAATACAATTCCTGAAAAAGATCAGAAGAACTTTGTGCAGCGTTTCATGAATGATAAAAACCTGATTCAACCAACTATGTATTTCAGGTTTTACCTTACGCAGGCTTTGAAAAAGACCGGTTTGGCTGATCAATATCTTGAAACTCTTGGCCTGTGGAATGAAATGCTGCAGAAAGGGTTAACAACCTTTGCCGAAAATCCCGATCCTGCCCGCTCCGACTGCCATGCCTGGAGTGCAAGTCCCGATTATGATTTCCTGGCAACCGTGGCTGGTATTCGTCCTGAATCACCCGGATTTAAAACTGTCGAGATTGAACCAGCGCTCGGGAAACTTACTTTCATTAAAGGACAGATGCCGCATCCGGCAGGTATTATCAGTTTTGATTTAAAAAGAGTCGGAACTCAGGGTATCAGTGGAGCAATTATATTGCCGGAAGGACTGACAGGAACATTTAAATGGAATGGGAAGTCAATAGCATTAAAAGGGAAAACAAATATTGAATTATAATACCAAAACTAACCGCCATGTTAATCGAAGAGGCCATCATTGGTTTAATATGTAAATATTGTTCATTACATAGCAAACCAAATGCTACATTTCTGACCCAGGAAGATCTAAATTCGTATTAAGTAGAAAGTCACCTTTTTCAAGGTTGACATTCTATTATGAAATTATCAGGTCTATCTACATTTAGAACTAGAATTGCCAAAGAATTATGAAAAAAATTATCTATTCACTCTGTTTAGTTGGAATGGATTTTTTCCTGCTTCAACTTTGTCCTCAACATTTATCGGCTCAAATAGCTGCAAATCGTCAGCATCCATTCGATAACGATTGGAAATTTATAAAAGGCAGTTTACCAGGAGCAGAAGATCCATTTTTTGACGACTCAAAGTGGCGTACGCTTGATCTGCCTCACGACTGGAGTATCGAAGACCTGCCCGATCAAAAAGAGGGTATTGTTACCGGTCCGTTTTCAAAGACTGCCATAGGTGGACTGAGTACCGGTTTTACAGTTGGAGGCACGGCCTGGTACAGGAAGAACTTTACCATCGACAAAGCAGATAAGAACAAAATTGCTTACCTGCAATTTGATGGTGTGTACATGAATTCAGATGTTTGGTTAAACGGAAAGCATGTTGGCAATCATCCTCACGGATATACTTCGTTTTATTATGATATCACACCTTATCTGAATCCGGCTGGAAAATCCAATACTGTAGCCGTACAAGTTAAAAACGAAGGCAAGAACTCACGATGGTATTCCGGTTCGGGCATTTACCGGCATACCTGGCTAATCCTTTTAAATCCGACCCATATCGGAATATGGGGAGTTTATATTACAACACCTGTTGCTAACGAAAAATCTGCAGAATTCATTATTACGACAACCCTCACAAATTCAGGTAAAGATAATGTTCCTGTTACGCTGCAGGTTAACCTCATTGATCCTTCCGGTAAAACAGTCGGAAAGGCAATGAACAACTTAACTCTTTCTCCAGGTCAATCCGAAGATCTGAAGCAAAGTATATCCCTTAAAAGTCCTGCCCTCTGGTCAATTGAAAATCCAAATCTTTACATGGCCCAACTATCAGTTCTCGTTAATAAGAAAGAGGTGGATAACCTGAAAACCACTTTTGGCATCCGCAGTATCAAATTTGATGCTGCGACCGGATTTACTCTGAACGGGAAAAGCATAGAACTGAAAGGTGGTTGTTTCCATCATGATAATGGGCCTCTTGGATCTGCAACCATTGACCGTGCCGAAGAACGTAAGATAGAATTATTGAAAAAAGCGGGATTCAATGCTATACGGTGCAGCCACAATCCACCCTCACCCTACCTGTTGGATGTTTGCGACAGACTGGGCATGCTGGTGATTGATGAGTTTTCCGATATGTGGGAAAAGCCCAAGGTTTCTCCTGATGATTATTCAAAATATTTCAAAAACAACTGGAAACAGGATTTAAGTTCAATTTTGATCCGCGACAGGAATCATCCTTCAATAATCATGTGGAGCATTGGAAATGAAATACCCGAATCTGCAGATACCTCTGGCTTAAGGATAGCTAAAAAGCTTATGGAAGAAGTGCACAGACTTGATTCTACACGGCCTGTAACCGAAGCAATTGTGGATATATCTGGTCTTGCTGCGTTGGCTTTGGATGAACCTCCGGCAAGTAGTACACCTGCCAACGGTCCTCCTGCGAAGGGAGCGCCAGATTTTTCGACACTTTTTAAAACCACCATAGATATAGCACAACATATGGCAATGCTGGATGTCGTCGGATATAACTACTCTTATCAAAAATATGAAGCCGATCATAAAAAATATCCTGACCGGGTCATTTACGGTTCCGAAACCTTTCCTCCGGCTTCATTAGAGAACTGGCAGATGGATGAGAAGATGTCATATGTAATCGGGAATTTCAAATGGACTGCCATGGATTACATGGGCGAATCCGGATTTGGTTATCCCCGTTTGATTCCTGCAGATTTAAAAATAAATAAGATGATGGCCATAATGACTTTATTCATGAATCCTGAATCATGGCCGGTATTCAATGCTTATCTTGGAGATCTCGATCTTATCGGCAACCCGAAAACTGCATATTATTATCAGCATGTTGTCTGGCGGGAACAAAAAGTCGCAATGTTCGTTCATCGGCCAATACCTGCTGGCAAGAAAGAACTCACCAGTATGTGGGGCTTCCCTGATGAACTCAAAAGCTGGAACTGGGCAGGTCATGAAGGAGAGAAAATGCAGGTTCATGTTTATACCCGCAGTCAACTTGTAAAGCTTGAATTAAATGGCAAGATCATCGGTGAACAAAAAGTTGATGACAGCGAGTCAATTACCGCCTCATTTGAGATACCCTATGAACCGGGGTCACTGATAGCCCGTTGTTACGATAATGGTATCGAAACATCATCCGAGACGATAAAAACCGTTGGTAAACCTGCAATAATCAAGCTAAATGCCGATCGATCTATTATCAAAGGCAGTAGGAATGATTTGTCCTATGTGATGGTGAAAATTACTGATGCCGATGGCAATATCATCCCTTATGCAGATAATACGATGATAAACTTTGAAATAAGCGGTAACGGAGAAATTGCAGGTGTGGGCAACGGTAATCCCATTGACCTGACCAGCTTTCAACAACCCCGGAAAAACACATACCAGGGGATTTGTCTGGCAATAGTCAGGCCAAAAGGTGTGGCCGGGAAGATCATTCTTAAGGCAACCAGTAACGGATTGGAGTCAGCAACTACTGAGATTTCAGTTCAATAAATTTGCATTGATCTGCGTCATCTGCGGGAAACATTTGTTTATATCTCCTGCAGATGCCGCAGATTTGTGCTGATTTTTAAAATTATTGTTTTTGTTTTAGCTGGTCCCTGAATACTTTTGGCGAATTATTACAATAAATTCTGAACTGGCGGTTGAAATAGGATGTGTTTTCATAGCCGCACTGAAAAGCTACTTCAATTATTGTCTTATCAGTCTCCGCCAGAAGTTTGCAGGAATGCATAATCCGGATCTCGTTCACAAATTGTGTGAACTTTTTTTTGGTTTTACGCTTAAAATACCTGCAAAATGCTGACCTCTGCATGTTTGCAACTGATGCCGCTGCATCGAAGCTGATTTTCTTCTGGAAATTTTCAGCAACATATCTGTAAACATTGTTAATAATCAGAGAATCATTTAATCCGGATATTTTGAGTGTATTTTCAGTGCTCAATAACTTGATATTATCTGCCGAGGCAAGATCATTCAACAATAGCAGAAAATCAGCCAGTTTTTCAAGACCCTTTTTCTGATTCAGAGATTGAATCCTTTTTTGAACCAGCTTATCAGGATTAAGAAATTGAATTCCAAACTCTGCTTTTTTTACCAGTCGGTTAAGATTCGTAACTTCTGTCTTTTCAAAGAATGTATTTCCAAGGAAATCTTTCCTGAATTGAATTACAATTGCATGGGCCAGCTCATTACCTTTATCGTATCCTCGCGAATTGAAAAAACAATGTGGCAATCCGGGTGCAAAAAGATATAGTTCCTCATCGGTGAAATTAGTGATGCTGTTCCCTATAAATAATTTTCCGTGACTTTTCACAATAAGTATAAGCTCGAACTCATCATGAAGATGAAATGGTGAAGTGAAATGCGGTTGAATAAACTCCTGATAATGAAACAAGCTGTCATTATCAATATAGAGTTTCTCATAAACTATCTCCATAATATTACATTATTATGTTATGGGGATTCAATTTCATGTAAATATAGTTCATTATTCAGCAAATCCATTTCTACACTTTGTACCTTTTTATAATCTAACTTCGTAATGATCATGGATTTGATTTACAAGTTATCGATCAACTAAAAATCTCTACTAAAATGATCATACAGAAACCTGGTACAGGAACAATCATGAAAGAAGCCTTCAAACAGAGAATAGTTGTTCCTGGTTTTAATATCCCCTATCTGCCAATGATGGAACCGGTTATAAGAGCATTATGTGATACTGGTACTTTCGGGCTCATTATGGTGGCGCGCCTGGAATGGATAAAATTCAAATCGGGCAGTATGAAATCCATCAGGTATGAATATGAAAAACTTAAGGATTTGAAATTCACCCGGCTTCATCTCGATCATGTACCTGTAATTGATGAGGATAATCTGCTTACCGATTTTGAAAATATTATCTCTGAGGCTATTGATTTAGGATATGATTCCGTGATGATCGATGGTTCGAGACTAACACTGGAAGAGAATATCGAAAAAACCAGAAGAATTGTAGAACTCGCTCATAAGTCTGGTATTCCTGTGGAAGCCGAGCTCGGAGCAGTAATGGGACATGAATCAGGCCCATTGCCTCCTTATGAAGAGCTCTTTGCGACAGGGAAAGGATTTACCTCACCCGATGAAGCAAAAAAGTTTGTTCAGGAAACCCATACCGATTGGCTGTCAGTGGCGATAGGAAATATTCATGGCGCAATATCTGAGGCAACACGTTCTGCGAAAAAGATAGAGGCACGTCTTGCCCTCCCGCATCTGAAAAAATTAAATGAAACTGTAAATGTTCCTCTCGTACTTCATGGAGGAACAGGCATCGCCAAAGAATATCTGATGAAATCATTCAAACAGGGTATAGCTAAAATCAACATAGCTACAGCTATCAGGCAACCCTATGAGAAGCTGATGATTTCTTCTGTCAAAGCAGCACAGGATGCTGTATATAACGAAATGCTCGACATCATTCATAATCAGCTTGAAATAACCGGATCGGCAGAAAAAATTATCTCCCAAAAATTTTGAAATAGTCTTCAACTCCAATAAATTAAAGCTTCAGGAAGAATAATAATTATAATTTGACAACATGAAAAAAGATAAATCAACATTCGCACTTTATTTTGGCAACCGGGGATTTTTCCCCGAATCATTAATTGCCATAGCCCGCAAAGAAGTAAGTGATGCCTTGAAAAAGCTGGGTTTTGGCTGCCTAATGATGGACAGTAACCTGACCAGGTTTGGAGCAGTCGAGAGTCCTGAAGAAGGCAGAAAATATGCAAAATTTCTGGATGATAACCGTGGTGAATTCGATGGTGTCGTCCTGGTACTGCCGAACTTTGGCGATGAAACCGGTGCTGTTTCCGCTTTGCAGGACGCAGGTGTACCTATATACATCCTTGCCTATCCTGACGAGCTTGATAAAATGGGATTTGAAGTTCGCCGTGATGCATTCTGTGGCAAATTCTCCATTATGGATGTTTTCTATCAGTATCAGCTTCCTTTTACCGTTTTTCCACCTCATACAGTACATCCTTTCTCAAAAGAGTTTGAAAAACAGATTGATACGTTCAATAAAGTTTGTAAGATTGTAAATGGAATGAAACGAATGACAGTTGGTGCAATTGGTGCAAGAACCACTGCTTTTAAAACTGTGCGTTATGACGAGCTGGCGCTTCAGAAATATGGAATTACTACTGAAGTTCTTGACCTATCTGAGGTATTCAGCCGTGTCCGTAAACTTAACATTGCTTCCCCTGCAGTAAAAGAAAAAGCTGAAAGACTCAGAAACTATACCAACTTTAAAAAAGTACCTGAAAAAGCATTTGAAAATCTGGTACGTTTTGGAGTTGTTATAGATGAAATCATCAACGAGTATGGCCTCAATACTCTTGCGTTACGATGCTGGCTTGAGATGGAAAAAGAATTTGGTGTTGCCCCTTGTGTGTTATTAAGTGAGATTAACGACCGCGGATTCCCCGCAGCCTGTGAACTGGATGTCTGCAATGCCATTGCCATGTATAGTCTTAATTTAGCATCAGGTAGACCGGCAACCTGCCTCGACTGAAACAACAATTATGGCGATGATCCTGATAAATGCATACTCTTTCATTGTGGCCCTGTTCCGCAAAGTCTCATGACAGGAAAAGGAGAGGTTATTGAACACCCGATGTTTGCGAAGTCCCTGGGTGCCGGATGTGGTTTTGGCTGTAATGTAGGGCGTATTGCTCCGACTAAACTCACTTTTGCAAGCTCTAAAACGCAGGATGGCAAACTTTCTGTTTATATGGGAGAAGGTGAAATTACCAGCGATCCGATACAGGAAGGCTTTTTCGGTTGCGGAGGAGTGGCAAAAATTAAAAATTTGCAGGAAAAACTATATAAAATAGGCTATAATGGTTACCGTCATCATGTAAGTGTAACTCCTGGCCTTGTGAGTGTTGCTTTACGTGAAGCATGCACCAGGTATCTCGGTTATGAAATTACAGAAATTTAAAAACTAATGAATTGAGTTATCTTGGGCTGGACATAGGTACCGGGGGATGTAAAGCCGTTGTGTTCGACAGGGAAGGAAAGGAACTTGCTTCTTCTTTCAGGGAATATCCTGTTTTACATCCACATCCCGGTTGGGCCGAAATCGACCCGGATGAAGTAATTAAAAAGTGCTTTGAGGTGATAACGGAGGTGAATTCAGTTATCACCGATCCTGTAGTTTCAATGAGTATATCCAGTCAGGGTGAAGCGTTTGTCCCGGTCGGAAAAAAAGGGGAGATCCTGGGAAATGCAATGGTCTCTTCTGATTCAAGAGCTCGAGACATAGCTCTTAACTGGAGTAAAGATTTCGGAACAAAAAAGATATATTACATAACCGGTCATACCCCCCACCCTCTCTTCACTCTTTTTAAAATACTCTGGATAAAAGAAAATCAGCCTGATATCTGGAAAAATTGCAGTTATTTTCTCTGTTTCGAAGACCTCTTTCATTATAATGTAGGAATTGAACCGAGGATCAGCTGGTCGATGGCAGGCCGGACAATGATGTTCGATGTAATCAAACACCAATGGAGCTCCGAAATACTTGAAGCAGCCGGGTTGAGTGATAAAAAACTGGCTATTCCGGCAGCCCCCGGGGAAATTACAGGAACTATTGGTCCGGAGATCGGAATGAAACTTGGATTCAAAGGTCCGGTTCTTTTGGTTGCAGGTGGACATGATCAGACCTGTGCAGCTCTTGGAGCTGGGGTCATTGAACCAGGAATGTGTATGTACGCCACCGGAACCGTAGAATGTTTCTGTCCGCTTCTGGAAAAACCGAGCTTCTCGGATGAGTTGCAACGGAATAACCTCTGCTGCTATGATTACACAATTAAAGGAAAGTATACCACTGTTGCATATAGCTTAACCGGAGGCAATATTCTTCGCTGGATGCGTGATGAACTTGGACAGAAAGAAACGGCCATGGCAATAGAAACCGGACAAAATCCTTATACTCTGCTCCTCGATAATATGCCGCCACCTCCCACTGACCTGCTTGTTTTACCCTATTTTTCAGCTACCGGGACACCTTATTTTGATACACGGGCAAAAGGAGCAATTATAGGTCTACAGCTTACTACAACTAAGGGTGAAATTACCAAGGCGCTGCTCGAAGGAGTTGCAATGGAAATGAAACTAAATCTTGAGATGATGGAGAAATCCGGGATGAAAATAAATACTTTCATTGCTACCGGGGGAGGAACCAGGAATAAAACCTGGACACAGTTGAAAGCCGATGTTCTTAACAAAAAGATCATCGTCCATAACGTGAGTGAAGCCGGATGTTATGGAGCAGCATTGCTTGCCATGAGCTCTGTTGTAAAGATTCCTGTGGAGCGGCTTCTGAATGACAGTAAAACTGAAAATGAAATATTCTCTCCCGATCCGGAAAATGCAAAATTTTATGATAATAAATTCGAAACATATAAGCAATTGTACCCGGCTCTGAAGCAATTCTGGAAGGTTTGATCAGACCGTTAAATAGCCATCTTACTTGTCAAATACATTAATAAAATGTTACTATGGACAAATCTGAAATACTTAAATACGTTGGAAACCTGTCACAAACCGGATATTGCCGGCATTATATTCTTGGTGACGGATGGGGCCGGGGAATGAGGGCCACGGATATAAACACCGGAAGGGGCCTTCAATATACTGTGTTGCCTGACCGTGGTCTGGATATCTCGCTTGCAAACTTTAAGGGGACTAATCTCGTTTACCAGACTTGTAATGGGGAGACTCATCCTTCCTTTTATGAACCGGAAGGTCTGGGCTGGTTGCATACATTCGGGGCCGGGTTGCTTACAACATGCGGTCTTACCCATCTTGGTCCGCCATGCACTGATGACGGAGAACAACTGGGCCTCCATGGAAGATTCTCAACTATTCCCTCCAGACAGTTTGCCGATCTTTCGGCCTGGGAGGGCAATGACTACCGGTATAAAGTGAAAGCAATTATTGAAGAAGGTTTTCTGTTTGGCAGTAAACTGAGAATGGAACGGGAAATAACTTCAGTAAGTGGTCAAAATATAATCCTGTTAACTGATATAATAACGAACTTCGGAAGTAAACCGAGTCCTTATACTATTCTTTATCATATGAACTTTGGATATCCGCTGTTATCTGAAGACACAGAACTGACAATAGATCCTCTGAAGACAGTACCCCGTGATACGGATGCAGTTCCAGGGATGAAGGATTTCAGAAGCTTTATTAAACCTCAGCAGAATTACAAAGAGCAGGTATTTTTTCACACAATGCAGGGAAATCGGAATGGCGACGCCTCTGTTTCCGTAAGAAATAAAAAGACTGGTGTTGCTGTAAATATCAGTATTAACATTAACCAGCTTCCTTATATCGCTCAGTGGAAAATGATGGGTTGGGGCGAATATGTACTCGGTATTGAGCCATCAAATGTTCCTGTACAATCGCGTAAAACACTTCGGGAAAACAATACACTGCCCATCTTACAACCTGATGAGAGCAAAACCAATGTTATAAAAATTGAAGTGGAGAGCATCTAACGACAGATTGGAATTATAGTGAAAAAGCTTGTTTTATTCGGTGCAGGAAAAATAGGACGGTCATTTATAGGACAGTTATTTGCCACTTCAGGTTTTGAAGTTGTATTTATTGATATTTCTGAATCTGTAATCAATGAGTTGAACCGGCTTAATGAATATAAGGTTGTGATTAAAAGTTCACATCCCGACGAAATTATAAAAGTAGTCAACGTCAGAGGTGTTTTGGGAGGTGAGGTAGATAAGGTCACTGAAGAGATATCTGGTTGTGATATAGCGGCCATATCAGTCGGACAAAAGGGGCTACCATGTGTAATTAACACTTTAGCTAAAGGACTTATCCTGCGTCAAAAGAAATTTGGAAGGAAACCTCTTGATATCATACTTGCCGAAAACATGCATAATGCTGATAAATATGTCAAAGATATTTTGAGTTCCATTATTGGCAGGGATTATCCTGTTGATGAACTCGTGGGACTCATTGAAACCAGTATTGGCAAGATGGTTCCGATAATGCCTAAGGAAGAACAGGAAAAGGACGTGCTGCTTGTATATGCAGAACCTTATAATACACTGATCCTGGATAAAAAAGCTTTTAAAAATCCGATCCCTGATATTAAAGGACTTGCTCCCAAGGACAATATGAAGGCCTGGGTCGATCGTAAATCACATATACACAATTTCGGCCATGCTGCAGCTGCTTATGCAGGATTTCATGCAGATCCTTCTGCAATATACCTGGCTGATGTTCTCAAAATTCATTCCGTTAAAAAATTCACCCGAAGCGCCATGTTACAAAGCGCAGACGTTCTTATGAAAAAGTACCCTGGGGAATTTTCCATTTTTGAACTTACAGATCACATCGATGACCTTTTGAGTCGGTTTGAAAATCAGGCTTTGGGAGATACAGTTTTCAGGGTAGGATGCGATCTGAGAAGGAAACTGCACCGCGATGACCGGATTTTAAGCCCTATGATCGATGGTATTCAAATCAGATCCTCGGTAGATAAAATATTACAGACCTTTGTTTATGGTCTGAGTTTTAAGGCCAAAGACGAATACGGAAACATGTATCCCGGTGACATTGAATTTTCGAAAAGCCTTAATAACAATGGTTTATCTTATATATTATCGTACTTATGCGAATTGAATCCGACAGAGGATCATAAAATTATTAGCCGGATTATCTCTAACTATAGAAGAAGCTTGAAAAAAGCGCACATGAGCCCAGGTTAATCTACAGAAGATTTATTTATCAGGTTTAGGGGCAACATACAAAACATTCTCTTTCATCTTCACCATCTCTCTGTGATGGTTAGAAACAATAATCCCCAATAAGATCAAAACTGCAAGGATAAGAAGCAAACGAAAGGGTCCGCTATTAATAAATTCAAAAAAGAAAGAGTCTTTTTTCATGTTCAGACCAGAATTAAGGTAAAATGTCAGTTAATTAAAAAAATGGAAATCAGGACAACTCAAAAAGACCTTTTGCCACAAAGGCTCAAAGACCCTATATAACAGAGCGAATAAGTACACCAAAGTTACAAAATTTCTGAAAATATCAATTTCATTCTTTTTCACTTAATTCTTATTATATCCTGAAGCTGCACATTTTTTTGACAAGTTATGCCTGTAGTTTTTAATATAAACAAACTTACAAAAATAAGATCAGACAATGGTGAGCTGTGTGTAATATATTTACACACCAAACTGTCTAATATTTGGACAGTTCTTTAAATATAGAATTAATCATATCACTGTTATTGTGATAGTTATCATTTTGGCACATTCTTTGGCATATAGGAATGACGAATCAGAAATCAGAAATCAGAAATTAGAAATTAGAATTAGAATTAAGAATTAAGAATTAAGAATTGAAATGAAAAGAATCTATCTGATTATATCGCTGCTTATAGTTTTATGCTTTCAGGAAATATCAGCCCAGGTGAAAAAATGGACACTTGAAGATTGCATTAATTATGCTGTCACTAACAATATAGGGCTTCAGAGGCAGAAGCTTATTACCCAATCAAAACAGGCAGACCTGGTGACATCAAGGATGAATCTTTTGCCGAATCTGAATGCCCAATCCAATCTTCAGGTTGCAAATGGTAGGTCAATCGACCAGTCAAACGCCATAGCATTCAATAAAAACCTCACAAATACCCTGGGTGTAGGCTCAAATATTGTGCTGTTCAATGGATTCACTGAGGTAAATACCATTGCTGCAAATAAATTCATGCTTAAAGCCGGTCTGGAATCTGAGAAAATTGTCAGAAATTCTTTGATAGCTGACATTCTTGGACAATATTACGAGGTGCTCTACGACAAGGGACTTGAGAGTGCTTCAAAAATGCAGGTCGATCTATCGGAAAAACAGCTTTTCAGGATCACAAAAATGGTTGAGACAGGCAAAGAAGCTTTGGCTAAACAATATGAAATTGAGAGCCAGGCTTCCGCTGATAAACTTTCCTATACTATAGCTCACAATACAGCCAATCAGTCAATTACAACATTGAAGCAGATGCTTCAGCTCGCGCCGGGTATAGAATTTGATATTATTACTCCCGATTTGAAAAATACTCTTATTACGGACACTACCTTCAGTACTGATAGCGTATATACCCTGGCTTCACAAAATCTTCCACGGCTTAAAGAAATCGAATATGAATTAAGAGCCTCAAATAAACAGATTGCCGCGGCAAGGGGAAATCTCTCACCCAGATTGTCAGCAAACGGTCAGATAGGTTCTTATTATTATGACGTTTTAAATGCAAGTGACGGTACTGTCCAAAATTCTTACTCACGACAAATTAATGGTAACCTGAGTAAACAAGTGCTGGCTACGATTACTATTCCCATCTTTAATAATTTCATCACCTATCATAGCATTAAAGTTGCTAAAATCAGAAAGAATGACAATGAGTTAAGACTTGAACAGGAGAAAAACAATCTGTATACCGACATTGAAAACGCATGTCTGAACTACAATAGAGGGAAAGATGAATTTGCTTCTGCCAGTGCCAACTATTACTTTAACAATCAATCTTTTGCAGCAGTGGAGAAAAAATTTGAGGCAGGGCTCGTTGATGTTACTGATTATTCTTTGGCTAAGACTACCTTATTCAGGGCTGAAACTGAAGAACTAAGAACAAAGCTGCAACTGCTTATCGATAAACTCATTATACAATTCTACTCTACCGGGGAATATGAAAACCTGGTGAATCAGCAATAAATTTAAAAATTCAAGCAATAAACTAATTACAACACTAACAATAATAAATAAAAACAGAAATGGATACTCCTCGTGAAACAATGGATAAAGTGATCCCGAAGAAAAAAGGCCTTCAGAAAAAACATTTCGGATACATCGCTATTGGTTTAGCAATTATAATCCTTATTTATATGGCATTCTTTGCTGATCACACCTCAACATATAAAGTTGAAAAAGATAAACTCATAATTGAAACAGTAACTGAAGATCAGTTCAACGATTATATTACTGTTCCCGGAACTGTTGAACCTATAACAACTGTAAAGCTCGATGCTGATGAAGGCGGACGGGTTGAAGAAAAACTTATTGAAGAAGGATCCATGGTCAAAAAAGGAGATATTATACTAAGATTGTCCAATCCTGATCTCTTTCTTAATATTCTCAATAGCGAATCATTACTTGCCGAAAAAGAGAACTTCCTGCGAACGACACAGATTGAGATGGAACAGGAAAAACTACAGATAAAAAGAGAACTTGTTACACTTAAGTATGATATTGAAAGGAAAGCGCGAAATTTTCAACAGAATGAAACTCTGATTAAAGATAACCTTATATCAAAAGAGGAATATATTCGCTCCAAAGAGGACCTCGATATGGCAAATCAATCGAAAGACCTTTATGTCGAGCGTCAAAAACAGGATTCTGTTTTTCGCTCAGTTAATGTTGAAACTATTAAAAAGGATCTCCAGAATATGAGGAATAACCTCGATATGGTTAAAAAAAGAGTGGAAAACCTGAATGTCCGTGCAACTGTTGATGGTGAATTGGGTCTGTTAAGTCCTGAAATTGGACAATCAATATCAAAGGGAGAAAACATGGGACAGATAAATGTACTGACTTCTTATAAAGTAGTTGCACAGATTGACGAACATTACATCGACAGGGTGAGAACACAACTTGATGCAACTCTTGACAGGCAGAATAATAAATTTAACCTCACTGTCAGAAGAGTTTATCCCGAAGTAAGGAACGGTACATTTAAAATTGATATGATCTTCCGCGATAGTATGCCTGATAATATAAGAACCGGCCAGACATATTATATCAGCCTTCAGTTGGGTCAACCAAAAAGATCAGTGCTTGTGCCTATAGGCGGTTTCTTCCAGGAGACAGGCGGACAATGGATATTTGTTCTCGATCCTTCCGAATCTTTTGCTACCAAACGGAATATCTCAATAGGAAGAAAAAATCCAAAATACTATGAAGTACTTGAAGGTCTGAAACCCGGTGAGAAAGTTATAGTATCTGGATATGAAACTTTCGGAAAAAATGAAAAACTAATTCTTAAAAAATCTAAATAACTATTAATAATTAATGTCATGATTAAAACTAATGATTTAACTAAGATCTTCAGAACTGAAGAAGTTGAAACAACAGCACTTAATAAAGTGACTCTCAATGTAAAAGAGGGAGAATACGTGGCTGTAATGGGCCCGTCAGGATGCGGAAAATCCACCCTACTTAACATTCTCGGATTACTCGATAATCCTACCTCAGGCAGTTATATTTTCAATGGAACTGAAGTGGCTAATCTGAAGGAACGCGACCGGACAATATTCCGCAAGGGAAATATTGGTTTTGTTTTCCAGAGCTTTAACCTGATTGACGAACTTAATGTTTATGAAAACGTTGAGTTGCCGCTAATCTACCTGAAGATGAAAGCAAGTGACCGCAAGAAAAGCGTAGAGGATGTTCTGGAAAGAATGAAAATAGGACACCGTGCAAAACATTTTCCTCAGCAACTTTCAGGAGGTCAACAGCAAAGAGTGGCTATAGCCCGCGCAGTCGTTGCAAATCCGAAGCTCATTCTTGCCGATGAACCAACAGGTAACCTCGACTCTAAAAATGGTATTGAGGTAATAAATCTGCTGACAGATCTGAACAAAGAAGGTACAACAATCATAATGGTAACCCACTCCGACAGGGATGCAGGTTATGCGCATAGAGTCGTAAACCTGTTTGACGGTCAGGTAGTAACTGAAAAATAGCAACTTTAATAAATATTTGTTGAAAGAGGTTTCCCTATGGAGACCTCTTTTCGTTTTTGATCGATGTATGTAGGGACGTTGCATGCAACGTCCCTACATATAATATCTGTCAAAAAATTTGATCCATCTTGTATGATTTATAGACAAAACTGACCATTTTTATATCTTTCTGAAAGTTATATTCCTGATTATGTGAGCAATAAGACAATTGGTACATGCTTTGAGATTTTTTTGAGTAATTTAAACCTCAGCCATATGATAAATTTATTAATTCGTAATGGTTTCAGATCTCTGATCAAACAGATGCCTTATTCATTCGTGAATATCCTGGGACTTACTGTTGGAGTAGCATCAGTTCTGATAATTATAATATGGATCTCAGTTGAAACAAGTTATGACAAGTTCCATAAAGATGGTGAAAGATTGTACAGGGTGGGAATGACATTCAATACTCCGAATATGGTTCTTAACGCGGCTTCGATTAATGCGCCGGCCGGACCTGAATTTAAGAGGGAGTTTCCAGTGGTCGAGAACATGGTCAGGTTCGATCTTGAACCTGAATCAGTAATTTATAATGACAGAACAATCAAATTAAAAGTAATTTATACTGACAGTACATTTTTCGATATGTTTTCGTTCATACTGGCAAAGGGAGATAAAAAAAGCTGCCTTAATTCTCCTACAGGAATTGTCCTCACAGAGAAATCAGTTAAAAGGATTTTTGGCGGGGAAGATCCTTTGGGCAAGGGGATACTTATCCGAGGAAAAACTTTTACTGTAACTGCAATAGCCAAAGATCCTCCTGCCAATACAAACATACAGTTTGAATGCCTCGCCCCTCTTACTGTAATTTCCAGTCAAAGTCATATAGGCTGGGACGGAGGATTGACCTGTTACACATATCTAAAACTTATCAAAGGATCTGATCCTTTACAACTGGAAAAACAGATTCAACAGTATATGGAAGTCGCCATTAATAAAGATTACTACCGTCCATCGGGCTACCTAATGATTCCTTATCTGCAGAAAATCGGAGATATTCACCTTCATTCCCAGGCTGAACCAAAATATGAACTTGGAGAAAAGGGAAATATTACAAAGATTTTCATGTTCTCAGGGATAGGATTATTGATATTACTTATAGCATCATTCAATTTTATAAATATCAGTACTGCTCTTTCTTTCCGGAGAGCAAAAGAGGTTTCGGTAAAGAAAATATTCGGATCTGACAGGAAGAATATTATTTTGTTTTTCGTTTTTGAATCAGCAATTGCAATAATTATTTCGCTTCTCTTTGCTTTCCTGCTTGTCAAGATTTTGCTAACATTTACTACAGTTTTTACCGGAGAAGTATTATCACTTTCGGAAATTAAACCACTTGCATGGATATTGACCTATACTTCTCTTTTTATTTTCTGTACAGTTTTTGCCAGTTTCTACAGCTCCATCTATCTTTCTTCGATTAATCCACTGGCTTTGCTTTCGAATGTAAACACTGGAAAAAAGAAACAATTCTCCAGAAATATACTGGTCACTCTGCAATATATAATCTCGATCGTACTTATTATATCCTGTCTCGTTATCTATTCCCAGCTGCAATATGTGAAAAACAGTGATAAGGGTTTCAATGAAAAAAACATTCTATTAGTAAATCTTAATAAGAAGACTTCAGCAACATACGAATTGATTCTAAGCAAATTTTCGGGCATCGCGGGTATTGTTTCTGTTTCAGTGTCAGCAGGCGGTGTACCGGGAGTAGGTTTTACAATGAACGGGTATAAACCTGAAGGAGTAGATAGACCGTTACTTGCACACGTGGTATATGTTGATGAAAACTATCTGAAAACCATGGGTATTGCTCTTATTGAAGGCCGTGATTTCAGAAATATCAGGTCAGACAGCAATAAAGTAATAATCAACAAGACCTTTGCCAGTCTTCTTGGATGGAAACAGCCTGAAGGCAGGACAATATCAAGAAATGGAATAAAATACGAAGTAATCGGCATGGTTAAAGATTTCAACACCTCTTCTCTTTATGATAAAACCGAACCTATATTTATATCAACTGCCAACGAGATGGGAAAATTCGACCAGGTTGTTATCAAATATACGCCCTCCAACCTGAACAAGGTCCTTAAGTCCTGCGAATCATTACTAAAAGAGATAAATCCGGAAGGACCATTTGAATATGAAATTCTTGAAGATTCGATGTTATCTTCTTATTCAAAGGATCAAAAACTGAACATTCTCTTCCTTGTCCTGTCGGTTGTGGCTATATTTATATCTAGTCTCGGATTATTTGGTCTTGCAACTTTCGCCACGCAGAGCAGAATGAAGGAGATCAGTATAAGAAAAATAAATGGTGCTTCAATTTCTGAAATTTTCAGGAGATTTAATTTTGAATTACTAAGATGGATTATAATATCATTTATTATTGCCACACCAATTGGCTTTTATGCGATGACTAAATGGCTCAACAATTTTGCCTATAAAACGACTATCAGTTTGGGGCTCTTAATATTTTCGGGTCTTTTTGCTCTTGCTATAGGTTTACTAACTGTAAGTTGGGCCGCAAATAAAGCTGCACGAACTAATCCGGCAGAGACTTTACGCAAAGATTAGATGAATGTTATAGAAAGTATAGCTGACTTTAGTCTTCATGATAAAAAACTATAAAATGACACAAAAACTAAAAACTAATTTCCGGCCTCGTTTGATTGCTTTTATTATTGACTTATCAATAATCTATGGAGTTGCATTTATTTTATATAATTTATTGCAATTGCTTCATATTTACGCTTCAACTGTTAGGCTTTCGCTGATTATTGCAATAATTTACTTTCCGATTCTTACAATTGTATTTAGAGCAAGCATAGGCAAAATCTTATGTGGATTAAAGGTTGAAAATAGCAGTAAATTTCAATATCCAATCTCTATTTTATTACGGGAGGTTGCTTACAAACAGTTATTGTACATTTTACCTATTTATGTATTGATAACCTGTTATAACCTATATTGGTTATCTCCGTTTTTTGAGATTTTCTGTGTATTAATTATAAGCCTAATTTTGTTTATAATTTTTCTTTTCCAAAAAAAGACTTGGTATGACAAATGGGCGAAAACTGTTGTAGTTAAGAATGTCGATTATGAGATGGTCCATGCAAAAAAAGGAATTATTTTTTTAATTAGTATAATACTTGTAATAATAAGTATAAGAGTTATTTATTACATTTTAGATAATACTTTCAACAATCCCTTCATTCCAAAACAATCAAAAAACGTAATTGCTCCTTATGTTTCATTTCTAGAAAAACAAAAAGAAGCAAAGGATTACATTTTCAATTTATTCGAAAAAAACGATATTGTAATATTGTGTGAACGAGCTCATCCTGAAATGACTCAATATGACTTCATTTATGATTTAATATCGGATAAGAGATTTGTTAAAAATGTTGGCAATGTTTTTTCTGAGGTTGGTAGTAGAACGCAGCAAACAAATTTGGATTCGTTAATGAATTCGGATAGTTTAAGTAACGTGAAGTTCGATTTAGAACTTAGCCAAATCCTTCGGGACTATTCGTTTTACCCAATATGGTTTAATACAAATTATTTTAATTATTTAAAAAAACTATATTCCTTAAATCAACAATTACCAAAAGAACAAAGAATTCGACATAGGTTTTCGGATTTGGAGTGTAATTGGAAAGAAATAAAAAATAAGAAAGACTATTTTAAGGTAAAATCAAATTTTTCGAAACGTGATTGGATGCTTGCTGAAAATGTTATAAAAGGGTATGAGCGGTTGTTGACTTCAAATCAAGTCCGAAAGAAGTGTCTGGTTATTATGAACTATCGTCATGCTTTTGGTCCAGTGCCAGATCAAAACGATGATTCCACTCGGGAAAATTGTGCTGCTATTATCATGAAAAGATACCCTAATAAAGTGGCAAACGTAATGCTTAATCAGGAGAGGTTAAGTTTTGGGCTTTCAAATCCAGGATTTCCTCAATTTTTGATGCCTATGCAAATGTCACCTATTAAGGATGGAATTTGGGATAATTCATTTAAAGCAGTAGGTAATAAATCATTGGGTTTTGACTTCAAAAATAGTCCGTTTGGTGAAGATGCTTTTGACTTTTTCATCGTTCCAACCTTAGGGAGATTTAAATATCAGGATATTTTTACTGGATTTGTATTTTATAAACCACTCGAAGAACATTATTTCAGTTATGGCTTTAAAAATATTATTGCCAATGGATTTGATAAAGAAATAATAAATAGGGCAAGCATAATAGATGATGAGTCTATGGATCTGGATACCAATATTAAATACGTTAAGAAAAAAGTAGAAATGCTCAAAAAACAGGAAATAACTATAAACAAAAAACCGTATCAAGAATTTGCATCAGTTTTAGAATTATTATTTGGGACTATAGTTTTGATTTTGGGACTTATTTTAGGACTAATGTTCTTTCAAACCAAAAGAAAAATCACGAAAGCCTAACATGCTGTATACCCCATTAGCTCTGCCGCAGGCGCAACACATCGCAAACGGTGCATACATCCAACCGTTAAATCAGAATATCATTGAAATAATGGTCCCATTACCCGGAGCAGAATCACAAGTTATGTTCCCATTATGAAGCCGTATTATTTGCCGCGACAGGCTTAACCCAATTCCCGAACCTGATTCTTTCGTCGTAAAAAACGGCACAAAAATTTTCTCAAGAGTGTCCGCATCCATACCAGGACCATTATCTTTAATCGTTAATACTACCCTGCCATCCGGATTCCTGCCGGCACTCAATGAGATAAAGTTATCTTCTTCACATTTTCCGAATGCTTCAATTGAGTTTTTAATAATATTAATAAAGACCTGTGCGAGAAGTTTGTCGTCAGCAACCAGAGTTACATCATCAGGTGTCACACTTGAAGTGATCAGGGGTCTTACTTTATATTTGTTATTATCATTATCAAAACCGCTGTTTACCAGAATCATTATACGCTCGAAAAACTCTGAGATATTTACCCGGCTAAACTCGGGTTTTGGAAGTTGAGTCAGGCTTCTATATGACTCAACAAAATGCATTAGACCCTTGCCATGATCCTCAATTATGTTGAGTCCGCGGATTGTATCTGAAATTATCCTTGGTGTAATATTGTCGGGACTTGTCTGATCTTCTCCTGATTTATAGAAACCCGAAAGTGTCGAGCTGAGGGATGTTATCGGAGCTACTGAATTCATGATCTCATGATTTAAGATCCTGATTAATTTTTGCCATGAATCCATTTCGTGCATATCGAGTTCGCTCTTAATATCCTGTAAAGTCACTATTTTTAACTCCCTGTGTCTCATTATAATCGTTCGTGCATGAACTGAGAGACTCAGTAGGTTATGGTTAACCTTTACATTTATTCTTTTCTGTTCTCCGGATTCAATTCTTTCGAGTAGTTCGACCAGCTTTGGATCAATAATTTTAAGTTTATTTATGTGCGAAACCTGATCCAAACCAAACATCCGGTTTATTTCAGGATTCGTAAATTCTACAACCCCATTTTCATAGAAAGAAATAATTCCTGTACTGATCCTCTCCATAATGCTCTTATAAAACTTCTCCTGAAGTTCTATATTAATCTTTGCATCCTTTAGCTTGCTATTTAATTCATTGAGGCTTTTATTAAGTAACTTTTCATTTCCAAATCCTGCTTCTTCCGGGAAAAATAATGAGGTGTCATCATTCCTGACAGAACTAAAGAAAAATGCAAGCTTTTTATTGGTCCTGTTAAGCCATACTGCAAATGAAAGTGTAAGCAATACAAGGCTAACGATTGAAATTATTGAATAGGTAAGGTCCTTTCCGAAACTGAATGCAAAAGCTGAAGCAAAAAGAATCATTCCTGCCAGATAGGCAACAATAACCAGCCAAAATCTTTTATAGATCATACTTTTTCAGCTTATTATAAAGTGTCTGCCGGGTAATACCAAGCTTTGAGGCAACAATACTTAAATTATTATCATGACGTTTAATTGAATCCGCAATCAACTTTTTCTCCATTTCTTCGAGCGTCGTATTATTGTTGTCTGTGAGCCCTTTCGACATAACATTGAAAGAAAAATCAGAAGGATTCAGGACTGATGAGTCGGACAATATTACCGCTTTTTCAATTGAATGTTGCAGTTCGCGGATATTTCCCGGCCACGGATAATTTGTAAGCTTTTCCAGGGCCTGATTGTTTATTTTCTTACCCGGCTTACTATATTTTTCACAGTAAACTCTAAGGAAATGAAACGCCAGCACAGGAATGTCATCAACTCTGTCCCTCAGAGGTGGCACCTCGATCTGAATAGTATTTATTCTGTACAGAAGGTCCTCTCTGAACAGGCCTTCACTCACCCTCACAGGTAGAATACAATTTGTTGCACAGATTAATCGTATATCAACCGGGACCTGCCTGTTTGATCCTATTCTTACTATATATCTGTTCTGAAGAGCGCTAAGCAGTTTGGCCTGTGATTGTAAGGAAAGGTTTCCTATCTCATCAAGGAAAAGTGTACCCTTATGAGCTGTTTCAAATTTACCCGAACGATCTTCTTTAGCATCAGTAAATGCACCTTTTACATGACCAAACATTTCACTTTCAAACAGGGTTTCGGTAATAGAGCCCATATCCACGCTAACCATAAGCTCATTATTCCTTTTTGAAAGATTGTGAATTTCCCTGGCAACAAGCTCTTTCCCTGTACCATTTTCTCCGGTTATCAGGACATTGGCATCGGTTGTGGCTACTTTCCTGACAATATTCATCACATTAATCATTGTCGGAGATGCTCCCAGGACAATTTTTTCCTCACCTCTTTTTATCTCCTTTTTCAGGAACTGATTATCATTTTTAAGGATGAGAGCTTCTTTCCTCGAAATTCTCAGTTTCCATGCCGCATTTATTGTAGCAAGTAATTTTTCGTTATCCCAGGGTTTGAGAATGAAGTCGATAGCTCCTTCTCTCAGCGCCTTTACTGCAAGTTCAACATCGCCATAAGCTGTTATCATTACAACACTTATATTGGTGTCATATATCAATATCTCTTTCATCCAGTAAAGTCCCTCATTTCCTGTATTGACACCTGCCTGAAAATTCATGTCGAGCAACACGATATCTATTTCATTCTGCTCCAATACTTCATGTATCCTTTTGGGACTGCTGATAGAAATTATTTTTTCTACCTCATACTGCAACATCATTTCAAGTGCACTGATAACACTCTTGTTGTCATCTACGATAAGAATGGTACCCTTTATCATTTGTTCATTTTTTACCAAAATACTGAAATATAATAATATGTGTCAAATATATGTCAAATAATTAGACACACATTTATTAATTATTTTTTTATAATAAAATAGGCGGAAGATAATTATAGGAGCTATTTAATGACGCATTTTATAAACAGGAAGCAAAGTCGCGTCAAAAAATCCTTTGTGTTAAAATATAATTCATTTAACCACAAAGGATCACAAAGTACAACTCAAAGTAACACAAAGTAAAAAAACAACTCTTAATAGATGGATTCTGCTATTGTCATTTACTTTTAAACCTTTCATTCATATTTCAATGTATCAACAGGATTTGAGTTTGCAGTCCTGGTAACCTGATAACTGACAGTCAGGAATACGAAAACGGCAGATACCAAACCAGCCAAAACAAAAATCCAGAGATTAATATTATCATGGTATTCAAAGTTCTGCAGCCACTTGTTGATGAGTACATAGGCAAG